>Ga0126378_10001721_pt1 | contig 16162 bp, 10 predicted proteins | sample PanSoiMetPlot_23_FD_92587 | JGI IMG/M metagenome (GOLD analysis project Ga0126378, IMG submission 92587) | Tropical forest soil microbial communities from Panama - MetaG Plot_23 | ecosystem: Environmental > Terrestrial > Soil > Tropical forest > Bulk soil | place: Panama | collected 2016-02-17 | reverse complement strand
TTGTCGGCTATCGAGTCATCCAAGTGGACGCGGAGAGCCAACACCTGAGCAAGGGCGGTTGCTGGTGCATGCGCGTATATCACGCCGTCCTTGACTGACCACGGGCCCCAGCCTGGCGTTTCGTGCCTCTCGCAAAGGGGCAAGACCTTATCCTGTGCCACTCCACTAGCCAGTTTGACTTTTGGTGGGAGCTTCTCCTTTCCAAGTTGTTCTTCATCTTTGTCTTCATCTCGGTGCCGCTCTTCCACGTCCAGTTGCTACTGCTGCATCAGGCCGGTTTTTCCGTACTCCCGAACCTTGGACGGCTTTTTCTCATGCAGTTCAGCCTCCCAATCATCTTGATAATCTGCACGCTCGCCCTTGCCTCCATCACGAAGAATCTCGCACAAGCTCTCTTGGGAATCGGTATCGTCGTTGTTGTACTCATCATCGGGCTCTCGGTCGATTTCCTGTTCAGCCAAACTGCGGGTGACTCTCCTTCCTTCATCGATTGGCTAACGTCGCTGCTCGTCTTTGGTTCGATTATCCTTGTGCCAGTCTGGCAGTTCGCACGCCGCAGAACTCGGGCCTCGCGCATCACCATCGCTGGATGCCTCGGTGCCGCTACGGCCCTTTCCATCATTCCTTTCGGCAGCCGTGTGGAGCAAGCCTACCCGCTCATCGCCATGAAAGATTCTTTGGCTCAGTTCACCATCCCGCCAATTGCGCAATCCCCAGCGAATGCATCCCGCTTCCCGAACTTCACTTCAGACGTCCTTCTCTCCATCCCTGTGAATGTATCCGGCGTCGCGCCAGTGTCGGTGGTTCTCATAGACCGTATGGAGATAACTGTGGATTCCGTCGAGGATTCGCATTGGACTCGTGGTTGGGTCGGCCAATACCGGCAACTCTGGCCGGGTGATCAACGACAAGCTCTCACTTATGGGGTCAAGCGGAAGGAATATGAAAGAATTAAGGCCAAGCCCTTAAACTTGCACATACAGTTGGCACTTTCCGAATATCAAGGAATCGAGCCTCGGACTCTTGTCGTCCCGGCCGCCACTTTTCAGGATGCTGATCTCGGCTTCTGTAGACTCGCAAACTTGCTAGGCCACCAGGCGCTCCAATGCATAAAGCCCTTCCATTCTCCCGCCTATATGGGCCGCTACGACGCCCCTAATTCCCCCTGCGGATCTGTCCGGAGATCTCCGAATAGTCCTCCCACAAATCTCGACGTTGCTTACGCCTGGGAGGCACCGAGCAGCGAAGTACTGCCAGACGCTGGCCTCAACCCGATCGTAGATTACGAAGTGAGCCTCACTCCCGTACGACGAATTCCGAATACCAACGCCTCGTCGCCAGTTGAAAACAGCGAGGCCACGCTTTGCCCTGGTGCGGAGATCCACTTTGCTCGCCCTGTGTTCAAGCGCCAATTCCGCATCCAGATCGAACTCCCGACCGTCCGTCTTCAGGATCTAGTCGAGCAGTCTACCTTCTAGGAAGCCTCCAGCGCGTGAATGTCATGCAGAAGGTTGCCCGGATTTTTTGGGAGCCCTTCCGTCACGCAATTCGCCACCTTCGGCCCAAGCCGGGACTGGTGCCGTGAGGACAGGAAGTGCGCGGCGGTCCCCCTGTAAACGCTCACTTGGAATTTTCTTCCGCGTTTAGCAGTCGCACGTGTGCGGTGAATTTCTCAGCAGTCTCGCGCAGTGCGGAATTGCGGCCCGCCGTAGACCGAGTCACATTGGCCCTTGCGATTGATCCCTTCCCATAAATATGGGAAGATTACTTCATGAAGACTACACTGGAGATCCCCGACACCCTCTTTCGGCGCGCGAAGTCCGTGGCGGCCTCGCGCGGGATACCACTTCGCGAGTTTGTGACGGAAGCAGTCAAGGACAAATTGGCGGCGAGCGCCAAGGCCGCTGAAAAGCCCTGGGTGAAACACATGGGCAAGCTACGGCACTTGCGCAAGGAAACGGAGCGCGTCAACCGCTGTATCGAGGAGGATTCTGAGAGAATCGATCCGGAGCTGTGGCGTTGATTTTGGATACCAACGCATTGTCCGCTGCGGCTGACCGCGCGCCATCAGCCCTGGAGGTGGTTGCGCACGCCGAACACCTCGCCCTCCCCGTAATTGTATTAGGCGAATACCGGCTTGGCATCGCGCAGTCGCGGCATAGGACAACCTACGAGAGTTGGCTCCGAGAATGGGTCGCTTCCGTGACCGTCCTGGATGTCGATGAAGGGACAACGCGCTCCTACGCTGCGATCGGCCTAGAGTTGAAGAGGCAAGGAAAGCCAATACCGACCAACGACCTGTGGATCGCTGCCCTCTGCCGCCAGCATTCTCTTCCCCTCCTGAGCCGGGACAGACATTTCGATCTAGTTCCGGGACTCCGCCGCATCGGCTGGTGACGGAGAAGGAAGAAGGTTTGTCATGGCATGTTCCTGACCATGGAGGAAAGGGGCCGTCGACAACTTGCTTTGGCAACAATTGACTCACGGAGCGGCTGGTAGCACCTTGTTTCAGTAAGGCTTAGAAATTTGGGATACAATTCGATTCCCATCGCCCGCTCCAGATTCTCGCACAACACACAAAAGACTTAGGCCGCTGCGTCATTTTCCATTTTTTCCAAATCAACACAAAACCAAGAGCTTGCTAGCGAGAAAGGCCAGTCTTGCTTTTCGAGGCGAATTTCTTAAGCCTTGTACAGCCAACACATTGAGGAGATTGTCTGCAGATTCGACTCCTGGTCGCCGCCTAGATCAAAAGCCCGCGAGGCTTCAGACGTAGGACTAGGCGCTCAAAGGCCGGTTTCTTTTTGCTCCATAGTTCCACCAACAGCTTGCGGATCAGATTCACTTCAGCGAAAAGCCGACTACTCATCCACGCAGCGGCTGGCGATAGCTTCCGAATTGCCATGGGGGAACTATTCCATTTATGAACACAAGCTCGCTTCCCTCTCTGAACTTCCTAATTTGTTCCCCGATGAATGCATTGGCGGAATCACCGGGCTAAGTCTTCGTCAACCATGCTGCGCGATTGATCTCTCGTTAACTAACAGGGGCGAATCCCAGTCAATATCCCGTTTGGACCTATATATTATGGAGTATCCGATCACCGAAGTCGTTTCGTTGCTCTCAGACGGAGCGGGAGGACGTGGACCTTCGATGGTAATGCCAGTGCCAGGCTTGAAGAATGGAAATGATGCCGCTCGCCGCCGATTCTGGTGGGCGATGTCGGGATTTGTCATGGCGCTTGCGCTGGTGCCCTTTTCTTACAAAGTCGAACGTCGCCTGGAGACAGCTGCTCACATCAAGGGCGGAGAATCGGAAAAGGTTGACAAGGAACTGGCGCAGCGGTTCCAGTCGCCGTACGCACACCGCCTGGTTCTGGTGATTAGAGGTATTCCCGATCCGGATTCAGCAGAAAGCGCAGATGCAATGGGCTTCTTAGCTAGTTCATTGCGCAGTGTGCCTGGCGTGTCGGGTGCCGTCTCGAGTCTGGATTGGCCAGATCCTCTGTTCACTGGGAACAACGGCGGGGCGTTGATCATCGTCGGGCTGGATCCACACGATGAAGCTGTCGAGGCGTTGGTCCCCAAACTGAGGGTGAGAGCAGACTGGATGGAGGGTCAGCTTAAGTCGCACTATCCCGATATCAAACTGGAGATTACGGGTGAAACGCCACTGACCTTCGACCTTCGCAAGGTCAGCGCAGATGACGTCAAGCATGCCGAGGAACGAGCAATGCCAGTAACTCTCTTGCTGCTGTTGCTGGCTTTCGGCAGTTTTGTGGCCGCGCTATTGCCGCTGGGAATTGGCGTACTCTCCATCTCCATGGCGATGGGTGCGGTTGCGCTGCTCGCGCATTATCTGAACCTGTCGATTTTGGTACAGAATCTGGCGACAATGCTTGGCCTCGGCTTGGGCATCGATTATGCCTTGCTGATGGTGAGCCGATTTCGCGAAGCATTGGCCGAGGGATACGATCCCGGCCACGCCGCCGATATTGCTGCCGGACAAGCGGGGCGGACGCTGCTCATCTCGGCCACGACAGTGGCAATCGGGTTTTCAGCGCTGCTAATTGTGCCCATCAGCGAACTGCGCTCTATCGGGATAGCCGGCCTGCTGGTAACCGTGTTGAGTGTCACACTGTGTACATTCATTCTGCCTTGGGTGCTTGGTCTGCTCGGGCATCGCATCAATGCCGCCCGAGTGCGTCTTCCAGCGACACGATTCAAAACGCGGGACAGCCTATGCGAGGCGAGTGCGCGGTGGGTACGCTGGGGCAGCATCATAACCCGCCGGCCCTGGATTGCTCTGCTTGCCGCCGGGATTCCGCTACTGATCCTTGCATTCCAGGCACGGAGAATCTCTCCCGGGATTCCTGACCGTGACTCGCTCCCATCCGCAGCGGAGTCGGTGCGAGCACTGCACACGCTTCAAGGGATGGGGCGATCGGGTATTGTGCAGTCCCTCCGAGTGATCCTGGAGTTGCCGCCGCAGTCCCCACCGCTCTCGCCGGCTGGCTGGCTTGCCGTCAGTCGCGTGGCGAGACGCTTCCAGAGCGATCCTAGAGCGGAAGAGGTTTTATCTCTTCCAACCCTCACGGGAATGTCGGACACTGCGGAAGCTGTCAACGATGTGCCCGAGGCAATCCGCAAGAGTTTTCTTCGCAGCGACGGCCAAGCTACGTTGATTGAGTTGCTGCCCACCGCCACTCTTTCGCCCAACGAACAGATACGATGGGTTCGCGAGGTGCGTTCTTCCGATGTCGCTGCGATGACCGGCGTGCCCGGCGCAGTGCTGCGCGTCGGCGGCGTTCCCGCACTCGACGCAGACTACGACTCGGTAGTAACGGAGTGGCTGCCGAGGGTGATCCGTGGCGTCGTATTGGGGAGCTTGCTGGCGCTGCTGATCGGGTTGCGTTCATTATTTGCGGCGGTCAAAGCAATTCTGCTCAATCTGCTCTCCGTTGGCGCTTCATTCGGTGCGTTAGTTGTCGTTTTTCAGGAAGGCCACGGTAGCAAATTCTTTGGGCTCGGCGGATCGACCGGCACGGTATACCCGATCGTGCCGATTCTCTCGTTTGCCATCGTCTTCGGATTGAGCATGGACTATGAGGTCTTCCTGGTGGCGCGAGTCCTCGAAGAACGGCGGCGCGGTCTATCCGAAAGACCAGCGGTGATCGAGGGCCTGGCGCGGACGGCCGGGCTCATCACGAGCGCCGCGGCAATTATGATTGCCGTCTTCACCGCATTCACGATGGGCGGCTTTCTGGTCGTCCAGATGCTGGGCTTTACGCTCGCGGTGGCGGTGTTCATTGATGCTACAGCGGTGCGCATGGTGGTCGGGCCGGCACTATTGCAACTTGCCGGCGACTGGAATTGGTGGCCCTTTGGCCTCTATGGGGCCCCGGCAAAGTCTGAAAGGAACCAATGCCATGACGGCGAACACGGTGGATGCTCCAGTGACAGCACAGGGCACCTGCCAACGGCCTAACTGAGTGATTCGATCATTTCCCTTTCTCTTCTTGAGTGTTGAACTGGCTTATATCAAAGTCCTTGCGTCCAAGATTCGCCTTTCCCGAGCCCGCTTCGATTACAAGAATCGAGGAGCCGGATTTGCCCTGCAGCTTGGCCTCCACTTGCGTCGCAGACCAAACGCCGCCGACCTGTCGCAGTCCATAGTAAATGAATTCCTTCTGCGGTTCCGTCCCGCGAAGCGCCTTCACTACATGCACAGGGAACAAAATGCCGCGGTCAATCCACGATGTTACCGAATCATAGTGAGTCCGGTCCTGAGAGCCGGGTCTGCTCTTCAGGACAAAGCAATCGCGTGCTCCGTATTTCTCCGGCGCCAGGAGTTCCTGATTCTTCCAAAAAAACTGGTCCTCTACCATGTCTTCATAGGAGAAGTCTGTTCCCACGAGAGGGTTGTTCCAACGTTCGAAGGGCAACACGCTAGCGGTCTTCTCGCCAGGATGTGCTGTCTCGATGGCCACCTGCCCGCTCACGCTCATACGCAACAGAAGGCTGGTCTTCTCTGAGCCAGGCCCCGAGATCTCGCATAGCAGACGCAGACCATCGGAAAACCAGTGAGCCTTGGCGACGAACTTATAACTCGTGCGCTTGCCATCGCCTTCCACCCGTGTGAGTCGCCCGGTCATGCGGTAATCCAATTTCTCAATACGCTGGCGTGAGCGAGTCAGCATCGTCTCCAGGTCAGGATTGGCCGCGACGGCCCGCGACGAATGCACAAGCGACAACAGCACTAGCAAAGCGATGGACGATTGAATCGTCCCAAAGGCCCAATTCGCCCGTCTGGCCTCGCGATACCGGCCAAACTCGCGGCTGCGAGAGAGCATTACGAAGCGGGGCAGGAAGGTCATACCTATATATACAGCCAAAGTCCGCATAGCGCCATCCAGGGCGATGGGCACTCGTTATCGAGCAGTGGTGTGCGGTCCATTTCAGAACCACACTTAGCTGACAAGCTTCCGAACTCTTTCGACTTTTTTTCGTTGGGATACAACCATGTTCTGGCAAGCCTTCGGGGATGGAGAGTGCGGATTCTCTTTCGAAAGGATCAATCGATGCGATGGTTTTTGGCAGCCTTTCGGAGCGGTCATTGAGAACAAGTGATCTCGGCGCTCGGCTGCGATTTCCGTACGGATTACAGGCAACTCCGAAGTAATCCACTTGGCTGGAAAACGCGCGTTCCGTAGAAGGGGCTGACTTCCCAAAGGTTGTTGGAGCTGGTCACTCTAACCATTCGGAACTGCTGTCCGCAACTGCGAGGACTCGCGGCCGCGAATGTGTGGTTGGCAGCGACCTACTCGCACAAAGAGCGCATCATTCGTAGGAGTGGCCAACGTCTCTCTACCATTCATTCGTGCGATCCCTGACGAGGTTGGTTGCCCGGAAGAATATTGGGAATGTATGATCGCGCCCGCAATCGTCGAGAATCATCGGCAACTTTTTGGGGGCAATAAGAGGGCAAAATTGCTTGAGGGAGGGGCGGGTAACACCTTGTTCCGGTGAGGCTTAGAAATTTGGCATGAAATTCGATTCCCATCGCCGGCTCCATAAATCAAACGATGCCTCAACTGTCCTTACGCCGCTAACCTGCCAGAATCCACCCGGAAAATGGTCCGTTTTGGACTGAAGCTGGAAGGGAAATCCAATTGGACTGAACTGTTTTGTCTTCGGAAGAAGCTCTAATTTTGAACGTCGCCAATTGCCGCCCAAAAAACAGAAACAACGAATCGTCGGGGTACCGTTTGCTCGCCGCGATGGTGGAGTTCTTGTTAAACACTGCGTCGTTCGTTAGTCATGCTAGATCGAAGCGCTTCGCGGTGGTGCTTTGACTTGAACCGGGGAGCAACCTAAGATGAGCGGCCATAACGGTACGTCACCGGGCGCGAGACGTCTCGCATTACTGAAGAGCGGTTCGACGAGAGGCCTGCAAAACCGTTGAGGAGGCCAAGATGCGTCATCCTTCCGGGGCCATTGTTGTATTGGCGGTGTGGGTGGCAGCAAGTTCAACCAATTCGGCTCCGCCGAGGCCCGACGATGAAAGAAAGACAGAGGAAGAGATCGCGCGGATCGTGGGTTATTCAATGACCCGTGGCGGCGCGTCGGCTTTCCTCGAAACGCTGACTGACACGATCGGAGGGAGAATCACAGGGAGCCCTGAATCCCAAGCGACAGCCGAACTCATTCTAAAGAGCCTGAAGGAGGCGGGACTAGAGAATGCGCACTTCGAGGAATACGAACTGGGTTCAGTCTGGCGATATGGGCGGGCGACGGCCGAACTGGTTTCTCCCGTGCATCGCTCGCTCTACATTGGTTCGTATGGGTGGGTTCCGGGGACGCCCGGCCCGATCGAAGTGCCGGTTGCAGATTTCGGAGCGCCGGGCGAAGGCCGTACTCTAACGCCGGAGCAGGTACGCGGCGCTGCGGTGATCGTTGACCAGCAAAGCAGCGGTGTTTCGTCCACATACGCCGGAGCGCGCCTCATGATTGCAAAGCAAATGGCCCAGGCGGGGGCAGAGGCGATGTTCATCGTTTCCGACAAACCAGATCGCATGGTCTACACATCAGCGTTCGGATTCTATCCCCGAGGACCTTTACCGATTCTGTCCATCGCGAAGGAAGATGCAGCGTTGCTTCGGCGGTTGCTGGCAAAAGGGGCAGCGAAAGTGCGTCTAAACATCGAGAATTCGTTTGGCTCCGGCCCAGGACGAGAACGCAATGTGGTTGCAGATATCAAAGGATCGGAAGCCCACGAGATGGTCCTGCTGACGGCACATTTCGATTCCTGGGATGCAGCACAGGGCGCCAACGACAATGGAGCGGGAGTCGCCACGGTGCTCGAAGCGGCGCGCATCTTGAAAGCGTTGCAGATCCGGCCCAAGCACACCATCCGATTTGTGTTTTTCTCTGGTGAAGAGCAATTGGCCAACGGTTCGCGAGCTTACGTTGAGCAGCATAAGGCGGAGCTGGACAACATTCGGGCGATGATTAACACCGACTCCGGTGCGCAGGAGCCACTGGGCCTGCAGCTGAACGGCCGCCAGGACCTGGAAGCCACAACGAAGAAGTTGCTCAAGCCGCTTGCGTCACTGGGGGCGGACGGCCTGTCCTTGGATGCGGACTTTGACTCCGATCATGAATCTTTCATAGTGGCCGGTGTGCCCGCCTACGAGCTCCTCGTCAAACGCGGCGATTACGACGTGCGGCACCACACGATTGTGGACACGTTTGAAAAGATTCGTCCGAGCCTGCTGGGGATGCATACGGCGGTGATGGCTGTGATTGGATACCAGTTCGCCAATGCCAACGATCGGCCCGGCCGGAGACTTTCGCATACGGAAGTCATAGAGTTGCTGAAGAAAACGGGGCTCGAACCGCTCTACCGATTGGAATATCCGGACGCAAAGCCGTAGGGTTGTAGCCGGGTAGCTATGAGCTCCCCCTAAGAGAGCTTCGTGGCACGGTTCAATTTGAGATAGAAAGTCGGCCGGGCGTGGGGCTTCCTCTGCTGGTTGACCGTTTTTACCGCTGGCACGCAACAATTCCTCTCTCCTTATAGACCTTGCCTTCTTTCATCACGAATTCAACGCCCTCGAGCAATCTGATGTCTTTCAGTGGATCCCCACTTACAGCGACCATGTCCGCAGATTTTCCCGTCTTGATCGATCCAATTATGTCTGAATGCCCGAGCAGGTCCGCTGCATTTGACGTCGCTGCTTGGATCGCCTGCATCGGTGTCATCCCGTAGTTCACCATGAACACAAACTGTTTGGGACTGGTCCCATACGGGCATACTCCCAGATCGGTGCCGAACGCCATTTTCACCCCCGCCTGTACAGCCTTGCGGAAGTTTTCTCGTTGCTTCTCGCCCATCTCGCGATCATGTTCCAAAAAATCGAGCGGAATGGCTCCCTTCCTACCCGCCTCTTGGATGCACTCTTCGTCGTAGATATCCATGTCGAGGTAGGTTCCGTTCCTTTTCGCCAGCGCGATTCCCTCGTCGTCAATCAGGGTCGCGTGCTCCACCGATGCCACTCCCGCTCGAATCGCCTTCTTGATCCCCTCCGGATTGTGCGCGTGCGCTTCCACTCGCAGCCCGAAACTCCGTGCTTCTTCCACGGCCGCTTGCAGTTCCTCCGGTGTGAACTCCGTGGCCTTCGGGCTGCTGCCGTGCGTCAGCACTGCGCCCGTCGAAAGCACTTTGATGTGGTCCACACCGTCGTGCGCCAGCAGGCGCACCTTCTGACGCACCTCCCACGGACTGTTCGCTTCACCGTAGCGCAGATCCCATGGCAGTTGGATGTCGGCCGCCTGCCCGGTCATCGCACCGGCGCCGCCCGTAATTGTGATATAGGCCCCCGCCACGTACATGCGCGGACCAATGATGTCTCCCTCGGCGATCGCGTCGCGCAGCGAGATGTCGTTCAGCGCCCTGTAGGTCCCCACATCCCGCACCGTCGTGAACCCCGAAAGAAGCGTTGTCCGCGCGTTCGGCACCGACTCCAGGACCACTTGCGACGCGGTCTTCTTGAGCAGGTTGAACGGATCTCCGTTCTCCAGCCCTTTCCCGTCCGCAAGGTGCGTGTGACAGTCGATGAACCCTGGTAACACGGTCTTGTCTGAGAGATCGATGACCTTCGCGCCCGCCGGAATCGCCAAGCCTTTGCCCACGGCTTCAATCTTTCCACCAGAAACTATGATGACTTGGTCGGGGAGGACCGTGCCGGAATCCGGGTCGACCAAACGCCCTGCGCGGACCGCCGTGACCTGCGCCGAGGCAATCGAAGAAAGAGCGCAGACTAACAAAGCGAGGACTGCATGCTTCATGGTTGTCACCTGCAAGATTCTAAGACAATCCCAACTTTGAAAGACCTGGAGCCACTAGGAATTTTGAAAATATGTCGAAGCACTGATTTGCCTAAGTCAAATTTCTGCCTCTCATCTCTAACTCGCGCAACAAGATTCAACCAGCACAGATGGTAGTGGGCTAAATTCAGAAATTAGCCCAGGGATATAGGTTTCTCGGTCTTCCACCAGAATTCATGGGGCTTTCCAAATTTGAATAGTAGTTGACAAAAGACCGCATCGGACTAGAATGCGCGATTAAATCACATCCATGGGGGACCGGGGGCACAAATTGCAGGGGGTGGGCTATACATGTGCAGACCTAGACTTTGCTGCATTTGCAGTTTTTTCATTCTAGCTTTTGTTTTCTCTGCTAGCTCGTTATCCGCGCAGATCATCACGGGTGAAATCACAGGAACGGTGATGGACCAGAGCGGCGCAGCCGTTCCTGGGGCTCAAGTCTCTGCCGTGTGCACGGCCACAAACGCAACGCGTGCAGTCACTACCACGGAGACGGGCTTCTACCGTCTGACGAATCTGCCCGTCTGTCTTCACAAGGTTACTGTCTCAGTCCAAGGCTTTAAGACCGAAATCCGTCAAGCTGAGACGGCAGCGGGCATCGTGCTCAAGGTCGATTTCCAGTTGCAGGTTGGCCAGAAGTCGGAGACAGTGACTGTCGAGGGGGTTGCTCCGTTGGTAGACTACTCCCCGGGTGTTACGAATGAGGTAGACACCAAAGCCATCGTCGATCTCCCCACCGAAGGCCGCGATTTTAAATCTATTTTGGCCATCACCCCAGGCGTACAGCGCTCGCCGGGCGGCGGCTTTCTTGACGTTAGCATCAGCGGCCAGCGCACCACCACCAACAACTACTTGATTGACGGTATGCCCAACAACGATCGCTTCTATGGCAGTGAGGTCGTGGGCCAGCCCGGCGTCTTAGGGATTCCCGCCTCCGTGTTGGGCAATGACTCCATCGAAGAGTTTTCTGTCCAGCAGCTCCCCTCGGCGGAATACGGGGTGAAGGGCGGGGCGGCTGTCAATGTGGTCCTCAAGAAGGGCACCAACGATTTTCACGGCACGGCCTTCTACTTCGGTGATTACGACTGGCTCAATGCCAAGAACTTTTTTTCCACGCAGCCCAACGCGCCCGCTCAAAAAACGCCTTACCACAACCATAACTATGGCGGTACGTTTGGCGGCCCCCTTGTGAAAGACCGTTTGTTCTTTTTCTCCGACTTCGAGGGGCAAAGGAACAAGTCCCTTGAGCCGTACAAAGTGCTCATCCCCACCCGGGGCGACTTGGCCTGCGCCTTGGCTAACGTCAACAATACGGCTTTGCCTGCGAGCTGTCCGGCCATTAACACTACGAAAACGGCCTTTCCCCTCAATCCCGCAGGCTTGGCGCTGATGAAGTACTATCCTTGCTCGGATGGTGCAGGTGCCATCGTGTCTTGCACCCCCGCTGCCGCTAACGCGGCCGTGCCCACAGGCGGGTTCAACCAAACCATCGCGTCCCCCAACACAGACTCCCTGAGCAGCTTCAAGATCAAGATTGATTACACGATGAATGCGAAGATGCAGCTCACCGGCCGCTATGTCTTCGCCGACAGTCTGCAGTCTGCGCCCCTTGGCGGCTACACGATACCTCCCGCCCCCAGCAGCGGCCTAAAACCTGACGGATTTAACAGCATCGCCCCGACACGGGTGCAATTGGTCGGCCTCGGCTGGACCTACAGCATTTCACCCAACAAGATTCTGGATGTTCGGTTCAACTGGAATCGCTATGCGCAGATCCTGGATCCTAACAACAAGGTCAATCCGTTAAGCCTGGGCATTGATACGGGCCCCCTGAACCCGGCCGATTTTGGGGTTCCTCCGGTTTATGCCAGCTCTGTCACCGCTGGAAACATCGGAGGCATTTTCGGCTACCCACTGAGCACCCGCCCCACGCAGAACTACGACGCGTCCACCCATTTCAACTGGATCAAGGGATCCCATTCCTTTAAGTTCGGTGGCAACTACGACTATGCCTCTACATTCAGCCTGCGGAACCGCGCGCGGTCGTCGATAAGCAGTTTTCAGCTTGACTATCCGACGTTCCTTACCCAATTGTTGGTTGGACGAATGGATGAGTTTGCGCGTTCCTTTGGCGATACCTCCCGCCATCTCTACCAGCCCTCGATGGGCATCTTTTTGCAGGATGAATGGAAGGTCAGACCGCGATTAACGGTTAGCTACGGCTTGCGTTGGGAAGTCAATGGGGCTCTCGGTGAAGGAGATAAGATCGCGTCGAACTTCTATCCATGCGCGCCGCCGGAGCCTACGGTCTGTCCCCCAGGTAATGCTCCGCCGGGGTTGGTCCGTGTGGGGGTGGGTAACCCGCGTCTATACAACCTCGATCTGCGCGACTTTGGCCCGCGAGCAGGCCTCGCTTGGGACGTGTTTGGCAATGGCAAGACGTCGTTGCGGGTTGGTTACGCGATGGTTTACGACGTCGCCAACTTCGCGGCCATCAGCGCGCCCTACTCGTTCCATGGGGCCCGCGCCGGCGCGTTTACGAATGAGAACCTAGGCGTTTTCTCGGTCACGGCGGATGGCAATGCAGACACCTCGGTTCTTTTTGAACCGTTTACTGCGAATACATGTTACAACCCTACGATCAACACCGCCTCGCCTGACTGGGTGTGCTTTGGCCCACAACCCGGCAGTGGCATTCTGGGCACGTGCCTCGGTGCGGCTGTGGGGTGCTTTCCGACCTACGGTCCCAACCCCGCGGCCACTCCCCCATTCAACATCTTTGGTGTTGTTCCCGACTTGAAGACTCCCCGGATTCAATATTACAGCATGACGTTACAGCATGAGCTGTTTTCGAAAAACGCCATCAGCGTCGGCTTCTTCGGCGCTCACGGGTCCGACATGTTATTGAATCGAAGCCTAAATAATCGTCCCGTCGGCTGCTTTGCTGGCGGAGTCCAGCTGAAAACGGGACCTTGTGCCCGCCCGTTCGCCGTGAACTTTCCAGACTTCAACTACGTCATCCAGCTCACAAATGCTGGCTTTTCGCGCTATAACGCCATGCAGGTTACCTATCGGCAGCGGGACTGGCATGGGCTGAACTCCATTGTCAACTTCACTTGGTCGAATTGTATTGACACTAACTCGGTGAACCGCGGTGGCTCAAGCACTCTGCCCATCGCCGAGAATCCTTTCAACCCGGAGAGCAACAGGGGCCCGTGCGACACCGATGTCCGCCGGAATTTCAACACCGGCATTAATTACGACTTCCCCAAGGTGTCGGCCCTTGGCCGACTCGGATCGGGCTGGCAGATAGGCAGCCTCGCCACTTTTGCCAGCGCCCGTCCCTTCACGGTCCTGGCGAGCAGTGGCAGAGACAACTCGGGGCAGGATAAAACGTACCAGAGGCCTGATTGCAATGCGGCCCCCATTTACAACTACAGCGATCCCAGCCAAAACTACATTACCAACGCTGCGGCGGTATTCTCCAAACCCGTCGACGGCAAGATTGGTACTTGCGGTCGCAACGCTTTCAGGGGGCCTCACTTTGTCCAATGGGATGCAAACCTGAATAAAACCACGAAGATCAACGAGCGGTTGAGCCTCCAGCTCCGCTGGGAGGTCTTCAATGTGCTGAACCATCCGAACTTGAACCCTACACCAGCAAGCAGTACCTATACGAGCGGTGTGTTTGGCACTTTTTCCCAGACGCCGGACATCGCCGCGGGCAACCCGTTCCTCTCCGCCGGCGGCCCGCGTGCAATGCAGCTCGGTGTGAAGCTCATTTTCTGACCTTCGGCTCCAGGCTTTAGTTCCGAAAAGGGGGTCTGCTAGAATGCAGACTCCCTTTTCTTTTATGCGGCGCATTTTCATCCTGAATCTGTGTCTTTTGGTTCTATTGCCTGGGTTCGCGGCGGCAGCCAACCAACCGAATGTCATCCTGATCACATTAGATACGGTCCGGGCCGACCGCATGGGCTTTCTCGGCTCAAAGCGGGGTTTGACCCCGCACTTGGATGCCCTGGCGACTCAGGGCGTGGTGTTCGAGCATGCCTACTCCCAGGCGCCCATTACGCCGGTCTCTCACGCGACCATACTCACCGGGACTTTCCCCCAGTACCACGGCATCCGCAACTTCGGCGACCGCCTGCCTCCGAGCGTTCCATTTCTACCCGAAATTCTCCACGCTAAGGGCTACCACACAGGGGCGTTCGTCGGCAGCATCATCCTCGACCCGAAAAACGGGTTTGCCTCCGGGTTCGAGCGCGGCTTCGATGTCTACAACGCAGGCTTTCACCGGCAGAAGACCGGGGAGCGCCGCGAGGCGTCCATGCAGCGCCGCGGCGAGGTGACGCTGGGATTCGCGCTCGAATGGCTCGACCAGCAGCACGGTAGTCCATTTTTCCTATGGTTTCACGTGTGGGATGCGCACGACCCCTACGATCCGCCCGAACCGTTCCGCAGCCGGTTTGCGAGCGCCCCTTACAACGGGTGTATCGCCTATGTGGATGCCATTGTAGGGAAGCTGCTCGACTATTTGCGAAGCCAAGGGCTTTACGACAATGCGCTGATCGCCGTTGCCGCCGATCACGGCGAATCCCTGGGCGACCATGGTGAATTGACCCATAGTATTTTCCTCTACGACACTACTATCCGCGTGCCCCTGCTCCTCAAGCTTCCCGGCAATCGTTTTGGCGGCCAGCATGTCACTGCCACTGCGAGCCTGGTGGATCTGGCGCCAACGCTTCTCGAGGCGCTCGGACAGACACCTCCTCCGGCCATGCAGGGCGGCTCCCTCCTCCCCCTGATTGGAAAGCCAAACCCTGGAAAACGTGCTTCGTTTGCCACCGGCGACCACTCCGAACGCTCGTTCGGGTGGAGCGCGCTTGCTTCTCTGCGCGTCGGCAATCAGCTTTACGTGCGCGCGCCATCGCCGGAGCTTTATGATCTGGCCTCAGACCCTGGCGAGAAGACAAATCTCTACCCGGTCAAACGCTTCGCAGCTGTGCGCCTTGCCATCCAGCTCGATAATTTCGTGAAGCGCATCAGCAAAGACGCACCCCAGGCTTTGCAGGACGGACTCGACGAAAAAAGTCGGGAAAAGCTCTCCGCGCTAGGTTACGTGGGCTCTAGAAAGACGAGCCCGCCTACAAGCATTGATCCCAAGGACCGTATCGACGTGGCCAACGATATGCACGATGCCAGCCTGGCTATCGAAGAGGGAAGGGAAGCCACCGTCATCCCGCTGCTGCTGCGCGTCGTGGGCAAAGACCCGCAAATCCAGGCGGCGCAGTATTATCTGGGCATCGCGTACTCGCGGAAGGGAGATTTTGCCAAAGCTATTCCTCCTCTGCGCAAAGCCGTCGAGCTGCGGCCAGATGCGCTGATGGCGCAATATGAGCTGGCCATCTGCCTCTACGAAACCGGCGACCTGAATACCGCTGCCGCGCATTTCGAAATTTTGGTGGAAAACCGGCCCGATTGGATCGACGCCCGCTATTCTTTGGCCTCCATTTATGCCCGCACTGGACGGCCCCAGGATGCAGCCAAAGATCTGCTCATAGTCCTTCAGGGAGAGCCGGACCATTACCGGGCGAACCTGCTTCTCGGGCGCATGCTGTTTCTGAACGGCACTTTCGACGAGGCCTTGCCCTACCTGGAAAAGGCCGTAGCGGTACAAACGGATTCCGGCGAGGCGCATTCCTTCCTGGCGGACGAATATGAGAAACTGGGACGCGCCGAAGATGCCGCCCGCGAACAGGCAGAAGCCCAAAGAC
>Ga0126378_10001720_pt1 | contig 16176 bp, 11 predicted proteins | sample PanSoiMetPlot_23_FD_92587 | JGI IMG/M metagenome (GOLD analysis project Ga0126378, IMG submission 92587) | Tropical forest soil microbial communities from Panama - MetaG Plot_23 | ecosystem: Environmental > Terrestrial > Soil > Tropical forest > Bulk soil | place: Panama | collected 2016-02-17 | reverse complement strand
TTATCGAGCCGGCCCTGCTTGTCGTAGATGTACTCCTCGTTGAGCGCCCAGCCGATGCCCTGCGCGACGCCGCCCTGGATCTGCCCCTCGACATAGGAGGGGTGGATCGCGCAGCCGACATCCTGCGCCGCGACAAAGCGCAGGATCGTCACCTTGCCGGTCTCGGGATCCACCTCGACATCGCAGAACTGCGTCGAGAAACCCGGCGCCATGCCGCCGGCATTGACCGAGGCGGCTGCAGTGATCGGGCCGCCGGTCAGCGCCTTCTTCGCCGCCAGTTCCTTGAACGACAGCGGCGCGAAATCGCCAACATTGCTCGAGGCCGGCTTGGCTTGGCCATCCTCCCAGATCACGCCCTCGACATCGACGTCCCAGATCATTGCCGCACGGGCGCGCAGCTCGTCGACGACCTTCTTGCTCGCTTCCACAACGGCCATGCCCGTCGCGAAAGTGACGCGCGAGCCGCCGGTCACATGCGTGTAGCCGACCGATGAGGTGTCGGCGACGATCGAACGGATTTGATGGTAGTCGATCCCCAACGTCTCGGCCGCCATGAGCGCCATCGAGGCGCGCGAGCCGCCGATGTCGGGGCTGCCGGTCGCAATGATGACCGTGCCGTCCTCGTTGACCTGGACAGAGGCGCTCGACTCGCCGCCGCCGTTGAACCAATAGCCCGAAGCGACGCCGCGCCCCTGATTCGGGCCGAGCGGCGTCTTGTAGGCCGGGTGATTGACCAGCGCCTCGACGGTCTCGACATAGCCGCCATGGCCGAGCTTTGGCCCGTAGATCATCGGCGTGCCGGCTCGCGCCGCGTTCTTCAAACGCAGTTGCAGCGGATCCATGCCAATCTTTTTCGCCAATATGTCGAGCACGCTCTCGACGGCAAAGGCTGAGATCGGGGAGCCGGGCGCGCGGTAGGCGGCCGATTTCGGCCGGTTGCACACGACGTCGTAGCCGATCGCATGCGCGTTCGGGACATTGTACGGCGCAAAACCGCACATGCAGGCGTTCATGACCGGCGAGCCAGGGAAGGCGCCGGCCTGAAATTTGTACTCGCCCTCGGCGGCCGTGATCGTGCCGTCCTTTTTGGCGCCGATCTTGACCCGCATCGACGAGCCCGAGGTCGGCCCCGAGGCCTTGAACACCTCGTCTCGGCTCATCACGATCTTGACCGGCCGCCCCGATTTCTTCGCGAGCAGGGTGGCGACCGGCTCGAGATAGACGATCGTTTTGCCGCCGAAGCCGCCGCCGATCTCGGCGGGCGTCACATGCACGTCGCCAACCGGCATGCCGAGCAGCTTCGCGGTCAATGCGCGCACGACAAAGTGCCCTTGGCTCGAGGACCAGATATCGGCCTTGCCGTCGTGGTCGAAGCGGGCGGCACAAGCATGCGGCTCGATATAGGCCTGGTGCACCGCCGCAGTCTTGAACTCCTTCTCGACGATCACGTCAGCCTCGGCAAAGCCGGCGTCGAGATCGCCGATCTTGAACTCGACCCGCTTCGCGATGTTTGAGGGCTTGGTCGGCGGCGGCTCGATGCCGCGCGTGATCTGGTCCTCGAACAGCAGCGGCGCCTCGGGTTTCATCGCCTCATCGACATCGATGACGTGCGGCAAGACCTCGTAATCGATCTCGATCAGCGAGGCGGCTTCTTCGGCGACCGATTTGCTGATCGCCGCGACCGCGGCGACGGCGTGGCCTTCATAGAGCGCCTTCTCACGCGCCATCACATTGCGCGTCATATGCCAGAAGTTCTGCTGGACCCGCTCCGGCCCCTGATATTCGAATTTCTGCTCAGGGAAATCCTCGGCGGTGATGACCGCCTTGACCCCGGGCAGCGCCTCGGCCTTCGAGGTGTCGATCGAACGAATGCGCGCATGCGCGTGTGGCGAGCGAATGACCTTGCCGTGAAGCGTGCCCGCCGTCGCGAAATCGGCGCCATACATCGCGCGCCCGGTGACTTTCGGCACGCCATCCGGACGGATCGGCCGAGTCCCCACCCACTTGAAACGCGTCGGCGCAATATCGTTCACCGCACCCTCCACTCGTCACGTCAGTCTGTTATGCGTTAGCGTCGCGCGGCGCGGCGCCAAATGCAAGACCGACTAAACCACAGCGAGGAGGAAATCATGGCTCTGGAAGTCAGGCGGATTGTCACCGGACATGACGCAGACGGCAAAGCGATCGTCAAAACCGATGAGCGGCTGCAGGCCGTCAGCCGGCCGGGACGGCCGCACATTGCCGGCTGCGAGATCTGGTCGACCGACAAGATGCCGGTCGACAACACCTCGGACGATGCCGAGGCGGCGCAGCGCGCCGGCTTTGTCAAACGGTACAACTATGTCGGTACGGGTCAGGGCGCGGTGATCCGCATTACCGAATTCCAGCCCGGCGCGCCGAAATTCATGCACCGCACCGAAACGCTCGACTATGCACTGTTGCTATCCGGCGAATGCGACCTCGAACTCGACAGCGGCCAAGTCGTGCATATGAAGCCGGGCGACCTCGTCGTGCAGCGCGGCACCATGCACGCTTGGGTCAACAATGGCCCACAGCCTTGCGTATTCGCGTTTATCCTGATCGACGCCGATCCCGCCAAAGTCGGAGGCGAGGAGTTGCGCACGCATTTCCCCGCGCCCTGAACGCCCCCAGCGAAGATGAGGGACCGGCCGCGGGGGTCACGTTCGCCACCACGGATCTTTGATCGCCGCTTCCAAACACTTACTCAGTTTGTGAGCTGTCCCGCTTTTGGAAGCTTCAGACGGCGGCGATTTCGTTCAACCGTCAATCGCCCTGCGGCCGGGTGGCCGCGATTGCCGTATTGCGCGCCGCCAAACGGGCTGACAGCTTGACCAGCCTTGGCCAGCAGTTGGTGATTTATATCAAGGACGGCCGGGAACGAGATAAATTCCTAAGCCGCGCATTGCGCCTGAGTGCGAAATTCGATCAATTCGCGCCCTCGCGCCTGCGTCAATCCTTGAACGGTCCGACCGGGCAACAGGGCGGTCCGGCAGATCCACCCGCACCCGCGGAGCGGGATGTGATCGAGACCAAGCTTACCCGCTACGTTGGACCAATCGCGAAATTTCTTCTCCGGCAGCATCTGCGAAATTTCGAAAGCCTCCCAAAGCTTTATTGCGGGCTCGCCGGTTACATCGCCGACGAGGCAGAGCGGGCGACTTTTCTAGATTCCGGAAACATTGGACTGGATCAGCCTTAGCCGGTTGGGAGAGTGCGGCGACAGGTCTAGTAGTCGCGCGGCGGTAGCAGAGCACTGCGACGACGCGCTATTCTCGATGTGATTGCTGCCCCGGGTAAACGTGCGAGTGAGATCCCGCCATGGAATTCGGCATCTTCCACCAGTTTCCAGCTCTCCCCGGTCGCACCGAGAGAGAGGCTTTCGCGGAAGGTTTCGAACAGATCTACGCGGCCGAGCGCTGGGGTCTCGATGCGATATGGCTGGCGGAGCTGCATTTCGATCCGCAGCGCTCAGTATTGTCGGCGCCGCTCAGTATCGCTGCCGCGGTCGGCGCGCGCACCGAGCGGATCAAGATCGGCATTGCGGTTCAGGTCTTGCCGCTCTGCCACCCGCTACGCATCGCCGAGGAGGCCGCGACGGTCGATCACATCACCGGCGGTCGGCTGATTTTCGGTGTCGGGCGCAGCGGACTGCCGCGCACCTATGAAGATTACGGAGTTGCGTATCCGGAGAGCCGCGATCGCTTTGCGGAGGTTCTGGACATTATAGAGCTCGCATGGTCGCAGCCGAATTTCTCGTATGACGGCAGGTACTACTCCTTCAAGAACATCACCATCGCGCCGAAACCGCTGCAGACGCCTTATCCTCCGATCCGGATAGCCGCCGCCAGTCCCGATACCTATCCTGCGGTCGGCGAGCGCGGGCTGCCGATTTTCATTAACGCCCGCTACGGCTCGTTTGCCGAATTCATTCCCGAGATCGAGAAGTATCGTGAAGCCTATGCGACGGCAGGCCATGAGGGCAGGGGGCAGGTTTATCTGCGTGTCCCGATCTACGTCGCCGAGACCGAGGAGCAGGCGCGCGATGAGCCCAGAGAAAGCCTGATGCACTTCTATCGCGAGCAGGCGCAAAGGCTCCGGGATTCGCTGAGCCGGGCCGGCACGCGGGCGATCGAAGGGCGGGCTGAGCGCCTGAGGCGCATCGAAAATCTCACCTATGAAGAGGCGCTGGGCGGCCAAGTCCTGGTGGGAACGCCAGATCAGGTTACAGCCGGTTTGCGGTGCCTGCAGGAAGAGCTCGGCATCGACGGCATCCTGGCGGAGCTCAATTGCGGCGGCCTCATTCCGCACCAGCAGGTAATGACGGCGCTGCGGCTGCTCTGCCAGGAAGTCCGGCCGCAGTTTCACTAAGTTTTACGGGAAAGGCCAAAGGATGCCGGGTCCACTCAACGGGTATCGGGTCGTCGATCTGACGTCGAACGTGGCGGGGCCGCTCGCGACGATGATCCTCGCCGACCAGGGCGCCGACGTCATCAAGGTCGAGACGCCGGATGGCGGTGATCACACGCGGGCCGGCGGTAATGGCCGCGGCGGGTTCACGGCCTCGTTCCTGAACAACAACCGCAACAAACGCTCGATCGTGCTCGACCTCAAGACGCCGGCTGGGCGACAGGCCTTATTGCGGCTATCCGCGCGCGCCGATGTATTTGTGCAGAATTTCCGGCCGGGCGTGGCCGAGCGCCTTGGCGTGGGGGAGGAGGCGGTGCGCGCGGTTTCGCCAAAGATCGTGTATGTCTCGATCAGCGGCTTCGGAGAGAAGGGCCCCTACGCGACGAAACCGGCCTATGACCCGGTGATCCAGGGCTTTTCCGGGCTCGCAACCGTGCAGGCGGGCGCCGACGAGGTCCGCCCGCGACTGTTGCGCACGATCTTGCCGGACAAGCTGACTGCGATTACCGCATCGCAGGCCATTACCGCGGCGCTGTTGGCGCGCGAGCGCACCGGCGAAGGCCAACATGTCCGTCTGTCGATGCTGGAGGCGGTCCTCGCCTTCCTGTGGGCCTCGGATATGGGCGGTCAGACTTTTATCGGCGACGAACCGGCGCGGCAGGAGCCGGCGAGCGCGCACGACCTGATCTACGAGACGGCCGACGGCTATATCACCGCCGCAGCGCTAACAGACCGGCAATGGGCCGGTCTGGCGCGCGCCGTCCAGCATCCGGAGTGGCTCGAAGACGAGAGGTTCCGGACCTCCGCGTTGCGTCAGAAGAACATCGATGCACGGCTGGAGCTGACGCAGCAAGCGCTGCTGACCCGGACGACCGCTGACTGGCTGGAGCGACTGACCGCCGCCGGCGTGCCCTGTGCACCGGTGTTGACGCGCAACGAGGTGATCCGTCATCCGCAGGTGCAGGAAATGGAGATCCTCGTCGAGACCGAGCACCCGGCGGCCGGCCGCTTGCGCCAAGCGCGGCTGGCGGCGCGTTTCTCGCGCACTCCCGCCCACATCCGTCGAGGCGCACCCCGACTCGGCGAGCACACGCGAGAGATTCTCGCCGCACTCGGCTATTCGGATGCGGAAATTGCGGAATTGGCCGGGGGAGGCCGAACGTGATCGATTTCTATTATTGGCCGACGCCGAATGGCTGGAAGGTCGCGATCATGCTCGAGGAGTGCGGCCTCGAATACCGCGTGATCCCGGTTAATATCGGACGCGGCGACCAGTTCAAGCCCGAATTCCTCGCGATCAGCCCGAACAACCGCATGCCAGCGATCGTCGATCACGATGCCGAAGGGGGGCCGGTGCCCGTGTTCGAATCCGGCGCGATCCTCATTCATTTGGCCGAGCGGACCGGGCGTTTCATGTTGCAGACCCGGTGCGGACGCAAGGAGACGCTGGAGTGGCTGTTCTGGCAGGTCGGCAATCTTGGGCCAATGGCCGGCCAGCTTAGCCATTTCGTCAATTATGCGCAGGGCGAGCACGCCTATTCGCACAGGCGTTATGCCGACGAACACAACCGATGCCTCGGGGTGCTGGAGCGCCGCCTCGAAGGGCGCGAGTTCATCGTCGACGACTATTCGATCGCCGACATGGCCTCTTGGCCCTGGGTGCTGATCGCCAAACCGCTCGGCCAGCTGCTCGAAGAGTTTCCAAATGTGGCCCGCTGGCGCGAAACGATAAAGCAGCGCCCGGCGGTTCAGAGAGGCGTCGATCTCGGCAAAGAGCTGCGCCGCTCGGCGCCGCCGACCGAGGACGAACGCCGCATCCTCTTTAATCAAACCGCACAGGATGTGTTGCGGCGCCCGTGAGCGGCTCACCCGGGCGCGGGCGGCATTTTCGGGAAGCGCTGCCGCTCGCCGCCAAGTTGCACCCAGCTCTGCGCGCTGTCGCAGTAGATTTCGGTCGTGGGTTTGACCCAGTTCGAATCGTCGAGTGTACCGGCCATGATCATCGTGACATTCGGCATGATCTCCGCCTCGTCTATAAGCGCCGATCCGCATTCCGGGCAGAAGCGTCGGTACGTTGCTTTGCCGCTGTCACCCCGACTGGTGAACGTCTGCAGGGCGCCTTGCACGTTGAGCGCCGGCGTCGGCAGTGCCACGACGATGGAAAAGGCGGTGCCGGTACCTTTCTGGCAATTTTTGCAATGACATACTCCGACAAACGTCGGCTCAGCGTCAGCCGAATACCGCACCTTGCCGCACAAACAGCCGCCTTCGATCTTCATTTCTCCCTCCTGCTCCCTGGACCGCAGCAGCATAGCAAATTGCCGAGAAGGATGGCGAGGCATCTCGGCCTGTGGTACCGTCGCGGCAGCGATGCGACAGGGAAGTCCGGTGCAAGACCGGCGCTGCCCCCGCAACTGTTAGCGGCGAGTCCGCGGCAAGGAGCCACTGGTCGGAGCGAGAGGCCCGGCTGGGAAGGCGCCGCGGGCGACGACCCCGAGCCAGGAGACCTCCGCATCGCATGAGTTGGGACGATTCCTCGGGCGGAGGAGGAAGGACCGAATGGCAATGCCGGGCGCGGAACAATCGCGCCTTCCCCCGATAACCTTAGTGCTGGGCGGTGCCCGGTCGGGCAAGAGCCGCTACGCCGAGCAACTCGTCGAGAATGCGGCGATATACGGCACTTATTGCGCGACCGCAGAAGCTCGTGACGCAGAAATGGCCGAGCGGATTGCGGCGCATCGGGCACGTCGCGGCCTCTTCTGGCGCACCGTCGAGGCGCCGCTCGCGCTAGCGCCAGCAATCGCCGCCGAGACCTCGGCCGAGCGCCCGCTTCTCGTCGATTGTCTGACCTTATGGGTCTCCAATCTGCTGCTCGCCGGCGAACAGCCTGAACCAGAGGCCGACGCGCTGTGCCGGGTATTGCGCGAGGTCGGCGGACCCGTAGTGCTCGTCAGCAACGAGGTCGGGATGGGTCTCGTGCCCGAGACGCTGCTCGGGAGACAGTTCCGCGATGCGGCAGGTTGGCTCAACCAGCAGGTCGCCGCGCTCGCCGACCGTGTCGTTTTTGTCGCGGCGGGCCTTCCGCTCTTTCTGAAGGGGGGCTGAGTCAATGCGGCGCGTTCCGGCGACGGTCATCACGGGTTTTCTCGGCGCCGGCAAGACGAGCCTCGTGCGGCATCTGCTGGCGCGCGCCAATGGGCGACGTCTGGCTGTCGTCGTCAACGAATTCGGCAAGCTCGGCATCGACCGCGAGCTGCTGCTCGGCTGCGGTGATGCGGCTTGCGACGACGATATCGTTGAGCTCGCCAATGGATGTCTGTGCTGCACCGTCGCCGAGGATTTCCTCCCGACCCTGACGCGACTCCTCGATCGCGACAGCCGGCCCGAGCACATACTGATCGAGACTTCGGGACTGGCCTTGCCAAAGCCACTAGTGCAGGCGTTTGCCTGGCCGGAGATCCGCACTCGCACAACCGTCGACGGCGTGCTGACCGTCGTTGACGGGGCGGCGGTAGCTGCGGGGCTCTTTGCGTCCGACCCGGAAGCTATCGCGCGACAGCGGGCGGCCGACCCGGCGCTCGCTCACGACAACCCGCTCGAGGAGGTATTTACGGATCAGCTCGCCTGCGCCGATCTCGTTATCCTCAACAAGACCGACCTTGTCGACTCGGTCCAGTTGGCGGAACTTCGCCGGGAAATCAAAACGCGGCTTCGGCCGGGGGTAAAACTGGTCGCAACGCGGGGAGGCGTGATGCCGCCCGAAGTTGCGCTCGGCCTCGGCGCCGCCGCCGAGGAAAATCTCGCGGCCCGGCCCTCCCTTCAAGACCTGGAGGCCGAGCATGATCACGACGATTTCGAGAGTTTTGTCGTGACGCGCGGTCCGGTGCGAGAGCCCGATGCCTTCCTCGCGCGGCTGCGTAGCGCCATCGATCTGCATGATATCCTGCGGGTCAAAGGCTTTGTCGATGTGGCGGGCCGAGATCGCAGGCAAGTCGTGCAGGTGGTCGGCAATCGGCTTCAGCAGCATTTCGACCGATCCTGGCTGCCGAGCGAGAAGCGCGAGACACGGCTCGTCGTGATCGGCCGCAAGGGCCTCGACCATGCCGCGATCACCTCGGCGCTAGGGGCCTCGGATAGCTGAATGCACCTGCTCGCGACGATCCCCGGAACGATCGCCGACGGCACAGCCGCAGTCGATCTCGCGCAGACCCCAGGTGACATCGTGATCTTGTCGAGCGCGGATACCGAGATCGCGCTGCTGGCGGCGGCTCAGAGGCGGTGGCGCGCGCAAGATCCGGCGGCGCCCCGCCTGCGCCTCGGGCCGATCCTCCGGCTCGGCCACAATTTCTCTGTGGATCTCTACATGGACACGGTGGCCCGCGCACAGCTCGTCATCGCGCGGGTGCTCGGCGGCAACGCATACTGGCCCTATGGGGTGGAACGGCTGGTCGAAACTTGCCGAACCGGCGGCATCCGCTTGGCGCTGCTGCCCGGCGACGACAAGCCCGACCCGGAGCTGATGCAGCTCTCTTCTCTTGCCGACGCCGGCGCTTATCGGCTGTGGCGTTATTTCGCCGAAGGCGGCCCAGCCAATGCCGAGAACCTTCTGCGCCATGCCGCCTCGCTGACCGGGCACGAGTCGCAATGGGCGGAACCAACGCCTTTGTTGCGCGCCGGGCTGCATTGGCCCGATTGCGCATTGCCGAGCCTCGACGAGGTTGCCGCGAGGTGGCACGGCGCCGGCGGGATCGTGCCGATCGTGTTTTACCGGGCGCTGGTCCAATCAGGGAATACCGCGCCGGTCGACGCCCTGGTCCACGCCCTTTCTGCGCGGCGGCTGCGGCCGTTGCCGGTATTCGTGCAGAGCCTGAAGGATGGCGAGGCCACCGCCCTGTTCGACGAAATCCTCGCCGCCGCACCGCCGGCGGTGATCCTCAACGCGACCGGATTTTCGGTTCATGCCGGCTCGGCCGAAGACCCGCTGGCCAAAGCCGATTGCCCGGTGCTGCAGGTCGTGTTTGCCGGCAGCGACGAAGAGCGCTGGCGAGCCGGGACGGGGGGTCTCGGGCCTCGCGATCTTGCAATGAATGTGGCGCTCCCGGAAATCGACGGCCGCGTTCTTTCGCGCGCCGTATCGTTCAAGGCGCCGCTCGGCCGCGATCCCGAGACCGAGGCCGATCTTGTCGGTTATCGGCCCGTCGCCGATCGCGTCGCCTTTGTCACCAATCTCGCATGCACTTGGGAGCGGCTGCGCGCCCGGCCGCCGGGAGAGCGCCGGATCGCACTGGTCCTCGCCAATTATCCGAACCGCGACGGCCGGCTCGGCAACGGCGTGGGCTTGGACACGCCGGCTTCGGTAATCGCGATGCTGCGGGCGCTGGCTGATGTCGGATATCGGATCGGCGACGCTCCGCAGGAGCCCGAAGAGCTGATGCGGCGCCTGCTCGCCGGACCAACCAACGCGAACCCACAAGCGCCAGCCGAGGAGTCGCTGTCCTTTGCCGATTACTCCGTCTTTTTCACGACGCTGCCATTGGCCGTACGGCAGGCGGTAACGGCACAGTGGGGCGCTGCCGAACGCGATCCCTTCTTCCGTCCGGGGCGCCTTGATTGCGGCAGGTTCGCGATCCCCGGCTTTTGCGCCGGCAATGTCGCGGTGCTCATCCAGCCGGCGGGCGGCTACAACATCGACGCGAGATCGACCTATCACGACCCGGCGCTCGTGCCGCCGCATAGCTATTTCGCCGCCTATACGTGGCTCGCCGAGGATTTCCGCGCCGATACGGTCATTCACCTCGGCAAGCACGGCACACTCGAATGGCTGCCCGGAAAGGCCCTCGCCCTGTCGGCTCAGTGCTTTCCGGAGGCGGTGCTCGCGCCGTTGCCGCATCTCTACCCGTTCATCGTCAACGACCCGGGGGAGGGCACCCAGGCGAAAAGGCGCGCCCAGGCAGTAATAATCGATCACCTGACGCCGCCTTTGACCCGCGCCGGGAGCTATGGCTTGCCTGCCGAGCTCGAACTGCTGATCGACGAATATTACGAAGCCTCTCATGGCGATTCCCGCCGCGTTGCGGTGCTGGCTTCGGTAATCCTCGAACACGCCCGCGCCGCCGGGCTCGACGGAGATTGCGGGATCGCCCGCGATGACGATCCGCCCGCGGCATTGCGCAAGCTCGACGGTTTCCTGTGCGAGCTGAAGGAAATGCAGATCCGCGACGGGCTCCACATTTTCGGCCGCAGCCCCAATGGTGAGCGGCTGAATTCGCTGCTGCTCGCTTTTGCTCGGCCGGACCGCGGCACGGGCCCGAAGGACGCATCACTGCTGCGCGCGCTGGCCGCCGATCTCGATCTCGGCGATGATCCGCTCGCAATGGATCTCGCCGAGCCTTGGACCGGGCCACGGCCGGCGGCGCTCGCTGGGCCCGGGCCGTGGCGGACCGCCGGAGACGCGATCGAACGCCTCGAGGCACTCGCATTGCGGCTCATCGCCGGCGAGCTGCCTCCACATTCCGTGTGGCATCGGACTCGTGCGGTCCTCGACTGGATCGAGCGAGATCTACGCCCGGCCGTTGCCGGATGCGGGGAGGCCGAACTCGCAGGGCTTCTCGCCGGGCTTGACGGACGGCGAGTGGCTCCCGGGCCTTCCGGCGCGCCGAGCCGCGGCCGTCCCGAAGTGCTGCCGACCGGCCGGAATTTCTATTCGATCGACACGCGCGCGGTGCCGACCCAGGCGGCCTGGCAGTTGGGGTGGAAATCGGCGGCATTGCTCGCCGAGCGCCACGCTCAGGAATATGGCGTCTACCCCGAGCGGGTCGCGCTGTCGGCCTGGGGCACCGCGAATATGCGGACTGGCGGCGACGACATCGCGCAGGCTCTGGCGCTGATCGGTGTGCGCCCGGTCTGGGAGCGATCGAGCGGCAGGGTGACCGGCTTCGAGATCCTGCCGGCCTCGGTGCTCGACCGGCCGCGGATCGACGTGACCTTGCGCATCTCCGGCTTTTTCCGAGACGCCTTTCCGGGGCTGATCGACCTCTTCGATTCGGCGGCGCGCGCCGTCGCGGCGCTCCACGAGCCCCCTTCGGTCAACCCGCTCGCCGCCCGGTTTGGCGCCGATCGTGATGCGCTGGAAAATCAGGGCCTTCCTCGGGAGGAAGCTGCACGGCGCGCCGGCTACCGCGTCTTCGGCTCGAAACCCGGCGCCTATGGAGCCGGGCTGCAGGTGATGATCGACGAACGCATTTGGGAGGACGAAGCCGATCTTGCCGAGGCCTGGCTCGGTTGGAGCGGCTACGCCTATGGCGCTGGCGCCGAAGGCCGCGCGGACCGCGCAATGCTCGAAGCCCGCCTCGCTGCAGCCGACGTCGTGCTGCACAACCAGGACAACCGCGAGCACGACATTCTCGACAGCGACGATTATTACCAGTTCGAGGGCGGCCTCGCGCTGGTCGTCCGCCGGCTCTCGGGCTGCGCTCCCGCCGTCTGGCACAATGACCACTCGCAGCCGGAGAGGCCGCGCATCCGCACCCTGCGCGAGGAGCTCGGGCGTGTCATCCGCGGCCGGGCGGTGAACCCGCGCTGGATCGCCGGTGTGATGCGCCACGGCTATAAGGGAGCGGCCGAAATCGCCGCGACCGTCGATTACCTATTTGCGTTCGCCGCAACCTCGCGCGCGGTCGACGATGCGCATTTCGAGGCGCTCTACGACGCCTATCTCACCGACGAGGCGGTGCGCGGGTTCATGGGGGAGCACAACCCCGCCGCTCTCGCCGAAACCTGCCGTCGCTTTTTGGAGGCGATCGACCGCGGCTTGTGGCGCCCGCGCCGCAACAGCGCCCGCGAAACCCTTAAGGAATGGGGGAGGGCGTGAGCGAATTCGTCGAAACCGAAGAGGAGATCAACCGCCGTCACAACGAGAAGATGGCCCGGCGCAAGGCGGCGCGCGAACGCATGTTGGCGGCGAAGACCGAGGAGCGAGGCCTGCTGATCGTCCACACCGGGAAGGGAAAGGGGAAGTCGACCGCCGCTTTTGGCATCGTGCTGCGCTGTCTCGGGCATGGCATGCCGGTCGGCATCGTGCAGTTCGTCAAAGGCGTGTGGCAGACCGGCGAGCGCACGGCTCTCAAACGGTTTGGCGATCTCGTCACCTGCCGGGCGATGGGCGAGGGTTTTACGTGGGACACGCAGGATCGCGCCCGCGACATCGCCGCTGCGCGGCGGGCCTGGGAGGCGGCGAAGGCGATGGTAGCGGACCCGTCCTACCGGCTCGTGCTGCTCGATGAGCTCAACATCGTGCTGCGCTACGATTACCTGCCGCTCGGTGAAGTCGTGGCGGTGCTGAAGGCCAAGCCGCATGACCTTCATGTCATCGTCACTGGCCGCAATGCGCGGCCCGAGCTGATCGAAGCTGCCGATCTCGTGACCGAGATGACGCTGGTCAAGCATCCGTTCCGCGCCGGCGTCAAGGCGCAGCCCGGGATCGAGTTCTGATGGCGCGGGCGCTGATGCTGCAGGGGACCGGGTCGGATGTCGGCAAATCGCTGCTACTTGCCGGCCTCGCCCGCGCTTTCACCCGGCAGGGATTCACGGTGCGGCCGTTCAAGCCGCAGAACATGTCGAACAACGCCGCGGTCACCGCCGATGGCGGCGAGATCGGCCGGGCGCAGGCGTTGCAGGCGCGCGCCTGCGGGACGGTCCCGGTCAGCGACATGAACCCCGTGCTGTTGAAGCCGCAATCGGAAAGCGGGGCGCAAATCGTGTTGCACGGCCGGGTCTGGCGCGCCGCTGCGGCGGGTGAATATCACCGAATGGCGCCGCACCTGCTGCCGGCGGTGCTCGCCTCTTTCTCGCGGCTCGCCGAGGCGGCCGATCTCGTCCTCGTGGAAGGCGCGGGCAGCCCGGCCGAAATCAATCTGCGCGCCGGCGACATCGCCAATATGGGCTTTGCCGAAGCTGCCGATATCCCGGTCGTGCTGATCGGCGATATCGAGCGCGGCGGCGTCATCGCGCAACTCGTCGGCACGCACGCGCTGCTTTCGGCGCGCGAGCGCGCTCTACTTGCCGGCTACGTCGTCAATAGATTCCGCGGCGATGTCCGCCTCTTTGATGACGGGATTACCGCCATTACCGCGCGAACGGGCCTGCATTGCTTTGGCGTGGTCCCGTTCTTCCGAGGTGCCGCAGCTCTACCGGCGGAGGATTCTTTAGCGCTGGCCCCTCGCCCCCTCCCTGACCCTCCCCCGCAAGCGGGGGAGGGAAGGGTGGGGGCGAGCAGGGAGAGGGAGGGACCCGCGAAACGGGAGGGCGAAGAGCAGACGCCGATCCGCATCGCCGTCCCAATATTGCCGCGCATCGCCAATTTCGACGATCTCGACCCGTTGCGCGCCGAGCCGGGGATCGAACTTGTCCTTGTCCAGCCTGGGCAGCCGTTGCCGCGCGACGCTGCGCTCGTCATTCTGCCGGGATCGAAAGCTACGATCGCTGATCTCGAATCTCTGCGCCGCGAGGGATGGGACATCGATCTCGTCGCCCATTACCGCCAAGGCGGAAGGATCCTCGGGCTGTGCGGCGGCTATCAGATGCTGGGCCGCAGCATCGCCGACCCGCTCGGTATGGAGGGGCCGAAACGGGAGGTTCGGGGACTCGGTTTGCTCGACATCGACACGGTTCTGACCGGCACGAAGCGATTGGCTGAGGTGTCCGGCGTCGAGCTCGCAACCGGGATGCCGGTCGCCGGCTACGAGATGCATCTGGGGGTGACTACCGGGCCCGGTCTCGGACGGCCGATATTGCATATGGCGGGTCGCTCAGACGGCGCCGCCAGTGCAGACGGACGTGTTGCCGGGTGCTATCTCCACGGGCTGTTTGCCAGCGACCAATTCCGCGGCGCGTTTCTCATTTCGCTCGGCGCAAAAGCGAATGCGATCGGCTATGAACATCGCATTGACAGCACATTGGACGCGCTTGCCGATCATCTCGGGCGCAGCCTCGACTTGCCGACCTTATTGGCCGCCGCTCGGCCAGCAGGCATTAAGCGGGCAGCATAAAATGCGCGGCAAGCCAGGCACCCAGCAGCAAGCCACCCTGCACGAAGCAAGCGAAGCAATAGAGCTGCAGCGCGCGTACGATATCGGAGGTTGCGGCGCGGGCGGTGCCGTCGCCGAGCCAGGGATCGGCAACGACCCCCTCGGGATAACGGCGCGGGCCCGCCAGCACCAGACCGAGCGCCGCAGCCATCGCGCTCTCCGGCCATCCGGCGTTCGGCGAATGATGCTTGCGTCCGTCGCGCAGCATGATCCGCAGCGCGCGGCCGGCGCGGCCGCTTTTCGTGAACGCCGCCGCTATCACCAGAAGGAGTCCGCTGAGCGGAGCGGGGATCGCGTTCAGAACATCGTCGAGGCGCGCCGCCGCCCAGCCGAAGCTCCGGTAGCGCGGCGTCCGATGGCCGATCATGCTGTCGAGGGTATTGGCCATTTTGTAAGCGAAGAGCCCAGGCAAGCCGAGCAGCAGATACCAAAAGACGGGCGCAACAACGCCGTCGCTGAAATTCTCCGCGAGACTTTCGATCGCCGCACGGGCGACGCCATGTCTGTCGAGGCTCATTGGGTCGCGGCCGACAATGTGACGCACCGCCTCGCGGCCGCCCGCCAATCCGCCGCTGTCGAGCGCCCGCGCAACCGCGGCGGCATGTTCGAACAAGCTGCGCTGGGCAAGCAGCGTGGCGATGACGAAAGTCTCTGCCGCTGCTCCGAGCAGGCTGCCGTGGCAGAGCTGTTGAACGAGCCGCCCGAGCAATGCGGCGCCGCCAACCAGAATGACGACGGTGACGATGCCGCGTTCTCGGCGCGAGGTCTCGCTCCGGGCCGGCCGGTTGAGCTTGCGGTCGAAGAATGCGATCGCGCGGCCCGCGAGCACAACGGGATGCGGAATCTGCCGGAAGAGGGCCGGCATGTCGCCAAACACCGCGTCGACCACGAGCGCCGCGACGAGCAGCAAGAGCGGATCGACGCCCGACGCCGTCATCGGCTCGGCGGCGCCTGTTGCGGTTGGGGGAGGGTCGGGAAATGACGCAGAGCGCGATCCTGCTGTGCGGACACGGCAGCCGCGATCCGGAAGCGATAGCCGAGTTCGAGCAGGCTGCCGGGGCGCTGCGCGTCCGTTTGCCGGAAGTCGACTTTGCGACCGGATATCTCGAATTCGCCCGCCCGACGATCCGCGACGGTCTTGCTCTTTTGGCGGCGCGCGGCGCGCGGCGGATATTCGCAATTCCCGGAATGCTGTTCGCCGCAAGTCATGTCAAAAACGACCTGCCTTGGGAGACGAATAGCTTCGTTGCCGATCATCCCGATGTCGATGTCCGTCTGGCGCGCGATCTGGGGATCGATCCGAGGCTGCTTCGTGCGGCAGCCGACCGCATCGCCGCAGCCGCCGATGAAAGAATACCTCGCGCCGAGACGCTGCTTCTCGTCGTGGGGCGCGGCACCAATGACCCCGACGCCAACTCGAACATCTCGAAGCTCGCCCGCATGCTGTGGGAAGGCATGGGCTTCGGCTGGGCGGAAGCGGCCTTCAGCGGGGTTGCCCATCCGCGGGTCGATGCCGCGCTGACGCGAGCGGCCGGGCTCGGCTTCCGCCGCATTGTCGTGTTCCCCTATTTTCTGTTCACCGGCGTTTTGGTCAAACGCATCCACGCGCAAACCGACAGCATCGCCGCTCTCTTCCCCGAAATCGAGTTCGTCAAGGCGCTTT
>Ga0126378_10001719_pt1 | contig 16180 bp, 13 predicted proteins | sample PanSoiMetPlot_23_FD_92587 | JGI IMG/M metagenome (GOLD analysis project Ga0126378, IMG submission 92587) | Tropical forest soil microbial communities from Panama - MetaG Plot_23 | ecosystem: Environmental > Terrestrial > Soil > Tropical forest > Bulk soil | place: Panama | collected 2016-02-17 | reverse complement strand
GGTCCGCGGAAAGGGATTTTCCCACCTCTTCGAAGGAATCAACTGATGGAACTTCTTTCAGCCCATCATGCGGACAATGGGCGCGACTTTGAAAGGAGTCCATGTGCCAAGCCATCCCGAAGTAGTCCGCCACAATCTCGAATACTACAGAAAACAAGCAAAGGCGCTGCTCAAGGCTTACAACGCCGGGGACGAAAACGCCACGCGACGCTTTTCGTTGTATTCGCCTGAATCGAATCCGCGTGTAGGCGCGAGCGGCGCAGCAACAGGCTCCAAAGCAAAGGACGCGACGAGGACACCACGCAGGACAAAGAGCCAGTCGCGTGACGTAGCCGACAACGCAACATCTAGGTTACGTGACGGAGCGCGCCGTTCGCGTGGATCGGCGCCCGCTCTGCACGATGCACAACTTGTGATCGCGCGCGAACAAGGATTCGGCAGTTGGCCGCGCTTCAAGGCGTTCATCGTCGAATCGCAACTCGATTTTCAAGGACAAGTTGACGCGTTCATCGATGCGGCCGTATCGGACGGCGGACGGGCGCGAGCAATGCTGGCGAACAATCCGAAAATTGCGCAGGCGGGTTTTTATGTCGCTCTGCTGCTCGGAGATGCGAAGCAGGTGGAGCGCGTCGTGACGGAAAATCCGGCGCTCGTCAACGCGAAGATCGGACCGCAAAAGGGTGAGCCACTGCTCTATGTGTGCTTCTCGCGATATGCGAGTGGGAAGTCGGACCGGGCGGACGATTTGACCGAGACGGCGCGCGTGTTGCTGCGCCACGGCGCGGATCCGAATGCATTTTTCGTTCCGGAGGATTGCCCGGATAATCCCCTCCCCTGTCTGTACGCGGCGAGTGGACTGAACAACAATCCTGCGCTCACGTGGGCGCTACTTGAGGCAGGCGCGAATCCGAACGATTCAGAGTCGCTCTATCACTCGACGGAGCATCGCGACCTGGCCTCGATGAAGGTGCTGTTGCAGCATGGCGCAACACCGAAGGGAAAGAACGCTCTGAAACACAAGCTCGACTGGGAAGGAATGGAGGGCTTGCAGCTTTTGTTGGAGGCGGGCGGCGATCCGAACGAAGTGAACGAGCGCGGAGAAACGGCGCTGCATTGGGCGGTGTGGCGAGGACGAAGTACCGCGGCGATCATGGCGCTTCTTGATCACGGCGCGGATATCAATCGGCGACGGAACGATGGGAGGACGGCATACGCGATTGCGGTGGTCAGTGGGCAAGGGGAGGTGTCGGAGTTGCTGAAGGCCAGGGGCGCCGACACGGCGTTGTCGGCTCTTGATCAATTCGTGGCGACGGGCGGAAAGGATGGCGATGGGATCGGGGCCGTGAATGCGAACGGAAGCGAGCGTTTGCTGCCGGATTTGACTGCGAGCCATCGCACGGAGGCTGTGCGCGCACTGCTCGCGGCGGGTATTCCGCTGGACGCGCGGGGAGAGGCGGGAGGCACCGCGCTGCACTGGGCTTGCTGGAAGGGATATCCGGATCTAGTGGAGGTGCTCATTGAGCACGGCGCGCCGCTCGGCGTTGAGGATACGGAGTTTCACGCACCTCCGTCGGGATGGCTGCATCACGGGACGCAAAATTGCGGCCAGCACGATGGAGATTTCGACTACGCGCAAGTCGCACGATTGTTGATTGCCTCGGGGGCGCCAATGTCGGGATGCAATACCCCCACTGGAAATGCAAAGGTGGACGCAGTGTTGAGAGAGCATAGCTTGATTGAGTGAGAGCGGGTGTTGGGTGTCAGGTTGCAGGTTTCAGGTCTCAGGAAAACATTTCACGACAGGGGGCACGGAGGAGAATCAAGCGAAGAGCAACGTCGAAAGGAGTTGTGGTAATGCAGTTCGAGGATATCGCCTGATCCTAGCCTACGGGCCCCTGCGCTCGATGCGCACAAGTTGTCTGCGGCCGCGCCACTTCCCATAGCCGCTCTTTAGTGCACGCGCTGCGAGAGTAAACGGATTCTTGGTTCCCAAGAAATCGCGGGGATCATTCTCGAAGCGATCGATGTGCTGCCGGTAGCTCCCGTCGCTCGATGAGCTCTTTTCTATCTGCGCGGTGAGGCAGTCGAGCATCCCATCGACATCGTCTGAGGTCGCGAGTTCGTTGCGAAACTTTGTTGCGATTTCGGCCGCGCAATCCGGCAGATTGAAAATGGCGAAGATTGCGGCAAGGTTGAGCAATTTGTCCGGAGAAACGGATTTCGCGAAATCGTCGTAAAGTCCGCTGCCGAGATCACGCGCATACATGGCATCGCCGTGATGCACGCGGCCTGATTCGGTGGCTCCGGGTGCGCGCGTCACAAAACGGCCCGGCAGCGCAGCGGTCGAGTAGCGGCGCAATGAAAGATTGCAAAGCTCGAAGCCATGGGCCTTCATGAAGCGATCGACATTGTGAAAGGTTCCATCGGTGTCTTCGTCCGAGCCCCACACGCGGACCTCGATGCCCACGCCCATAATCTTCAGATCATCGAGGGCGCGATCGAACGAGTGCAGGATCTCGTAATCGCTGCCGTCGACGTCAATCTTCAGAAAATCGACACTAGCGACATTGTTGCGCTGCAGGTATTCGGGGACGACGACGCTCTCGGTCGCGAGCCTGGCGCTCTGCCACAGATTTGAAGACCGCTTTTCTTTTCCCGTGACGTCGCGGCCGGAGATGCGCATTTTTTCCACGAACTGCATCGTGCTCAAGCGTGGATTCGGATCACGGGCAAATTCCGGCTTGCCTTTTCGCTTCAACGCAAAAGGATGATCGGCCGCAATGGCGGCGAATGCGTTCAGGTAGGTGATTGCGGGATTTCTTTCGGCGGCCTTCAGGCGCGCGATCTCTTCGACATCGAGATCGATTCCGAGCGCGCGCAATCGTTGTCCCATGCGCCGCCAGCGACGGTCGATACCTCCCGAGCAGCCGATGTCAACCAACTGAAATTCGCCCTGCCTGGAAATTCCGGCGAGGTAATCGAGGAAGGGAGAGGAATTGACCAGTCCATCCACAGGGCGATCTTTCTCAACCGAAGATGCGAGATTGTGTTGCGCGCTGACCTATCAAGGAGCGAACAAGGCCGGGATCTGGAGGCCGAAGGCCCTCTTCATCCTCGCTCGAATGCGTGCTTCTTCTCCAATTCTGCCAACGCGGTTTCAGCCGCGACTTCGAACTCCGCGCTGCGCGCCCTCGACGAAGGTTGGGCGGTCGCATAGCGGCGCTCGAGTTTGATCAATCCACGGGCCGCGAGGTGGCTGGCGAGCTCTGCAAGATGATCGGTTGTCGTCTGCAGATACTGGGCCTCGGTCGCATCGCTCAGCCACACGTCGCCCCCTACCAATTTTGTCTGCCAGTAAACTTTGCGTTCCAGAAACGTCATGATGGTCTCGTCCGACGCTTTCCCGAACGTCCACTGATTCCGTTTGAAATCATAATGACGGCTGGAAAAATTCACGGGAACCAGTTTGCCGGATTTCAGAAATTCGAGTTGCCGGTGATCGACTTCTTTTCGCAGCGCGTTGACGATTGGGCTCAGCACGTCTTTGGGTTCGAGCGAAGGGAGCACTTCGCGAACCGTCGCCGAAAGATTCACCGAAACAGGCGCGTGCAGGCCTTCATGTCCTGGCAGGCGGAGGTCCGCATGGAGAACCCAGAAATCCGAGCCCGATGTGGACTTGTGAAATGGCCACTCGAGGTGAATGTCGAGCGGCAAGCCAGTGAGCGTTACATAGATGGTTTTCGTTGTAGCCGATCCGTTGCCTTCCGTCATGTCCGGTCGCACGCCTTCCGCGGAAACCAGATATTTTAGCGCCTTTCCGACAGCATCCTGAACCGATCTCGGTGATGCCTTGGAATGCCGGGATGCGGTGCGCTTTTGCGGCACTCTTTCCCACTTACCCGCGAGATTTCCCCAAGTAATCATCACGATCGATGTTCGTTCCGGGGGGAAAACTGAGCGTGCTGGTCCACAGGGTTACAGTAGAGAAACGTACCTAACATGGTTCGCGCGATGCCAGCGATTTCGTGCCGGTCCGACCCCGCATCTGCCAGAAGCGCAACGCGCTCTCGTCATGCTCACCCAAGCATGTAAACGAGAGCTTACAAGTGTTGGTACGATCGCGCGCCTTACTTGAGTGACCTCATTCAGGTGACCATTGTCAGGCGCACATGGAATCGCGTGCCCTTGACACACAGTCTTCGGTGACATTCAGTCGGACGTACCAATGGGGATCAGCCTCGATGCGGTCTTCTTCCAATCGATCTCCAACTGCGTCGTCTAAGGCGCGGGCGGCGGTTTCGAGATCGGGTGCCATGCGGGGCGGTTCGGGCTTCACTTCGGACTGGCGCACGCGAGCTTCCTTTTCCCGATTCTCGCCGACCGAATTCACCACCATGAGAATAAGAGAGGCGAAGAGTGCCACTAACGGCCAGTCATGGGCAAAGGCTGTGATCAAGGGAACGTTCAACTCGCTGGCGAATCCGTCGAGCTTGCTCTGCAGGCTCGCCATGCCAACTCCGGCGAGTACGGCTGCTGCTACTGTGTCGTGTGTCCAGAATGAATAACGCTGAGTGTTCGCCATCTCTCCTCCATCGCCGGACGTCCCCATCATTTGATTACTGATCAAAGATGGCGTTCCGGCCGCCGTCTAAAAACGACCTTCATCTGCCGACGGTCCGTAGATCGCAGGCACAGGCTGCTCGAGCAGCCGCAGATAAACTGTCAGCTGCCCGCGATGATGCGCCAGGTGATTGAACACAGAATCTCGCAACACGATATGTCGCGGCGTCGGCTCCATTACTTGCTTTCCGGCGACCAGCATGCGCCATGGCTTCATCAGGTGTTCATCGTTGGTGTTCTGAAGCGACTTGCGGGCGGCCGCGACAGCTTCGTCATGCCCCTGCACTAATTCTTTGGTGGTCCGCATGCTTGGTTTTTTGTAGGTCGCCAGATCAAGTTCGTCCTGGTCGACCGTGAAAACGGTCCACGACGGCATCGTCGCCACGAGTTCAGCGAGATATCCGAACGCCATCGATTTCGGATGCGGCTTCCAGTCGTATTTACCTTCGGGGACGCGCTCAAGCGCTTTGCGGGTGCCAGATGCTTCGCGATCCAACTCGGCCAGAAACAGCTCGGTCATCTTCATGCTCTTCTCCTCGTATCGTTTGTTTGCGATAACAGCGCGGAAAATTTCTGACTTCGCCCAGCAGGTTCGGCCCCAATCGATAGCGCAGAAGATATCAGTGAATTAGGACAGGTTTAGTCCTCAATCAATGCTATTGTTTCTCCGCATGTTGCAGACCTCGGCACGGCTGCTTCGATTGCTGTCGTTGTTCCAGGCACAGCGCTACTGGTCCGGAAACGATCTGTCGATTCGCCTGAAAGTGACAGCGCGCACGTTGCGTCGCGACGTCGATCGCCTGCGCACCCTGGGCTATCCCGTGCACTCGACTTCGGGAGCGGCCGGCGGATATCAATTAGGAGCGGGTGCGACATTGCCGCCGTTGCTTCTCGACGACGAGGAGGCGGTAGCGGTTGCAGTCGGATTGCGCACTGCGGCGAGCGGGACGGTTACGGGAATTGAAGAAGCATCACTGCGCGCGTTGATGAAGCTCGAGCAGGTGTTGCCGTCACGGCTGCGGCGACGTGTCTCGGCGCTGCATGCGTTCATCGTTCCGCTGGTTCACTCCGGACCGACCGTGGATTTGAACGTGTTGTCGGTAATCGCGGGTGCGTGTCGCGATCATGATGTGTTGCGCTTTCGTTACACCGGGCGCGACGGACAACCAAGTGAACGTGCAGTCGAACCGCATCGCCTCGTGCCAACCGGACATCGCTGGTACCTGGTGGCGTGGGATCTGCGACGTAACGACTGGCGGTCCTTCCGCGTCGACCGAATTCAGTCGAAGCTCGCGACGGGCAACCGCTTCATGCCGCGCAAGCCCCCCGAGGGTGGATACGCCGCTTACGTCGCGCGGGCCATCTCATATACGCAGTATTCGTATCGGGCGCGAATTGTCTTCCACGCGGCCGCGGAGACGATCGCAAAGTGGATCCCGCCGAATGCGGGAACGGTCGCTGCGATTGATGAACGCACGTGCACGCTTCACACGGGCGCGCAGTCGCTTGAGACGTTATCGATTTATCTGGCGTTAGTGGGAGTGGACTTCGAAATTCACGAACCGCCGGAACTCGCCGCGCAGATGCGCGCTCTCGCGGAGCGCTTTACGCGGGCGTTGGCGAAATATTCGGCATGAGGGCCGTCAGCCGACCCGCGCTAGGACCCAGAGGATAAACGCAAAGCCCTTAGCCTGAAGCCCGACACCTGATCGCTGGTTTACTCGAACTCCACGCTCGCAAATCCGAGCCCGTTCAGCAAGCTCCTCAACGTTGTTTGCGCATTCTGCTGCGCGGTCTTCAGCACGCCATCGGCCAGCGCCGCCTGAGTCAGCTGGCGCTCCCCCTCCTGCCGTACCTGGCTCTCGAGGTTCGGATCGACGGGAACAAGCAAGCCTGTCTGGCGCGAATAAACGCGCGTTCGCGCGTTGTCGATTCGGGTCGTGAACACTTGAGGGGCGGGCAGGTGCAGACGAACTTGCTTTTCATTCACCGAGACGTCGCCGCTCTTCAAGCCCGAAAAATCGACGCCCGCGATCACTTCGCCGTGCACGATCATCAAGAGCTTGTCGCCGGCGAGGAAATCCGGAAGAATCGCGTTGTCCTTCTCGCCGCTCACCACCTTATCCATGGTGTAAACCACTGTTTCGAGCCGCTGCAGTTGTTGAATCTTGTTGACGACCGTAGGCTGGCTCACGTCAACGTGCGTGCTGCGCCCGAGCAGCCGGCTCCATAAGGAGGTCTCGGACTGCCGCGAGAGCATGGCCACGCCGGCGACGCCCACGAGAATTCCAGCCAGGAGCGCGACTACCCAACGTGCTCGGCCCTGCGATGGCGGCGTCTGAACCGGAGACGAAAATAGAGTGTTCATCCCATCATTCTCTCAGGACATTTGGCTCTAGCACACTTCACATGGGGAGCTGCGCGGCTACGGTTTCGTCGCCACGAAATCGGCACGCAAGATCCCCTTGATGAGGACAGCGTGAATCCATAGACAACGCATCTCTATCACCCTCGCTAATTTCTCCAGACATAACCTTTAGCGTGCGTTTCGACAAGCGAAGCGTTTGTTGTCGGCCGTTATCCGTTTTTCTGTAGACCGCCCCCGCAATACTGGAGACTCACTGAACTGTTTCTAATTCTACTCAACAACCACCAACTCAACTTCGCGTCCAGCCGTTGGTTAGCACATCCACGACAACGGCAATCGGTCTGCACTACATAAGGCAACCGCTCGGGGATCAACACCAGCTGACAAGGAGTTGCGTCAATGAATTTGTTGAGACGATTTTTTCTTTTAAGCGCGCTTTTCGTTCCAGCCTTTCTGTTCGCACAAACCACAGGTTCTATCCAAGGAACCGTGGCCGACTCCTCGGGCGCCGTTGTGGATGGCGCTACGATCACAGTGATCAACCTGGCCACCAACGCGTCCCGGACAGCGACGAGCAATGCGTCAGGCTTCTATTCAGTCCCGAATCTGGCTCCCGCGGATTACACCGTCAAGTTCGAAAAACAAGGATTCACGGCGGTCGATATCAAGAGCGTCACGTTGACCACGGCTCAGATCCTCACGCTGAATACGACCATGAAGGTTGGTTCGGTTCAGGAGGTGGTGGAGGTCAATGGTTCGGCAATTGCTCCAGTCGAGACGGAGTCGACGCAGCTCTCTACGCTCATCTCGAACAAGACGATCACCGACTTGCCTTTGCTCACGCGCAATCCCTACGAGCTGATCCTGCTGTCTCCGGGAACCAACTTGATGAGTAACGACTTCACGGGCGGAATCTCGGTGAACGGTTCGCGCGATCGCAATAACAATTTCCTGCTTGATGGCGTCGACAACAACGACACCTCAGTCCCCGGTGGCCCGGGCGGCGTGCTTTCGATCAACCCCGATTCGACCCAGGAATTCCGCGTCATCACCGACACGTTCAATGCAGAGTACGGCCGTAACACCGGCGCGATCATCGATGTGGTGACGCGGAGCGGAAGCAACGGTTTTCATGGCGATGCTTACGAATTCGGACGCTACAACGCGCTGGGCGCTCGAAGCTTCTTCAACAACCGCCCTGACCCGCAGGATCCCTATGTGCGCAACCAGTTCGGCGGTTCCGTTGGCGGACCCATCATCAAGAACCGTACGTTCTTCTTCATCAACGGCGAATACCAACGCTTCCGCACAACGCTCACGGAACATACCGTGCTGCCCACAGCGGAATTCAAATCCGGAATCTTTACAACCAACGGCGTTCAGGTGGATGTCACCACTCCCGGAGGGGCGCACAATTTAACCGGACTGAGCCTGGATCCAACGATCGCAAAAGTCTTCGCTTTGCTGCCGAATCCCGCCTCGGGCGACGTCATTGATGGAATCGCGGGCAACTTCAATTTTCCGAGCCCTGATAGCCTTAATGGTTACCAGTGGGTTGGGAAGATTGATCACCGGATCACCGACAAACATCAGTTGACGCTGCGCTACGCATACAACCACGCTTTCGACAGCGATCCTTTTCACACTGAGTTTGCGCCAGGGATTGACGTCCTGTCCTCGCCATCTTATTCGCATGGTGTATTCGCGGGTCTGGTATCCACGCTGAATAACCGCTTGATCAACGATTTCAAATTTGGCTGGAACAAAGTCTTTGCCGGCTTTCAGAGCAATTGCGCCCAGTTCCTGGACCCCATCACCGGGGTCGATGCCGCGGGCTTTGGGCGCGACTTTACCGCCCCAGATGGTGCGCTTGGCGTTGCACCTGAGAGTGCGTTTGGCTGCAACACGCTGTTCTATGCGACCGGTCAGTTGCGCCATACTGGAACCACCAGCTACACCGACTCGATGACCTGGGTCAAAGGAAATCACACCGTCAAGTTCGGCGGCGACTTCCGCGATGTCAACTCCTCGGGTTTCGACAATTTCTTCTCTCGCGACAATCTCGCATTTAACCGTTTCTCTGCAAGCGGAGGCCTGGATCCCTCCACCGATGCCGCCGGCGCCACCACCTCGACCCAGGACTTGATCTGGATGCTTGTGGGAGGCAGCTTCTCGCAGGTACAAGCCCAGTTCTTCGATAAGTCGGCGACCCGTCAGCCCTCCGATGACAAGAAGTTTATCCAGCACGAGTACGACGCCTTCGTGCAAGACAGCTGGAAGGTACGGCGCAACGTAACCCTGACATACGGCCTGCGCTATCAATTCGACGGCGTTCCATTTGAGACCAAGGGCAACTTCTCCAATCTTTTTCAGAATGCCGACAGCTTTGCCACGTCCTACACCTTTACGGTGGTAGGTCCGGGTAACCCGAAGCGGGACATGTACAAGAATGACTACAAGAATTTCGAGCCCCGCCTTGGCATCGCCTGGGATCCGTGGGGGAACGGCAAGACGTCGGTCCGTGCGGCCTACGGCATCTTCCACGACCGCATTTTCGACAACCTGTTCGGCAACGCGCGCAGCAATCCGCCATTCCAGGGAACCGTCGTAAATGTCTTTAACTCGCCATCCCAACCTGGAAGTATTCCCTTTGGTGTCAGCACGCCGCCAGGACTGACCTACACCAACGGCGACTACGCCTCCGCCACTCTGCTCGCCGACAACATCCGCATGCCGATGAGCCAGAGCTGGAACTTTGGCATCCAGCGCGATCTCGGCCAGGGATTCGTCCTGCAGACTACGTACGTAGGCAACCACAGCACGCGAATTATCCGAAGTCTCGACGCGGCACCGCCGGATCCTGTCTTGGTGCAGCAGTCCATCTCCGCTTGTGTGACCGCTGGCATCTGCTCACCGGGCGATCCCGACGGCATCATCAGCGGTGCCAACCTATACACGGGATTAACGGACAACAGTGGCAATCTCATAGTTCCTCCTGCGGTGCGCCAGACTGCGATTCAGACTCCGGGTATCTTCTCCAATAGCATCACGGTGACCAATGCGTCGTCGAACTACAACGCGCTGCAGGTTCAGTTGCAGAAAGGTGCATTCCACGGCTTGCAGTTTGCGACGGCCTATACCTGGTCGCACTCGATCGACACCTCCAACGATCCTCTGAATACCATCTCATCAGGTTTTGCCACGTTCCCGCTCGATTCGCGCAATCCCGACACCGTTATGCGAGGGAACAGCGACAACGACCTTCGCCATCGCTTTACCGCGAACTTCTCCTACGAGTTCCCGTTCGGGCGTGGCAAGGCCTATCTGAGCAACGGGGTGATGGGAAGGGTGCTTGAAGGTATCCAGACATCAGGCATTGTTACTTTGCAGAGCGGGCACCCTTACACCGTTTTTGTACCCGGTGTGGACTATGCTAGGACGGGCTCGACGGTTTCGGTTGGGGCTTCGTTTCCCAACGTCGTGGGCGATCCCTATGCCAATTCGGGGCCACGGATCGATTCATCGAACGGAGTCGCGACCGGTGCTACTAACCTCGACGCCTTCCTAACCAGCACTCCAGCCTTCGGGACGCAGGGTAACGCTGGCCGCAACAACTTCCTCGGGCCCGCGTACTACGAAACGGACCTGGCGCTGATGAAGAACGTCCACATTACCGAGCGTTTCCGGTTGCAGCTGCGGGCCGAGACGTTCAACTTGTTCAATCGTCCGCAATTTACACAGCCCGGAAACGTAGCGTTCGACGGCAGCGGCAACTTCGGGCGCTCTACATCGACGATTACCCGTGCCGACGGCACGACTTCGAACCGCCAGATCCAGTTGGCGCTCAAGCTGTTTTTCTAGACGCGGCGTAAGTGCCGCTGAGGCGGCGGTCGACGTCACGAAACAAACCCCGGTTTCGCAATTTGCGAGCCGGGGATTTTTTCATTCGGCTCGCTCCTGCGACAGTACTTTATGCCTGCTCGAGAGGCCCGCTCCCGTTACTCGCTGGTGACGGCGGCTGCGCTGTTTATCGTGGCCCTCGTCGCGTTCTGGTTTCTTGCCCAGCATTTCCATCTCAGCGAGCGGATCGGGCACCTGCCCAGCACCTTCACTGCGTTTGCGCTGATCTTTGCGCCTTATTGGTTCTTTGGATTTGGCGTCGTTGGTTCTATTCGATGGCTGCTCGCGAAACGCGCGCTTCGCGTCATTGCGCCTGGATTGCTGCTTGTTCCCTATCTTGTTTATGCGCTTCCGCGTGGCGAATTCCGTTCGGCTTTCTTTCTGGTCCTTCTGACAATTCCTATTGGCATCTGCGCAGTGTTTGAGTTTCTACCGCCGGGCGGCTCGCGTCCGCCCCCTGCAAGAATCTCTTGGCAAGATGTGCTCGTGCTCGCGGTAGTCGGTCTGCCAATCGAGTTCAACTGGCTGCGCGGAGCGTTTCCTAGCGAGGGTCTAAGTTCATTCCCGAAGCTGCTCATGGTCGACACGGCGCTATACGCTTTTCTTGTTGTTCGTCCGCTCGATAACGTGGGCTACGATTTTTGGCCTCAGCCGCGCGATCTTCTTGCCGGAATGCGCGAGCTCCTGTTCTTTGCGCCAATCGTGATCACGCTGGGCCTCCTGCTTCATTTCATCACGCCTCACGGAGGCCTGCCGCCCGCGGCCACAGCCGCGTCCGCGCTGCTGATCACATTTTTCTTCGTTGCGATCCCCGAGGAACTCTTCTTTCGCGGACTGCTGCAAAACATGCTGGAGGCGCGGGTGGGCCTCACTCGATCTCTCTATATTGCGGCGGCGATCTTCGGCTTGTCGCACTTCAACAAGCCCGGCCCGTTCAACTGGCGCTACGTCCTGCTCGCGACGATCGCCGGGATCTTCTATGGGCGCGCCTGGCGCGATCGTCAGCGCCTGCTCGCCTCCGCCATCACGCACACGCTTGTCGACGTGATCTGGATTCTTTGGTTTCGATAGGGACCGTGCATATGTCGAGATTCGGAGACACGTATCTGTCTTGCCGTTTCATCCCATGATCAATTGCGCCCTTCCATTCCGGATGCCGAACTCCATGTTGCAACCTAATCACCGCTCACACGGTCAACGGTCACACTCGTAATAAGTGGTCCATTGTTAATGTGCTGACAGGTTACTTGGTGCACTCCTAGCCGCGGCATTGAGCGCTCGGAAGAAGCGTAGATGCCGCTTTCCTGTGTTTCGGGAAGATCGAACGGCCGTCAAGGCGCCTCGTAGTTGGTGAATGGGATCTTTTCTTCGGCGAAGTGCGCCTCCCTCCCGGTTTTCGGCCGTCGGAATCCGAACGCCAAATCTCAACCGGGAAGGACGCGAATCACGTAAAATGCGGTCCACCTGCTGGCCTGCGTTCAACGACCTGTAAGGCGTACTCATGATCCAAAAATCAGCTCCGGCGACCCGCCACTACGACGCCAACTATGGCAACTTCCAGGCGGAGCTTTATGCTGAAATCCGCCGCGAGGCGTTCGGCGAAGACATTGGGCAAAGCAGCTGGCTCACCGCGGAGGAGCAAGATGGTTTTCTTCCGGAGCTGGGACTCTCGGCCGGAAGATTGTTGCTCGACATCGCTTGTGGCTCGGGCGGTCCTGCTCTCCGGATTGCAGCGAAGACGGGATGTTCTCTGGTCGGTATTGACGTTCACGCGGATGCGATCTCAACCGCAAAAGCGCTCGCGCGCGAGCGCGGCTTGGCGGACCGTGCCTCATTTCAACTAGCGAACGCTGCCGAGCGCTTGCTCTTTGCCGACGAACACTTCGACGCGATTACTTGCATCGACGCGATCAACCATCTGCCGAATCGTCAGCGCATACTTGCGGATTGGGCGCGGCTCCTGAAACCTGGTGGACGTCTGCTTTTTACCGATCCCATTACAGTGACCGGGCCGTTGACGGGAGAAGAGGTCGCGGTTCGAAGTTCCATTGGTTTCTTTTCGTTTGTTCCCGTGGATTACGATCGGCAACTGCTCGCCGAATGCGGATTTCACCTGATCACCTGCCAGGACGCTACGCAAAATATGGCCGACCTTGCAGCAAGACGAGGCGCCGCACGCGCTTCTCGAAGCGCAGTGTTGCGCAACATTGAAGGGGAAGAGACCTACCAGCGCCAGCAGGATTTCTTCGAGGTGGCTGCACGCATTGCCCGGGAGCGGAGGCTGTCGCGCTTCCTCTATATAGCGCGGAAGCCAAGCTAGATTTTGCTTGCGCGATGGTGATCAAAGGCGCACTTGATTTGACTCCCGATCTCAACCCGATTGCCGAAGGCGCACGGCGACGAATCGCGCTGCGATTGCTTCCGTTCGTGTTTCTTCTCTATGTGATCTGCTACGTCGATCGTGCGAACGTCGCGTTCGCGAACCTGCGGATGAGCGCCGACCTGGGCTTCAGCGATCGCGTGTACGGCTTTGGCGTCGGGATGTTTTTCGTCGGCTACGTGCTGTTCGAAGTGCCGGGCGTCATCGTGCTGGAGCGCTGGTCGGCGCGCACCTATTGGGTGCCGACGTTCATCAAGCGCCTCTCGGGTTTACCAAGTTCGCAAGTGGCCCTGCTCGCGGCTCTGCCGGGACTGGTTGGGATTCTTACCATGCTCGGCAACGGCTGGCACTCCGACAAAACCGGTGAGCGGCGCTGGCACACTTCTATTCCGTTGCTGATCGGAGGGGCGGCGTACCTGCTGTTATTGTCCGCAACTCACAACTTACTGCTCACGATTTTTCTGCTCGTTGTCGGTGGCGGGGCGATGTTCGCGTACTACCCGGTCTTCTGGTCGATGCCAACGCTCGTCCTTACAGAGACCGCGGCGGCAGCGGGCTTTGGTTTCATTAATTCCATCGGCCAGTGCGGAGGTTTTGTCGGACCGTATGCGGTTGGCTATCTCAACCAGCGGACGGGCACGCTCCTGGCCGCTTTCGCGTTTTATCGGGTTTTCTTACCTGCTTGCCGGCACCGTCGTTTCCACTGTCCGCATCCGGTTCGCGAGATCGCTCGCGGAAGAGAACCTGGCCGTTGAAAAGTTGTCGGCCGCCTGCTAGCCCGCTGGGCGTCGCGATCGAACCAGTAGAGCGATCCGCTTGCGGCGCGAAGAGAAAATCGCCAGCGCCGACGCAGGGATGTCACCGCTCTCATTTCCCCGGCGTTTCCGGCATCTGCGGAGCCGCGAGGTCGATCCTCCAGATTGGGCCGCCTTCAAAGAGCGGGCCCTGCGATCGGAGGAAGGTAGGGGCGCGTCCGGCGGAAAGCCAGATATGAATGTCCGGCAGCTTCTTGCCAACGAGAGGCGCAAAGACACCGGCGACTCCGCCGAGATCGATATGAATTTGGAAGTGAAGCGCCTTTCGATGGGATCCGTTTATTGTGAAGGTCGTTTTCGTATCGATCGATTTGATCGCGAGCTGCACCATGCGCGGCTTTGCCGACAGCACAAGCATGGGTAGCTTGATTCCTGCCGCATCCGGCGGAATGTTCTTGAGCACAGTGGTCACGATGCCGTTGACCAGTTCCGGAGTCAGATCCGTGTGCTCGACGGCATCTTTGCCCTGCTTCTTTTCGGAGGCGTGGATGGAGACTTCGTTCCTGGAGATGTCAAGGGACGCGTCGATTGGATGGGGGAAAGACGGGCCTTTCTGGATCAGGTGATACGAAACCATGCGAAAGGTGTGATCCTGGAGGTAGACGGATGCCTCGTCGTGGAGGGAGCCGTCTTTGAAATGGAAGACGGTCTCGGTAGCGACCTGATTCCCTTCGACGGTTTGAATCTGATCTCCGGAGGCGAGGACGCGGCCCTCGAGTGAGCGCAAAATAAGGAATCCGTGGGTGATGCCTTCGGTGTGCTTTACTTCGATGGATTGTGGGAACGCGGGATGCGAGAGCAGCAACGCGACGAGAACCAGTGCGGTAAGAATCTTGGATGGCATAAAAAAGCGGATTTTAGAGTTATCTTCTTCGCCGAGCGATTTTGAGATGCACAACGACGGAGAGATGGGTGTAAATAGCTTTTAACTCGACATCAGATGGCCGGGTCACCGGAACAAAGGTCATCCGAGGCATCGTTCGCGCCATTGTTTTCTCGGGAACTGTAGTCCTCGATATTCGAACTTGATGAGGGCATGCCGTGCGGGACAATACTTAGCGAATGCGTAGCTGATTTCACGACAAAGGAGTGCAACATGACAAAACACGAGGCGCCGAGTTTGTTGCCAGTGCGAAGGCCATCTTCGGCCAAGAGTTCATTCCTGGTTCGGATTGTGCTGTCGGTCGCTCTGACCGCACCGCTCGTATTCGCGCAGAAGGCGCCGGAAGGGATCTGGGAGGGGTATGACGGGGAATGGACGCACGTGTCGAAGCAGTTGATTGATCTTGCTGAGGCGACGCCATCGGAGAAGTTTTCGTGGCGTCCGGCTGCCGGGGTTCGCTCGACCAGCGAAGTCTATATGCACATTGTGATGGCGAATTTCTGGCTTTTGAGCGTAACTGGGCCCAAGATGCCTGCCGATCTGAAAGAAGGCATGGACAAGTCGGTGACGTCGAAGGCCGAAGTCATCAACTGGCTGAAGCGCTCGCTGGACGCGGTGAAACAAGCTCACCTGGCGGAGACTCCACAAGATCTGCAGCGCAAGGTGCACGTGGTGGACCGGGATGCGACGGTGGACGGTATGTACCTGCGCATCATTGTTCATGCAAACGAGCACATGGGACAGCTCGTCGCGTATGCGCGCATGACGGGAGTAGTGCCGCCGTGGTCGGGACAGTGAGATCGAAAGATCGGGTGATCGGATCATCTGACGATCGGGTCATCGCCAATCGGGAAGCTTTTCACCGCAAAGCGCGCAAAGAAACGCCGCAAAGATCGCGAAGAGAACCTATAACCACAGAGGACACTGGGAAGCACAGAGGAGTCGCACCCGTGCATCGAACGTCATCTGGATATCGGGCGAAAGCCTCGCTGGGTAATCGCACCTTACGATGTTCTATTCCGGAGTGATCACAGCTTCCTTTCTTGAAATCTTGCGGAGAAAGTCTTCGCCGGTGGCGAGGTGCTGGTCCACGAGGCGCGCGGGTGTGTGCGCGAGCCACTCCGCCAGCGAGATATCCTGGTAATCGGGCGTGGGGAATACTTCGAGAAATGTCAGGTCGCTGTCGCCGATATTCTCGATGTAGTGCGGCATCG
>Ga0126378_10001718_pt1 | contig 16185 bp, 14 predicted proteins | sample PanSoiMetPlot_23_FD_92587 | JGI IMG/M metagenome (GOLD analysis project Ga0126378, IMG submission 92587) | Tropical forest soil microbial communities from Panama - MetaG Plot_23 | ecosystem: Environmental > Terrestrial > Soil > Tropical forest > Bulk soil | place: Panama | collected 2016-02-17 | reverse complement strand
GAGCAAGCGGGCCAGGGTAGCGATGAAGTGGATGAAAAGGACGACCAGATGACGCATTGAAGAATGGTAGCAGGGCGGGGAATCGTAAGGAATTATGGGCGAAATAACAATTCGCCAGCCACACGCAACAGCTACGGCGACGGCTCGGAGTCGGTCACCACGAAGACCTACGACGCTGATGGCCGACTAGTCAAAACCGCCTCCGGCAAGTCGGGCGAACCCGCTACTGAAAGCCTCTATACGTACGATGAACGAGGTAGGCTCAAGGAGATTACAAACGCGGATGGGAAAGGCAACCTGACCAGCTGTCGCTATGACGAACAAGGCCGCAAGACCGAGATCAAAAGTTTTGGCCCGGAAGTGATTGAACGTAACAAAGGTGCGATCGTCGTGGGTATGTCGCCGTGGGACGCCGCCGAGCGTGGTATAGGTGCGTTCGAGGGTGGAAGCGTCACCACTCTCTTTGACGAACGCGATCTACCAATCGAAGTGCAAATCCTTGACCGCGAAAAAACGAGCGGTGAGCCGGTTTATGCGCGCTTATGACGCGAATGGCCGAATCATGGAAGAAAACCAAATCCAGGAAAATCCTGCGCTGATGTTCGAGGGGCGCTCCGCTGAACGCGATGACAAACAGCTCGAAGCGATGAATAAGGGATTGAGGTCGATGATGAGCGGAAAGAATGGCACAGGCAAATCGTTTACCTACGACCTCAAAGGGCGTGTAACGAAAGTGCGAGACCGCAACTGGGCATCAGACACGGTCACGACAACCACGTACAACGAACACGGCGAAATAATTGAAGAACGCCAGACCATCAGGAGCAACCTCGCCTACCCCCACAGTGTGGCATACACAATAGACGAAGGCGGGACGCTCATTCCGGATCGGCCCAACGGAGTGCCTGAGCCGCCGCCTCCGCCTCCGCCGGAACGGACGGTGCTGAACATCACCGAGTATCGCTATGAGTACGACCAAAACGGCAACTGGACCGAACGGACTGTAGTCAATCGCCAAGAATCATACGAACAATCCACGGTGTACCGCCGCACTCTTACGTACTTCTGATGTGCGCCGGAAGAGGGAGGCCGCGAGGCGTATATGGATTGCAGGAGTGTGGTAGTAGGGGCGGTGCCTCGCGGATGTTGCTCTCGGGCTCAAACCGCCGTTGAGCCCTACCTGATGTCGCAGGCATAGTAACTACCTATCTATTCGTCACTTTTGATAGATCCAGCAGGGCCGACAGGAGAAATAGCCTTGGCCCCGTTCAACGGGAGGAGGCGCCCAGCTCTCTCCGAGGACACACCCTCTGAGGACACACAACCCCAAGGGTTGGGCGCCTCGCTTCATTAATCAAAGCCAGCCATCAAGCCTGGGCGAAAACCGGGACGCAAGCCTTCAAGAGTAAACCGCTGTCCTTCTGGGACTTTGCCGTCCACTTAAAGTTTCCTTGCGGTTCACCTGCACCTAAACTCGCGGGAATCCCGAGCGCCCATCCGGATTCCCGCGGTCCCTTTCTTGAATGAATTGCTTCGGCGTAGCGGCGCTCCGTTTGGCAGCCTGCCTCCATGCGTCAAACAATTCGGAGACTAGTCTCCCGCCATGTAATAACATTCGTTACTATTGTCGACTAGCACCAGCCACGGCAAACCAAAGTCCTATTGTCTTGTCTAATTCCCGAGCGCTCTGATGCCTTTTTCATGGCCAAGATTTTCTACTGCGGCGGGTCCTCTGGGCCGCTCGCTATGTTGCGGGCGGTCATTCCGGTTGCTGATTTGTCCAGCATTTTGTCGGAAGAGAGACCTAGGTACGTTGGCAAGTCGTTCCCCAGAATGAAACAGGCTGATTCCTCATGTACCGTCATTGAGGTCGTGCCAGACGAGGAGCAGGAGCACTGGAAAGCAGGTTTCTATCAGGCAGCAAAAGGGCCACTTGAGTTTGAGGGACATCTCCAATCTCGTCAAATCCCTGCGGTCCGACCGATGCGATTCCGTTTTTGCATCCTTAGTGTGCTCGGCGACTTGCTCGACGGCGGAGAGCTGCGTTTCCTAGAAACAGCACAAACCCTTGAAGCCGCAAGACAACGGATCCGAGCACTGGCAAAGTCGAAGCCGGGTGATTACGTCATTTACGACGAGGAAACAGGCGAACGCTTCCATTGCGCGCGTGGAAGGCTGACTCGTTCGATTTTTTTCTGATTGCGTATCTTTGTCAAGCGCATTCCTTTGCAAAGCGGTTTCCTGCCCTATCGCCGGGCGGACGTTTTTCTCTTGGATGGTCGGAATTACCGACAGACGAACTGTTTCCTAATTGCAAGCCAGCCCTCAGAAATAGGCCCGCCATGAAGCAGGTCCGGAAAGAAAGCGTAATTCCGAGAAACTTCAAGTGCTGCTTGGAAGCACTGCGGACCCTTTGGCCATTGAATCAGCTTCGACCGAAAACGTCAGTTCTTGCGGCCTGCGCGTCCTAACGGAGCGGCCCTGGCAACGGGAAGTTATCCTGATCGTCCTATATTCCGAAAGACAGCTTTGGGCGCGCGCGGTCGTCTACTGTCAGGCCCTTGCAGACAACACATTTGCTGTTGGACTGGAACTTCTTGCTTAAAAACAACTTGACTCTTGGCCTTGGCCAGCAATTGCATGTGAAAGAGCCGTTCCGGTGACAAAGGCCGAAGATGTGGCGGTCTTGGGGAAGTACGCACACGCGTGCTCTATAAGGAACCTTGAATGTAGCTTCGTGAAAAGAAGAGCCACAAGACAAGCGCATATCAAGGAAGTTCCACGTCGATGGCGTAGATGTCACGCCGGCTGGCGTCGCTCAGCGCAAGGGGCGAACCATCCGGCGCAGGACCGCTCCACCATCCATAGACACCCGTTAGGTTGAGACCGTGCAAGCTACAGAGCTTCTCCACTTTGCGATCCGATAAACGCAAACGATTAGCGTTCCATTCTTTCTTCGAAGAGAAATTATCGGGCATCTCGAAATAATATATGTAGTCGCCCAGGCTCGACCAATACGGATAATGTGCATTCTCAACGCCCAAAGACTCCCACTTTAGTGTCAGGAAGTTAAAAAGCATAAGCCGGTCGTGGTCGGAAGAGACAGCTGTGATGTAACGCTCGTCCGGGGACCACTGAGGCTCAAATAGCCCGTGGCTGCCACCGATATCGCTCACTCTTCCGGTACGCAAATCCAAAATGAGGATATCCAGGGCAACGGGTGCCTCTGGGCGCATGGCCCGGCCAAATACGATTTGATTCCCATCGGGCGACCAGTCGGGATACCATTCGCCACTCTCCGCAGGCAAAAGCTGCTCAGGCGCGTTCACGCCGTTTGGTGAAACTCGGTACAGTTTCATCGTTTGTCCGAGGTCTTTGCTTCCGCCAAAGGCAAGCCACTTTCCATCAGGCGACCACCGAGGCGTGTACGCGCGCAATGGGGAAAAACTCAACTGGAGGCGTTGAGTGCCGTCCAGTTTAGATCGCCACAGCGTGCCGTCCGGATAAGAAACGTAAGCCATCCATTGAGAATCGCGTGAAAAACTGACGTGATCGGCGGAAACCCCTCCTGCGAACAGATCGAATTTGCCAGACTTTGAGTTGTAGTGCAGCAATTGGGCGCGGTGTTCTTCCCCGATCACAAAAAGTGTCTTGCCATCACGGCTCGTCCGAGGCAGTGAGTAGCTGATTGGCCCTGAGGTCAACTGCACTGGCGTCCAATTCACTTTGTGCCACCAGTCGGTCTTTTCCCTCAAGGCCCATATACACTTCACGCTCTGGACAGAGGAACTGAAGAAGTAATACTTGCCATCCGGACTCCAAGATCCTCCCCATTCCGTCTCTTGCTTGCCCCAGCTCGGCAGAAGGGGATATGCCACACGTTTTCCGGCCGCAGCGGCTTCCCAGAGTTCGCTTGGACCTTTATCCGGGATGACCACGAATCGTAGGCGTTTTGAATCGGGAGACCAACGAGGACAAAAAGGAGTGCCAGGAACGTCCGCGAGCTTTTGCGTGCTCGCGCCATCGGAGTTAGCTAAATAGATGGCATTTTCGGCAGTCGTGTACGCCAATTGGCGTCCGTCTGGTGACCATTCAGCATCGATGGACATGATGTTGCCCAAGCGATTGGGACCTCCCCCTGCGGCTGGCAACACCCAAACGGGATTGTCTCCTTTGATAGCCACGCTGGAAACGAGAAGTTTGGCTGCATTGGGAGAAATCCCGTTGATGTCAAATTCGGATGACGAGTTCGGCAGAAGGTTTGCTTCTCCCCCCTCACTGGACACATATTTCAGCGAGCGCTCACCTTCCGTCCGGTCACGGAAGTAGACGCGCGGGCCATCAGTTGCGAGATTTTGGTGCGCTTCGACGGTGCCTAAGTGTGTGATTTGCCGAATCCGAACCACTCGCGGAGGCGGCACGGTTGGCCGCCACAGATAAACAGCTCCGAGCACTGCGGCAGCCGCTATGGAAACACCGAGAACTTTGTTTTGCAAAAGGTGAAACCGGGGCCGTTGGTCTTCACTGTTGCGAGTCTCCGCGGGGCCGGAGCCAGACGACACACCACTGGGCAGACCGTGCTCCGGCGGAGGCTGGGTCAACTTCCATTCGGTTTGTGTTTGTTCGGCGTCCAGTGGTGATACTGGCGCAACGAAGCGGTAGCCATGCCGAGGAACGGTCTCGATGTAACGTGAGTTTTCTGGCGAATCACCGAGAGCGGCGCGAAGTTTCTTGACCGCTGTATTGAGACCGTGCTCGAAGTCTACGAAGGTGTCAGCAGGCCAGAGGCGCGCGCGCAACTGTTCGCGGGTCACGATTTCGCCTGGCCGTTCCAGGAGCAAAGCCAGGATTTCAAACGCATGGCCGGCTAGTCTTACGCGCGTGCCATGTTTGCGGAGTTCCCGCGCATGAAGATTTACTTCAAAGACTCCGAACCGACGACTATTTGCCAGCTGTAACACTTGCTACCTGCAATGCTTTGGGAAAGATCCTCGTGAGCGGGATTCTATCACCCTTTAGGGACGCTAGTACTAAAGTCATGAAACCGCTCACCCAAACCATCAATTGCTTTCTTTTCTCAGGCCTGCCGGCTCACCAACGAATTGCTGTGCATGCATTGAAACGGCGTGTGTGACGGTGACACTTTCCAACAAATTGACTTGGGTGCCTCGGCACTCTCCCAGCCGGCGGTTCCCATCGTGGAGGGTGATTCATGCTAAAAGCGGAATTGTGCTCAGCAGTGCCGAGCAAACGGAGGAGCATCGCGATCTTTTTGGTTCTCCTCGTAGCCCTTACCATATTTTCCGCTGCGACTCATGCGCAGATGATTGACAACACCCAGGCACTTAACCCGATAAATGCAGGAATCAACAAATCTTTGCTACAAGAGATTGGTACGGGTCGCGGCAGCATTAACACTCCCGACTCCTCGCTGTTCATCATTAATCGTGACGCTTTCCGCGCGATTCGCCGCGGTCGGCAACTCTTTCAGCGGAAATTTACACGGGTACAGGGGCAGGGAGCCGGAATCGACGACGGCGTGGGCAACATCGCTACGACGATCGGCATTGGCGCGGGACTGGTCGACTCCTGCGCGGGCTGTCACGCCCGTCCGCGAGGCTCAGCCGGTTTCGGAAGTGACGTAGTCACTCGACCAGACAGCCGAAATGCTCCACACCTGTTCGGCTTAGGTCTGAAAGAGATGCTGGCCGATGAAATGACATCGGACTTGCGCGCCATTCGCAGTCAAGCTACCACGAAGGCGAAACAGAAGGGTCAACCCGTTACTCTCGCGCTTGTTACGAAAGGCGTTTCCTTCGGCTCCATTACTGGCAATCCCGATGGATCGGTGGATACATCGCAGGTCCAAGGAGTCAACCCTGACCTTCGAATTCGCCCCTTTTTTGCTCATGGTCAGACCATTTCCATCCGTGAATTCATTGTGGGCGCTTTGAACGCGGAGATGGGCCTCCAGGCAGTAGATCCGGACTTGGCTACTGCAAGCGCCGGCGGCACGGTGGTAACGCCCTCGGGCATGGTGCTAGATGGGTCTCAAGACGCTATCGAAGCTCCCCCAGCGCCGGACGCCCTGAACGGGAACGAGATCGATCCCGCTCTGGTCGATCACCTGGAATTCTATCTGCTCAACTATTTCAAACCGGGCAGATACCAACAGGATACGAGTGCAAATCACGGCTCAAAGGTCTTCAACCAGCTTGGATGCGCGACATGCCACGTTGAGAATCTCACGGTCAATCACGATCGCCGGGTGGCCGATGTAAATACGGTCTATGACCCGGTGAACGGGGTTTTCAATCGCCTGTTTGCCACTGCAACTACGTTGATTCACAAAGTGGATGATGGTAGCGGCTATCCACCCCTGATGATGCCGAATGGGCAGCCGTTCGTAGTCCAGGATATCTACACTGATTTCAAGCGTCACGACCTGGGGCCGAATTTCTACGAACGCAACTGGGACGGTAGCATCCAGACCGAGTTCCTCACCAGGCCTCTTTGGGGCGTGGGAAGTCTCGGATCATTGGGTCATGACGGCCGCAGCATCAATTTGCTCGAAGTGATTCTGCGTCACGGTGGCGAGGCCCAGACGTCGCGGGATGCCTTTGCCAACCTCTTCAGCTCGGGAAACCAAGGAGACGCCTTTGACTTGCTGCACTTCTTGGGCACGCTGATATTATTTCCACCGGACGACACCGCTTCCAATTTGGACCCAGCTAACCCAGCGGCGGCTAACTTCCCGCAAAACGGACATGGCAGCATCAAATTGACGGTCTTGTTCAACAACCCTGCGGATAAAGAGTGAGATTCGGGGAAATGAGCCATCTTCGATTTCGTAAGAAGGGGGAGAAAATGGATTTACGCCAGAAATCGAGGTTCGCTGTCGTTTCATTGCTTCTGTTTTTGTGTTTGGCGGTCGGCGCTGCGGGCGTCGCCGCTGCGATGATGCTAGCCGCCCCGCAACCGCCGATTACGTGTAGGCCAGTGCACGGCACAATTCACAGCGTGTTCACAACGCAGAACTGCGCGAGTCCTGTTGGCCTCTGCACCTCTGGCACGATAACTGACGCAGGCATTCTCGATGGAAGCACAACTTTCACTGCCCTTGCCGTGGCTCCGTCCGCTGGCCTCCAAGGTGAACCACAGGCCAACCTCTCTTACTCCGGCCAGCTCACCATCGTGGCAAGCAACGGAACCTTGGTGACGAAGGATCTCGGGGTCCTAGACGCAAACCACTTGGCGTTTACCGAGATCGAGCGTCCCGCGTCCGGAACCGGAGTGTTCGCGAATCCGGGGAACAGCGTCTTCTTCCTATCGGGATCCATTGTTGACAACGGGCAAGGATTTCAGGGCGACCTGACCGGCACCGTTTGCGCCAGCGGCAACTAGTTGAGCGCACGCTCGTTTTTCTGAATTGAATAGCCAAACCGCTGAGGACCCTGGGCCGAATTTCGGAGGCGAGCATAACCGTATGCATGTCTGGAGGTGACTTTGCGCGGCTCGCCCAAGCCACAGCTCACAATCACGATTTTCGGAGAACATTTTGGAGGGAAGCATGGGACTACGCACATTCGCGGGCTTGACTTTATTGCTGGTGTCTGGAACCACGTCGGTTTTGTGTGCGAAAGAAAGGATTCTTGTTCACCGTATCGGGCCGTGTGACTCCACACTGTTCATCGCCAAAGCGGACGGCTCCGACGAGCGCCCGCTGCTGCCAAACTCCGGCTTGGATTACAGCGCCTCGTTCTCCGCTGACGGGAAGTGGATCGTTTTCACTTCTGAGCGCGGGGGCTCGGCGGACATCTATCGCGTCCACTCGGATGGTTCAGGCCTTGACCGGTTGACCGATGATCCGGCATATGACGATCAAGGAGCCCTTTCGCCGGATGGAAAACAGCTTGCGTTCGTATCCTCGCGCGGTAGTGGATCGGCTGACATTTGGGTGCTCGACTTGCAAACCAAAAAGGCGCGAAACCTAACGCACGCACCGGGCAGTTTCCGGCCGTCCTGGTCACCGGACGGGAAATGGATCGCGTTCTCGTCGGACCGCAACACGCCCGTGCGACGGCTTGATGCTGAACGATTTGCGCAAGTGCATGCCGTCAGCATTTATGTAATGCACACTGACAGTACGGAGTTGCGGAGGATAACTTCGGCGGACAAATTTGCGGGCTCGCCGAAGTGGTCTCCGGATGGTAAGCGAGTCGTTTTTTATGAGATGGAAATCAAGGACACGTATAACGCCATGCGACCGGGATTCGGAATACCAGTGGACTCGCAGATCGTCTCGGTCGATGTCGCGACCGGCAGTCGTCAGGAGCAAACGTCAGATCCAGGACTGAAAGTTTCGCCGCAGTTCCTCAGCGAAAATAGCATCGGATATGTCATGAAGACTGGATCGCTGATGGGTTTAGCCTTTACGACTGGGGATCAAGGTACCAGCGGCAAGATGCGCAACGCCTCCTGGTCGCGTGATGGCAAATGGGTCGTATATCAGAAATGGTCCTATGAATGGCCCCAAAACCGGCGATTGTTTAGCATCGATCCGGAATTTGATCTAGCCGACTCGGCCCCATTTCCCGCGTACTCACACGACGGAAAGAGGCTTGCAGTGACTAATCTTGGCGCGGGCATCGTGGCGATGCCTTCGGTGTCGGTAATGGATGCGGATGGAACGAACGCGAAGCTCATTCTTCCCGGAGAGGAGGGCGCTCTCGCGCTTGCGCCACAATGGTCACCTAAGGATGATTGGATCGCTTTTGGGCGAGGGTTGTATTTTCCTCCTCGCGGCAGGCCAGCCCGCGTCATGCTGATGCGCCCGGATGGCTCGGAACTCCATGAACTCACCAAGACTGAAGGAAACAGCGGGTTCCCGAGCTGGTCCCCAGATGGCAAGCGAATCGTGTATCGCTACTGGAACGGGTCGGAGTACGGTCTTCGGATCATAAATCTCGAGGATGGATCCACGACACAACTGACTTCCAGATTTGACAATTTCCCCGGCTGGTCGCCAAGGGGCGACCTCATCGAATTCACGCGCTTTAGTGAAGGTGACTTTGACATTTACACGATCCGGCCGGACGGGACCGGTCTGAAGAGGCTGACCACATCGCCGGGAAATGATGCACATGCTGTATGGTCTCCAGACGGCAAGCACATTCTCTTCAGCAGCGCCCGTTTCGGATTCAAAGACGAGGCGCCGCTCTATGACGACGTTCCTCAACCCTACGCTGAGCTCTTTGTGATGAACGCGGATGGCTCCGGTCAACGGCCGTTGACAGATAATCAATGGGAAGATGGAACGCCGGCCTGGGCCCCGGCATCAACTTCAGGTTTTGTGCATTGATCGGCGGGATCAAACGGGAAGCTTGCAGCCGAATCTCGGAGGCAGCCTTAGCAAGGTTTTTGGAGGTTCCCATGCGCCGAGTATCTTTGCTAACTTCGCTAACGCTTCTCTGTCTCACGATTACCTCCTCAGGAGTCGCGCAGAACGCTACCGGAGCGTCACGGCAAAGCGCTGATGGGCAGAAGTGCGCCGCACTTGCTGAGCTCAACTTGGAGGCCGCACCGGGAGGTCCGGCTCTCATCACCTCAGCGCACCTAGTCGAGGTGCCGGCTAGCGGTTTGGAACAGTGGGTGGTCATTCCTAGCGGATATGGAGCCACTGCTGCTCAAATCACAGCGCACATCCGCCGATACTGCGAGGTCGCCGGCTATGTCGCTCCACAAAACAAATTCATTCTGAAACTTCCACTGCCAGACGACTGGAATCAGAACTTCTTCTTTATCGCTTGCGGCGGATTCTGCGGTTACCTGGACGGCAGACGTTGCAATCTCGCCCTCGCCCGCGGCTATGCCTCGGTGACGGGGAATGGAGGACATGAAAGCGCTTTGGGCTTTGATGGTGTGTGGGCCCCGAATGCTCCCGAATTAGAGGAAGACTTTGGCTGGCGCAGCAATCATGTCGTCACCCTCATTGCCGAGGCGGTCACGACCAAATTTTATGCCAAGCCAATTAGATATTCCTTCATCGCCGGAAACTCGAAAGCTGGTCAAGCCGCTCTGTTAGAAGCTCAAAGATTTCCGGAGGACTTTGACGGATTCATGCCGAGTGCGCCCGTCTACGACTACACCGGTCGCAACACAATCGCGGCCGCTTGGTTTGCGCAAGCCGTGACTGATGGGCATGGCAGCTCCGTTCTCAATGCGGCTGCGGCTCAAGCCGTCCATAAATCCGTGCTGGAGCACTGCGGAGCTCAGGCGGGAGTGGAGGAGGGACTCGTCACGGATCCGCCCTCGTGCAAATGGGAACCGGAAATGATTGCGTGCGCATCGGGAGATAGCGGTCCCGATTGCCTGAATGAAAGGCAAGTCGCCGCGGTCAAGCGTTTAAAGACGTCGGCAACTGATTCCAAAGGTAAAGTGCTCTGGGCCTATCCTTACGTCCCCGGAACTGAAACGCAGTGGGAGGGCTGGAATTACTTTGGTGCTCCGAGCCCCGGGTATCCGCCGCGATTTGCCAATTTCGATCTCCCTGCGCAGTACTTGAGATATTTTGTGGACGAAAAGATGAGAGACAGGGGTGACGCTCTCACCTTCGACTTCGATCGCGACCCTGCCACTCTAGCGAGAGCGCGAAGAATCTACGACGCGAGCTCTGTTGACCTGCGCGCCTGCAAGGCTCACGGCTGCAAAATTGTGATGTGGCATGGTTGGGCTGACGGAGCCATTTCGGCAACATCCTCGATCGGCTACTACGAAAACGTGATGAAGTTCATGGGGAGCCGGAGACAAGTCGAAGACTTCTTCCGGCTGTTTCTCGTACCCGGCGTGCATCACGGCGGATACGGGCCTGGATTCACGGAATTTGACGCGCTGACTGCGCTGGAAAACTGGGTGGAGAAGGGACAGGCGCCTGAAAAGCTAATCGCCGGGAAGCTAAGCAACGGCGTCATCGAGCGCACGCGCCCCGTCTTTCCATACCCCGTCTTGGCTCGCTATTCCGGAAAAGGCGATCCGAAACAGGCCGACAGTTTCATGCCCTACGATCCTCGACCGTATCCTTAGACAGGAGGAAGACTTCGATGTCTATAATTCGTCCAGCAAGTTTATCGCTCACTCTGGCAGTAGCGCTCGGTGCTGCAGCAGTCGTCCTTGGCGGTAAGCAGCAGCAAGCCGCTTAATCCAGCCAGAGCACTCCACGCGCCGCATCGGCGTATGCGCTGATTTTGAACGAAGCCGACGGCGAGCATCTATTACGCCGCCATGCAGGACAAACCACCCGGGCGGCTGCTCCGGATTCCATTCCGGAATTCATCATCAAGATCGATAAGCAAAATGGGGCCGCCGAAGACTTTGTTACGCTGACAGAGGATTTAAAACCCGGCGCCATCATTAATCTCCACAAACACCATAATGCCGCGGAGGTGCTTATTCTGGAGGAGGGCGGGGCGACGGTAACGGTTGGCGATAAACGAGCTTTAGCGGGTCCACACGCTGTCGTTTTCATTCCACGAGAGACTTGGGTATCAGTAACGAACAGCGCTAACCATCCCATTCACCTCTATGCTCTATTCTCTCGTCCCGGTTTCGAAGAGTACCTTCGAGCCCGAAGCGTCCATCCGGGAGACCCATTGACTCCGATGACGCCTGCGGAACTCCACCAAGCTGAGGAACATGGGCACGTTACGTTTTGGGATGTTTCCAAGGGCCCGTACCCGCCCGGCGTGGCGCATCCTTGAGGAGGAAATCACGATGGAAGCCGGCCTCGGGGATCCAGAGAAGTTAAAGTCCAGCTGTTGTATCGCTGGCGGAGGCCCTGCCGGGATGATGCTCGCGTACCTCCTGGCGCGGGCGGGAATCGACGTCGTGGTTCTGGAGAAGCACGCTGACTTCCTGCGCGACTTCCGCGGCGACACGGTTCATCCCTCGACTCTTGAAACGATGCACGAGTTGGGTTTGCTTGAAGAGTTTCTAAAGCGGCCGCATCAAGAGATCAGTCAGGTCCGTGCCCGCATCGGCGGTGAGCTCATCCTCCTGGGTAATATTTCGTATCTTCGAACGCGATGCCGCTTCATGGCTCTCATGCCGCAGTGGGACTTCCTGAACTTCCTCGCCGAACAAGGCCGCCGCTATCCCCTGTTCCGCGTGAGAATGCAGGCCGAGGTCACAAGGCTCATCGAAGAAAATGGCCGAATCATCGGCATTCGAGGCTACTCTCCCGGTGGTCCGATAGAAGTTCGCGCGAACTTAGTCGTGGGCGCCGATGGCCGGAACTCCCTCGTCCGCGAGTGCTCCGGCCTATCGGTCGAAAACATTGGCGCTTCTATGGATTCGCTTCGAGTGCGGCTGTCCAAGCATGCAGACGATCCAAATCTATTCCTGTACTCCGATCGCGGCAAGACGATCGTGACCATCGACCGCGGAGACTATTGGCACTGCGGCTTTGCGGTTCCCAAAGGAACTGCGGAAAAAATGCATGCGCGAGGCATCGAAGATCTCCGTGCGAGCATTGTGGAGGTCGCCCCTTTCTTACGCGATCGCGTGACAGAGCTGCGCGACTGGAACGATGTGAAATTGTTGACCGTCAAGGCAGATCGCCTTCGGAAGTGGTATCGGCCCGGTTTGTTGTGCATCGGCGATGCGGCCCATGCCATGTCCCCAATCGGAGGCGTCGGTATCAACCTGGCCGTTCAGGATAAGGTGGCTGCAGCCAACATTCTCGTAGAGCCCCTTCGCGAAGGCACGGTAAGTAGTGACCATCTAGAGAAAATTCAGCGTCGCCGCTCTTTCCCCACACGCCTTACGCAACGCATGCAAGCGATCATACAGAAGCAAGTCTGGCGTGGCCTGGATAAACCGCAACCCGCTCGGCCCCCTTGGCCCTTACGGCTTCTGGAACGCACTACGCCGCCGTGCCGAATGCGCACACGCTTCATCGCTGTCGGTTTCCGCCCTGAACATGTGAAAACACCCGATGTCTTTTCTCTTGCATGAAGGCCCGAGCGGCATCGCCGGTTTATTCTGAGCAACGGGAGGCAATCGTGCGTAAATCCTTGATTGCAACTCTCGGTTTCGTCTTACTCTTGTCGCTTGCTATTGGGCAGCAACCGTCTGCTGATTTGCTCTTACTTAACGGAAAGATTTTCACCAGTGACTCGGCGCATCCGTATGTCGAGGCCCTTGCAATAAGAGGCGAACGCATCGTCGCGGCCGGAAGCACCAAAGAAGTTATAGCGCTCGCCGGTCCGCAAACGAAGCGCGTCGACCTAGGCGGACGAGTGGTCATTCCAGGAATTAACGACGCTCATTATCACTGCGATGCGGAGCCGAACGCGTTCCATCTGCAATTCCATGGCATGGATCCGACGTGGAGCGAAGTGGCCGAGCAGCTAGCTGTGGCCGAAACAAAAGCTCCCAAGGAAGCTCTAGTCATTGGCGATATCGGACCGACCGCGCTGGACGATCCTCAAGCGACGGGAACATCGCTGGATAGACTGGCGGCGGACCACCCGGTGATGTTGAGAACGTGGTCTAGACACGCCGCTGTTGTGAACCGGCTGGGACTGGCGAAGTTAGGAGTGAAAGATGACGAGCCAGATCCGCTCGGCGGCCGGTTTCTGCGTTCGCCAGATAGCGCCAAGCTGACGCGGGTTGGTTTTGAGTACGCTGCTTTCCGGCTCCATCAGGCGGTAACCGCGCTCGCCACCGAAGCTGAGGCGCTACAGCAGATGCGAGCCTTTCTTAGCGAAGCAGCGCGGCTTGGCATTACCTCGGTACAGGATATGTCCATGCCCGCAGGGGCGGAGCGATGCGTCGGTCTGTTAGAGAGGGCCCCGACTCCGATTCGTGTGCGGGTGATACGGATGGCTGGAACCACTTCGAACGCCCGCGACACGAAGGAGGGCAGGTCGCTGCCGCGAAATCCGACACCGCTAATTACAGTGAGCGGAACGAAATGGGTGCTCGACGGCAGTCCTATCGAGAGTTCCGCGGCGATGCGGAAGCCTTACACCGACAGTCCCAACAGTTCCGGGTGGATGAACTTCAACGAGAAAGAAATGGAGGCGATGCTGCGGGAGTCGCTCGAAAACGACGACCAGTTACTGGCGCACATAACAGGGGATCGCACAACGGAGGCCTTTCTGACGGCAATGGAAGCAACAGGCGGGAAAACAGTATGGGAGAAGCGTCGGGTGCGAATCGAGCACGGCGATGGCGTCATGCCGGACCTCGTTTCGCGGGCAAAGGGACTGGGCGTTGTGGTTGTGGAGAATCCGACGCACATGACGATTCGCGAACTGCTGGTAAAACGGTACGGTTTGCAGCGAGCAGACGAGATGCAGCCGCTTCGTTCCTTACTGGACGCCGGTATTCCGCTAGCCTTCGGCTCCGACGGACCGAACAACCCGTATCTCAACATCATGCTGGCTTCGATTTACCCAGGAAAGCCAAAAGAAGCACTAACGCGGGAACAGGCTGTGATTGCCTATACGCTGACTTCGGCCTACGCAGAATTTGCCGAAAAGGACAAAGGCAGCCTTGAGCCAACTAAGTTGGGCGACCTCGCTGTGCTCTCTCAAGATATCTTCACGATTCCGCCTCCGGATTTGCCTAAGACAGAATCTGTGCTGACCCTAGTTGGCGGAAAGGTCGTCTACGATGCGCATGCGGTTCGCGTCCAGTAGTAACGAGGCGGGCGTACTTTGAGGGCAGCGTCCTTGTCTCAGTCTTGTTCCATTCATCGCCTTCGTTCTCTTGTGAGCCGCCCTGCGGAACGAAGTGCCTTCATTGGCGGTGCTGCAATGACGCATCCCAGGCGCTAACAAGCGTTAGGGGTAAAGCTGTATTCGACTGAAGGGAGTTGATGAGGAAACGGCCGTCGGGCGCGACAGTATACTGCCAATTCGCGATCCGTTCGGCCACGATACGAGTCTGAAAGAGGACACGCGGAGCGCCCGCTGTCCCTGTGGGTCAAAACTAACTGCGATTAGCTTCCTGTCTGGCTGAATGAAGAATATCTGCCGGCCGTCATGGCTCCAATGAGGCTCCGCACCTGAATTCGAAACTTGAATCTTTGCACTCCCTGCGGGGAACGGCTGGACGACAATACCGCCTGCCACGTACGCAATCCATTTCCCATCAGGAGGAATTTTGCATTCTACTCCCCTAGTCGCGAATGACCCTATCGTGTGATCGGTTGGAGAGTAGACCGCCAAGGCGAAAAAATCGGCCATTACATCAAGCGAGAGTGGGGGATTAGCTGGCGGGTAGCTGCCAGCAGGCGCGAGTTGCCGGTAACAAGAAACAATTTCTCGAGGAGCAACCCACCGAGAAACATGCATTGGGGTCACGAATACCACAGCGGAAGTGCTCGCTCACGTGACTCGCATCATTTGATTGGGGTGAAGCCCGTAGGAGACTTCAACGTCGCCTGGCACGTCATCCTGGTCGTGTTCACGCCCCAGGGCGTTTCCGACGGTGCGATTAGCAACCGCTTAATGACCCTTCAGGATATCGCCAATGCCGTGACCAACGGTGATGCCTTCGAGGTATCTACGCCGATCGTCTTCAACTGTTCCATTGTGCCCGTACCGTCTACCTTAGGGGCACGCCGCTAAGTTTCTAATTTGAATGCTTGGGGGCAGGCTTAGCCTGCCCTCGCTCAAGTGCGAAACGACCTCGGCCTTTGCGCTGGGTCCAATGGGTCGGGACTCCGATTTCAGCAACCCATGACCGTCCATCGACCTTACGATGCGGCCCGTGTGGAGGTCGTTCTGAAGAGCGGCGCACGGATCATCACCAGCCGGACGGGTTCGAAACGATTCAGAGGCCTGGCTCTGAGATCGGATAGATGTTCTTCGGTTTTTCTGCACTCTGCGACCGCAATTGGTGAGTCGTCGGCAAACCTTACCTTGGGATTACTTCAGGGTTGCCCGTCACTCGTCCTGAATTACGCATCTCAGAAGTTCCCCTTCAGAGGCTCACCTTGCTTCACTCGCATTCTGATTGTTTTGACCTGACCGAAGTCTTCAATCGGACTACCGCCGAGAACTAGGAAATTTGCTTCGTAACCTTCTCGCAGTGCTCCAATTTTGCGTTGCGGGAAGATCGCTCTTGGCGTGGTTTCCGACCACATCTTCAGCAGTTCAAGATTGGAAAAAACATTAG
>Ga0126378_10001715_pt1 | contig 16196 bp, 10 predicted proteins | sample PanSoiMetPlot_23_FD_92587 | JGI IMG/M metagenome (GOLD analysis project Ga0126378, IMG submission 92587) | Tropical forest soil microbial communities from Panama - MetaG Plot_23 | ecosystem: Environmental > Terrestrial > Soil > Tropical forest > Bulk soil | place: Panama | collected 2016-02-17 | reverse complement strand
GCCAGCATTCCGGGCCATGGTGGCTTTTCAAGGGATCTGAGAAAAAGGCGGCTCTGTAAGACGTCCATGGTGTGCAGCGCCACGGCAAGCTCGGCCCGGCCAAGCGAGGCAAGCCTCGATCCGGTCACGCTGGAGGTGATCCGCCACGGCCTGATTTCGGCGGCCAACCAGATCGACGCCAACATCACACGCACGGCGTTCAGCCCGTACATCTATGAATACAAGGATTATGCGGTCGGCCTGGTCGATACCGACGGCAACCTCATTGCGCAGAACAGCGGCGGCATGCCGATCTTCGTCGCCGACGCGGTCGGCATGGCGGTGCGGGACGGCCTTGCGATCTATGGCCGCGCGCGCCTGCATCACGGCGACGTGCTGATCTGCAATCATGCCGCGGTGCAAGGTCAGCATCTCAACAACGTCGTGATGTATACGCCGATTTTCGCCGGCGCCGACCGCACCACCCTGATCGGCTTCTTCGCCATCAACATGCACTGGATCGACATCGGCGGCGCGGTCCCGCGCTCGACCGACATTTTCATGGAGGGACTGCAGTTCCACTCCATAAAGCTGATTTCGCAGGGTCAGCCGATCGAGGAAGTTCATCGCATCGTCGAGCACAACACGCGCTTTCCCGAGGCGCTTTTGGGCGACATCGCCGCGCAGGTCGCCGGCTGCATTGCCGGACGCGACCTGGTTGCCGGCCTTGCGGCGAAATACGGCCTTGCCACTTTCCAGCGCGCCGTCGCTACGATCCTCGATCAGACCGAAGCCCTGATCCGCACGCGGATCCGCGATATTCCGGACGGCATCTACGAGTCGTCCGTCGCGCTCGACGGCGACGGCGTCAGCGACGAAATCCTGCCGATCACAATCAAGATCATCGTTGCCGGAGAAGTGGTCACGGCTGATTACACCGGCATGCCGGCGCAGGTGGCCGGCTGCATCAATGCCGGCTATTACGGCGGCGGGCGCACCACGGCGCGCGTGGCCTTCAAATATCTGATCGCGCCCGAAGAACCCGCCAACGAGGGCATGTTCCGACCGCTGCACCTTAAGCTGCCGTCCGGCACGCTGCTCAGCGCCGATCCGACGGCGCCGATGGGCAACTACAACCGCTGTTTCCCGCTGGTGATCGACGCCTTCATCCGCGCGTTCGAGGGCGCGCTGCCGCAACGCGTCACCGGCGGACACTTCGGCCAATTCGCGGCGCTGCGCTTCATGGGGCAGCGCGCCGATCGCTCGCCGCTCGACTGCATCGACGGCGGCTGGGGCGGATGGGGCGCGAGTTGCGACCACGACGGCGCCGGACCGTTCCGCACGATGGCGCACGGCGATACGCGCACCATTCCGATCGAGCTGCAGGAAACGCTGTATCCGTTCCGCGTCGAGGAAATGTCGCTGTGGCAGGACTCGGGCGGGGCCGGCACGTTTCGCGGCGGGCTCGGCATCCGCAAAGTCTATCGCGTGCTCGAAGCCTGCAATCTGCGGGTCGATTTCGACCGGCAGCATTGCCCGCCATGGGGCGTAAAGGGCGGCAAGGATGCGCCGGGCGGCTGGGTTACGGTCGTGAAGCCTTCAGGTGAGCATACGCGGCTCTACAAGACCAAAGCTTACCCCGTCATGCCCGGCGATCTCGTGATCATGGAAGTGGGCGGCGGCGGTGGATACGGACCGCCGGAGCACCGTTCGCGTGAGGCGCTCCGCCACGACCTGCGGGCAGGCTACGTATCATCCCGCATCGCCGAGACGGTGTATGGACTGAAACTCAGCGCGGCCGATAGGAACGAGGCAATGGAAGCAATATCGAATGGCTAGCAAGGCGCTTGCTGCATTGACGCTCGTAAGCGTGCTTGCGTTGAGCGTCCCTGCAACGCGGTCGCACGCGGACCCGGTCGAAGATTTCTACCGCGGCAAGACCGTGACTTTCATCATCGGCTCCGGCGAAGCGGGCGCCTATGATCTCGGTGGCCGACTGATGGCGCGCTATCTCGCCCGCTACATTCCGGGGCATCCGACAATGGTGCCGCAGAACATGCCGGGCGCATCGAGCGTGCGCGCGGCGTCCTACATCTACAGCGTGGCGCCGCGCGACGGCACGGCCTTGGGCACGGCGCAGCCGACGATCGTCCTCAATAAGCTCCTCGAGCCCGCGGCCGCTTATGAACCCAACAAATACACCTGGATCGGCCGTTTGCAGCCGATGACGCTGGTCGGCGTCGCCTGGACGAGCGCGGCCAACCACACAATGGCGGATGCGCGGGAGCGCAAGCTCATCGTCAGCGCCAGCGGTGCATCGGGCACCTCCGCCATCGTGCCGTGGGCGCTCAATCGCTTGGCGGGCACGCACTTTCAGGTCGTGACCGGATACCAGTCGCTGGTGCCGCAACTGCTTGCCATGGAACGCGGCGAGGTGGAGGCCGTCGGCAGCACTACGCTGAGCGACGTGCTGAAGCGGCAGGAGTGGATCAAAGCCGGCAAGGTCAACTTCCTCTACACCATCGCCGCGAGGCGCAGCAGCCAATTGGCCGACGTGCCGGCGATCACCGAATTCGCGCACAACGATCTCGATCGCACCGTGCTGCGGCTCCTGGGCAGCGTCACCGATATCGGGTTCACCATCATGGCGCCGCCGGGCGTGCCGGCCGAGCGCGCGGCCGCCCTGCGCAAGGCCTTTCTCGAGATGGTGCGAGACCCGGACTTTGTCGCCGAAGCCAAGAAGATCGGGCTCGATCCCGAACCGCAATCAGGCGAGGAGTTGCAGAGCACCGTCAACGACACGCTAAACGCGACCGGCGAGGCCGTGCAAAAGCTGCGGGACGTCACGCAGCCGCCCCGCTAGTGCGCGATCCGACCCCCGGTATAAGATCGGCGGGCCGCCGCCGCGCCCTGCCCTGCATGGATTGACGCGATGTCTTATTCAGTGGCCGTCGACATCGGCGGCACGTTTACCGATCTTGTCGGCTACGACGCCGAGACCGGTGCCGTGGTTTTTGCCAAGTCGCCGACCACCTACGGCAATTTTGTCGACGGCGTTCTGGATTGTCTTGCCAAAGCCAAGCTCGAGCCACGCAGCGCCACGTTTCTCAATCATGGTACCACGCTGGTCATCAATTCGCTGATCGAGCGCAAGGGCGCCAAGGCGGCGCTGGTGACGACCTCGGGCTTCCGCGACGTGTTGGAGATCGCGCGCGGCAACCGGCCCGATCCGTTCGATCTGCATTACCGGCGCGACGAGCCGCTCATTCCGCGGCCGTTGCGCTTCGAAGTCCGCGAACGCATCGGCAGCACAGGCGAGATCGTCGCGCCGTTGGATGTTGCGGCACTGGCGCCGCTCGCCGAGAAGTTCAAGGATTTGGGCGTCGAAGCGGTCGCGATCTTCTTCATGAATTCGTATGCCAATCCGCAACACGAAGAGAGCGCGGCGCAGGAATTGCGGCGTTTGCTGCCCGACGTTTACGTCACCTGCTCGACCGAACTGACGCGCGAATGGTACGAGTACGAGCGCACGTCGACGGTGGCGGCCAACGCCTACGTCGGTCCCCAGGTCAACACCTACGTGCGACGGCTGCACAGCGAGCTTGCAGCAAAAGGTTTTAGCGGTTCCTTGTTCATGATGGGCTCGAACGGTGGCCTGTTGTCCGTGGACCGGACCTGCCGGCAACCGGTCAGCCTGGTTGAATCCGGGCCGATCGGCGGCTGCATCGGCGCGGCCGCCTACGCGGAAGCGCTCGGCTGCAGCAACGTCATCGCCTTCGACATGGGCGGCACGACGGCGAAGTGCGCGCTGGTCGAGAACGGCCGCTTCTCCGTCGACTCCATCTACTATGCCGGCGGCTACGTGAAGGGATTTCCGATCAAATCGTCGGTGATCGATATTGTCGAAGTCGGTTCCGGCGGCGGCTCGATCGCCTGGCTCGACGCACAGAGGCGGCTTCACGTCGGTCCGAAAAGCGCTGGATCGACCCCGGGCCCGGCCTGCTACGGCCAAGGCGGAAGCGAGCCGACCGTTACCGACGCCAATCTCGCGCTGGGTCGCCTTAATGCCGAGCGCTTCCTTGGCGGTGAATTTCCGCTCGATGCCAAGGCTGCCGATACAGCAGTGCAAAGCGTCGCCGAGCCGCTCGGTTATCACGGCCGCGACGGCGTGATCGAGGCCGCTGACGGCATTCTGGCGATCGCGACCGTGATCATGGCGGGCGCCATCAAGAAGGTCTCGGTCGAGCACGGCCTCGATCCACGCGATTTCGTGCTGTTTTGCTATGGCGGCGGCGGGCCGCTGCACGCCAGTGCGCTGGCCCGTGAGCTGTCGATCCCGACGATCGTCGTGCCGCCCGAGCCCGGCAATTTTTCCGCCATCGGCATGCTGCTCGCCGACGCGCGGATCGACCTGTCCAAAACTTTTCTCGGACCGCTGAACGAAGCCACCGTTGCGGCGCTCAACGAAGGGTTCGCCGCCATGGAGCAAGAGGCGCGCGACGCGCTCATTCGCGAGTTCGGCGTCACCGACGCAGACGTGCTGTTCGAGCGCCACGCCGAGATGCGCTATGTCGGGCAGCGTCACAACATCAAGGTCTTGACCACAAAGACCGAAACGCCGGCCGACATCCGTCACGATTTCGACCGCGATTATCAGCGCCGCTACGGCCACGCCGACGCCCGCGCCAAAGTCGAGGTTCAGGCGCTGCATCTGTCGGCCATCACACGTTTGCGCCGGCCCGATCTGGCGCGGCTGCCGCGCATCAGTACCGCCGGCCATCCGCCAGCCGAGCGCCAAGTCTACTTCGGCGGTCACGGTTGGCTCAAAGCAATGATCTACGATCGCACCAGCTTGCCGGTCGGATTTGCCGCAAATGGTCCAGCCGTCATCGAAGAATACGGCTCGACCACCTTGGTGTGGCCGGACGACAGCTTCGAGATCGGTGCGCTCCACGAAATCCGCATCCGCTGTCGCGATGCGGCCGGATCATCGTAATGCAGTTGGCCGCGGAAAAATCGGTCGCGGCGGCGGTCGATCCGACCACGCTTGAGGTCATTCATTGCGGCTTGATCTCGATCGCCAACCAGATCGACGCCAATATCAAACGCACGGCGTTCAGCCCGTATATTTACGAGTACAACGATTTCGCCGTCGGCCTGGTCGGCGCCGACGGCCAGCTGATCGCGCAGTGCACCGGCGGCATGCCGCCTTTCGTCGCCGACTCGGTCGGCATGGCGGTGCGCGACGGCCTGACAATCTACGGCCGCGAGCGGCTGCACCATGGCGACGTGGTGGTGTGCAATCACGCCGCCGTGCAAGGCCAGCATCTCAACAACACGGTGATGTACACGCCGATCTATGCCGGGCCGCAGCAGCGCACGCTGATCGGATTCTTTGCCATCAACGTGCACTGGATCGAGATCGGCGGCGTCCAGTCACGATCGACCGACATTTTCATGGAGGTGCTGCAACTCCGCTCGATCAAGCTGTGGTCCAAAGGCGAGCCGATCGAGGAAGTCTACCGCATCATCGAGAACAATTCGCGGATGCCGGCCGAGCTGATGGGCGATATCGCCGCCCAATTGGCCGGCTGCCTGCTCGGGCGCGATCTCACCGCGGCGCTCGCCGACCGCTACGGCATCGCGACGTTCGACCGCGCCATCGATGTCATCCTCGACCGCTCGGAAGCCGCGGCGCGCGCCTTCATCGCCGCCATGGCCGACGGCACCTATACGACCGCGACCTGGCTCGACAACGATCGCTCGGGGTCGGATGCCCCGGTGCCGATCAACGTCAAGGTCGTCGTCGCCGGCGATGAGCTGACCGTCGACTATTCGGAGATGGCCGAGCAGGCGCGCGGTCCGATCAATTCCGGTTATTTCGGCGGCGGCCAGACTATCGCGCGCGTCGCCTTCAAATATTTGATGGGCGCCGAGGAGATGGCGAACGAGGGCACCTTCCGTCCGATCAAGCTCGTGCTGCCTCCCGGCAAGCTGATCAGCGCCGATCCGACCGCGCCGATGTTCATGTATCCGACGCCGTTTCCGACCGTCATCGACGCCATCATCAAGGCGCTGGAAAATGCGCTGCCGCAGCGCGTTCCCGGCGCGCATTTCGGCACCCATTCGGGCGTGCGCTTTTACGGCCGCCGCGCCGACGGTTCGTTCTTCGACACCCACGACAGCGGCCACGGCGGTTGGGGCGCCTGCGCGACGCACGACGGCGGCGGACCGTTCCGCACCATGGCGCACGGCGACACCCGCATCATCCCGCTCGAGCTGCAAGAGCTTGCGATGCCGTTCCGCATCGAGGCGTTTTCGCTGCGTGAGGATTCCGGAGGCGCAGGAAAATTCCGCGGCGGCCTCGGCTTTCGCAAGACCTATCGCATTCTGGCGCCGTGCCTTTTGGGCACCAATCTCGACCGCACGATATGTCCACCGTGGGGCGTGCAGGGCGGCAAGGCGGCGCAGCCGGGCCGCTTCATGGTCGTGAGAGCCGCAACCGGCGAGCAATTCGCGGCCGACAAGGAAAACGATTGCCGGCTCGAGCCCGACGACCTGGTCTGCGTCGAGACCGGCGGCGGCGGCGGCTACGGTCCGCCGCGCGAGCGCGCGCTGGATCACATTCAGCGCGATCTCGACGCCGGCTACGTTACGCGCACGATCGCCGAACGCGATTACGGCGTCGCGGTCGACAGCGACGGCAAGGCACGCCGATGACTGCGGCGCATTTGGAGAGAGTCATGAAACCGAGGAGCGCGCTTTTTGTCGCTGCTGCCGTCCTGTTGGCGGCCTGTATGACGGCACGGGCCCAAGCGCCAAGTCCGGCGCTACAGGCCTTGATCGCCGCGGCAGACAAAGAAGGCACCTTGACGCTGAGCTGGAGCACCTCGACATACGACGGCGCGCCGGGAGCCGCTCGCTTTCAGGCCGCCATGAACAAAACGTTCGGCAGTCACGTGCGCATCAATTTTCTTCCGGGCGCCGACATGGCGCGGATCGGCAATCAGCTCGCAACCGAGTATGCCGCCGGCCAGACCGCCGGCGTCGATATCATGCTGGGCGCCGCGCCGCACATGGCGGCCTTGGCAAAGCTTGACGTGCTGGCCGCGGTCGACTGGCCGAGCTACATGCCCGACCGCGTCAATGCCGGCATGACCGAGCTCGACGGCAAGATCATTCGTGTCGCGACCGGCCTCACCGGCGTCACCTACAACTCCAACCTTGCGCCCACCAAGCCAGTGACATTGGACGATTTTCTCAAACCGCAGTGGAAGGGAAAGATCGCCTCGACGCCCTATGCGGCCGGCTTCGACGTGCTGCTGGCTGAGGACGTTTGGGACCGGCAGAGAACGGTCGACTATGTGCAAAAACTTTCGCGCCAAGTTGCCGGGCTCATTCGCTGCGGCGAAGGCGAGCGGATCGCAACCGGCGAATACGTTGCCCTGGTGATGGATTGCACAGGCCAGGATGCATTGCAGTGGCAAGCCAAAGGCGCGCCGCTTGCGCAGATGATGCCGCTCGATGCGGCGCAGCAGCGCTATTACTATTTCGCCGTGCCCAAGAATGCCGCACACCCGAACGCGGCGAAGCTATTCGCGCTGTTCATACTGAGCGCAGAAGGCCAGCGTCTGTCCTACGACACCTGGAAGATCGACCTGCACACGCTGCCAGGTTCGCAGATGGGCAAGATGGTCGATGATTTCCGCAAGATGGGCGTCAAGTTCAAGGAAGTCACGACCGAATGGTATCTGCGGCACCCGGAAATCGACGCCGGCAAGAGCGAATTGATCAAAATCATCACCACACGTTGACGGGCTCACGCCTTCGTTTGCTCGATGATTGGGCATTCAAAGCATGTGACTGAACCGCCAGATGTCGTCGGATCGACCCGCTGGCGCGCGCGCGACCACGATTGGATGCCGGCGGGCATGCTGGCGATCGTCGTCATCACGACTTTTGTCATCCTCGCGCTTCTGGCCGCGGTTTTATGGCTGAGCTTCACCGACAGCGCACCCGGCAACCCGCGGCTGATCTATACGGCTGGAAATTTCAGGGAGGTGTTTTCGGACCCACGCACCTACGGCGTGCTCCTCAACACCGTCGGCTTCTCCACGATTTCCCTTACGGTCGCGTTGGCGTTCGGACTTCCCATCGCCTGGCTCGTCGAGCGCACCGACCTGCGCGCCAAATCGTTGCCGTTCACCCTGATGGCGGTCGGGCTGCTCATCCCCGGCTTTGCCGCGGCCATGGGCTGGCTGTTCATGCTGCATCCGCGCATCGGCGTGCTCAATCGCTTCTTGATGCAAACGTTCGATCTGGCGGTGGCGCCGCTCAACATCATCAGCATCGTCGGCATGGGTTTCGTGCAAGGGCTGAACCTCGCGCCGCTTGCCTTCATCATGACTGCGGCGGTGTTTCGCGCCATGGATCCGGCGCTCGAAGAGGCGGCACGGATCCACGGCGGCGACGCCTGGACGGTGCTGCGGCGGGTGACACTGCCGCTGGCCTGGCCCGGCGTGCTCGCGGCGTCGATCTACATTTTCATGATCGGATTTACCGCATTCGACGTGCCGGCCATCATCGGCTGGGGCGACCGCTTATTCACCTTCAGCACCTATCTGTATCTCCTGCTCAATCCGCAGGACGTGCTGCCACGGTACGGCCTTGCCGCGGCGCTCGGCACCGTGGCCATGGCAATTGCCGCGCTGGCAAGCTGGCTTTATGCGCGCATGCAGGTCCAGTCGCAGCGCTTTGCCGTCGTCACCGGGCGTGCTTACCAGCCGCGGTTGATCCGGCTTGGCCGCCGCCAAATCCTGGCCTGGCTGTTTCTCGGCGCGTATTTCACTCTGAGCATGGTGCTGCCGGTTGCGCTCCTCTTGTGGGCGTCGCTGCTGCCGTTCTTCCAGCTGCCTTCGCGGGCGGCGCTGCTGACCGCATCGCTGGCCCACTACGTTAATTTGCCCTGGGGCTTGGCGCTTGAGGCACTGAAGAACACCCTTGTGCTCGCGGTCCTGGTGCCGAGCCTGACGCTTGCCGTCAGCCTGGCCTTCTCTTGGATCGTACTGCGCTCCCGCATTCCCTGGCGCGCCGGTTTCGATTTTGTCGCGTTCCTGCCGCACGCGGTGCCGAGTATCGTGTTTGCGGTCGGCGCGCTCCTGATCACGCTGTATGGCCTGCAGGGCGCCGTTCCGCTCTACGGCACCGTCTGGCTTTTGCTCGTGGTGTTCTCGATCGCACGCCTGAGCTACGGCACGCGCATGACCAACAGCGGATTGATCCAGCTGCACCACGAACTTGAAGAATCGGCACTCCTGAGCGGCGCCAGCCGCTTTTGCGCGTTCCGCCGCATCGTGATCCCACTGCTCGCGCCGACGCTGCTTTATGCCTGGCTGTGGGTCGCGCTGTTGGTTTTCCGCGAGCTGACGCTTGCGGTGATTCTCTCTACGTCCGGCAACATCACCCTGCCGATGGTGGTCTGGGCGCTGTGGCTTGGCGGCGGGCTCGGCCAATCGTCGGCGCTGGCAACCGTCATGCTCGTGCTGATGACGCCGGTGATCGCGCTGTACTGGATGTTGGCACGACGCCGCGGCTTGCTGGCAGGCTGAGCGGGCTTGCGGCCCGACTGCTTTAATCCCCGCTTCCCTCGCCCGACAACAGTTTGCGAGCGCCTTCGACGGCATCATTCGGCAACTCATAAATGTGGCGCACCGTGTCGGTCAGCTCGTCGGCGCTGATCGGATCGAGATCGAGGTTTTGCTGGCGAACGGCGGCTAGAAAATCGGGATCTTTGAGGCTTTGCTCGTAGGCGGCGCGCACCGCGGCGATGCGCTCCTTGGGCACGCCCGGCCCCATGAACGATGGAAACCCCGTCGCGCTCGGCGCGCACAGCACTTCGAGGAGCTGGCGATCGCTTGGCGTTTTCGCGAGATCGAGGCCAAGCGGCACCGTCGCCGGAATATCGGCGGCCTTGTTGACGCCGAGCTGCACCAGGACGGTGATCTTGTTGTCGCGCAGCCAACTCGCCGTCGTCCCACTGTTGAGCGACTTCCAGGTCGAGCCGATCTTGCCTTGCACCTCGCCCCGCTCAATGGCGAGATCGACGGCGCCAAGCCCCGAATAGCCCGGCACGATCTTGAATCTGGTGCCGGCGATGCGATTGAGCGCGCGCGGAAAGATGCCGGTGTCCTGCGTGATGCTGGTGGCGCCGACCACGACCTGCCGCTGCATGGCATCGAAAATGCTGCGCACGTCGGTCGACGCGTTCCACACCATGCCCATGGAAACGGTGCGGCTCGGGCTGCCGATCCAATTGAATTTGGTCGGATCGAATTGCGCCTGCGGCACTTTGAGAAGCGGCGCCAGCAAAAAGCCGCGCGTGATAAAACCCCAGGCGGTGCCGTCCTGCGGGCCGATGCCGTAGATGTAATTGGCCGCCTTGATGCCGCCGCCGCCTGGCATGTAGGAGATGATGAAGTCGGGATGGCCGGGCAGATATTTCTTCATCGCCGGCGCCAACGCCGTCGGATAGCCAGTGATCGCACCGGCGCCGGCGCCGGTCCCCACATACATGGTGACCGTTTTACCGCGATAAAATTCCGCAACGGACTCAGTATCGGCGGCATGCGCGGCCGATGCACCAATCATCAGTGCCACCAACGACGCGAAGAGTTTTGCCACGGCCGAAATCATCCTGCTTGTCCGTCGCGGCGAACTTTGCCGTCGACGCCGACCGTCACCCCATAGTGGTGCTCGGCCGCCGCGCGTGTCACATAGCCGGCATCGATATCACACCGGATCGCACTGAGCGTCCGCTCGCCGGGCGGACCATAGCCGCCTCCTCCCCCGGTCTCGACACAGACCAGATCGCCCGGTTTGAGCGCCAAGCCCTTCTCTTTGTCGATGGAGCGGCGCACGCCGGTCTCGGCATCGGTCAGCGTGAAGCTTCCCGGCCTGGCGTCGCCGCCGCCGCACACGCCCCACGGCGGAAATTTGGTGCGGTCGAGATTGGTCTGCACCATGCAAGGGGCGAGCACCCGATAGGTCTTGCGGAACCCTAGTCCGCCACGAAACGTGCCAGGGCCGCCGGAATCTTCGCGCAGGGAAAATTCCTCGATGCGGATCGGCAGCGCTGCTTCCTGCAATTCAAGCGGAATGATGCGGGTGTCGCCGTGTGCCATGGTTCGAAACGGACCGCTGCCGTCGTGCGTCGCGCAGGCACCCCAGCCGCCGTGGCCGCTGTCGTGGGTGCCGAAAAAGCTGCCGTCGGGTCGCTTGCCGTAGAAGCGGACGCCCGAATGCGTGCCGAAATGGCCGCCGGGCACGCGCTCCGGCAGCGCCGGCGCCAGCGCCTTGATCACCGTGTCGATCACAGTCGGAAAAGGCGTCGAGTAGTTGCCCATCGGCGCCGTCGCCTCGGCGCTGAGAATCTTACCCGGCGGCAAGACGAGCTTGAGCGGCCTGAAGGTGCCTTCATTGGCCGACTCGGTCGCGCCGATCAGATATTTGAAGGCGACGCGGGCGGTCGTTTGCCCGCCGCCAAAATAGCCGGAATTGATTGGGCCGCGGACCTGAGCGACGATGTCCGAATAATCGACTGTCAGTTCGTCGTCTTTGACGATGACGCGCACCTTGATCGGCAACGGGTCGCCGCCGGCGCGATCATCGTCCAAAAAGGTCTCGGCTCCGTACACGCCATCGGGGATGTCCCGGATGAAGGCGCGCGCCGCCGCCTCGGAACGGTCGAGTATCAGATCGAGCGCGCGCAGGAACGCAGCGACACCGTATTTTTCGGCGAGCGCAACGGTCAGGTCGCGACCGAGGAGGCAGCCGGCAAGCTGCGCCGCAATATCGCCCAGCAGTTCAGCCGGCTGGCGGGTGTTGTTCTCGATGAGGCGATAGACCTCTTCGATCGGCTCGCCGTTCGAGACAAGCTTGATCGAGCGCAGCTGCAGGCCTTCCATGAAGATGTCGGTGGAATGCGGCACTGCGCCGCCGATGTCGATCCAATGCACATTGATGGCAAAGAATCCGATCAGCCGATCGTGGCCAGGGCCGCATCGGATCGGCGTATACATCACCGTGTTGTTGAGGTGCTGGCCTTGCACCGCCGCATGATTGCAGAGCACCACGTCGCCGTGGCCGAGACGGTCGGCGCCGTAAATTTTCAGGCCGTCGCGCACCGCCGCTCCGACCGAGTCGGCCACGAACGGCGGCATGCCGCCGGTGCATTGCGCAATGAGCTGGCCGTCGGCGTCGACCAGCCCGACGGCAAAATCGTTGTACTCGTAGATGTAAGGGCTGAACGCCGTCCGTTTGATATTGGCGTCGATCTGGTTGGCGATCGAGATCAGCGCGTGCCAGATCACCTCGAGGGTGATCGGATCGACGGACTCACGCGCCAACGGGCGTCCGTGCTTTTTTGCGCTCGGCTGCATCACGGTCGAATCCGCCCTCGGCGATATCGAAATTGTTGCCTTCCGGATCGGTGCCACGCTGCTCGGCGTAGGTGCGATCGGCAGGACGTTTCTCGGGCCCTACAACGTCCCATTGGCTCATGCGCCTGGCGATCTCATCGGCATCTTCGACATGAAAGCCGAAGTGATTGAGGCCTGGCGGCTTGCCGACGGCCTGCTGCTTCAGGAGCGCCAGATTCATATAGCCGTCGCTCAGGAAAACGCCGCCGGACTTGTTCCGGCCAACCACCTCCATCTCGAATACGTCGGAGTAGAACTTGGCGAGCTTTTCCGGGTTCATACAGATGACGGCAAGATGCCTGATCTTGGGCACGGTTCACTCCATTGATGCGTTCACACAACGCCAGTCGAAGCGGACTCGGCAATATATTTGACCACACCGCATTCGTCGAATGGCATGCCGGTCATTGGGGCTCAATGCCGGCAAACTTGACGACCTTGGCCCATTTGACGGTCTCCTCGGCAATGAGTTTGCCGAAGTCGGCGGGCGATCCCGGCAACACCATGCCGCCGAGGGCGGCAAGACGCGACTCGATCTTGGGATCGGCTAACGCAGCATTGATCTCGCCGTTGAGCCGATCGACGATTGCCGCTGGGGTTTCCTTGGGTGCGCCCACGCCATACCAGACGCTGGCCTCGTAGCCCGGCACGAAATCGCTGACACAGGGAATGTCCGGAAAGATCTGCGAACGCGTCGCGGTGGTGACGGCCAAGGCCCGCAATTTCCCGGCCCCGAGGTAGCCGATTGAAGCCGGCAATGGGTTGAAGGTGACCTGGACGCGGCCGGCAATGAGGTCGCTGAGTGCCGGCGTTTCGCCTCGATACGGCACGTGGAACAGTTTGACGCCCGTCATCATCTGAAACAGTTCGCCGGCCACATGCCCTGCCGTCCCGACACCGGACGACGCCATGTTGAGTTTGCCGGGATTGGCTTTCGCATAGGCGATAAATTCGGGAACGGTCGCCACTGCCAGCGAGGGCGTAACCTCCAGCACCAGGGGCACGCGGATGAAACTCGCGACCGGCGCAATGTCGCGGATGAAATCAAAACCGAGATTTTTGTAAAACGCTGGATTAATGGCCGCCACCGGGCCGACGTAAGTCAGCGTGTATCCGTCCGCCGGCGACCGAACCACAAATTCAGTGGCGACGTTACCGCCCGCGCCCGGTTTGTTCTCGACGACGACCTGCTGTCCCAGCCGCTCCGACAAATATTGCGCCATCAGCCGGGCAACGATGTCGACGCCACCCCCGGGTGGGAAGCCCACGATCAGATGGATGGGCCGCGACGGGTAGTCATCCGCACCTGCGATCCCGGCCAGGACTGGAATCAGGACTGGAGTAAACACGCCGCTGGCAGCAAGACGTAACAACGCCCGACGAGGCAACCTCAACTTAATTCCCCGATAGTGGATAGACCGAAAGCGCCGCCCGCTGCGCAATGTAATCGATCGGCCGCCGGTTGGCGATCACATGGGTGAATTGGCGCAGGGTCCGGAGGGGCCACATTGGCGCCTGATTCTTTCCGGCTTAGATTTGCGTGTCGTTCGGGGATCGCGCATTGTGAACAAGCCTGCGGGGGAGACCGCGCCTGTGCGGTCGGGGGCATGAAACTCTGGCAATTGTGCTTGGCCGTATCGGTGGCGCTGCTTGCGGTTGCGGCAGCATGGCGGATCGCGGGCATGCAGCCGAGCGACGCGCCGGCACCTGCAATGCGCGCGAACGTCGCGGCCGAACCGGTCAAGACAACGATTATGGCGAAAGCCAACGTCATCTCGCCGAATGCGCTGGTCGAAGCGGCATTCAACGCATCCGGGCTACGTGCTCTGGTCTCTCTCGACGTGACCGGCACCGTACCCAAAGAAGGCGAGCTGCGCTTCGCCGCAGTCGATCGAGTGCAGGAGGATGTCGGCACCCCAGTTCTTGATGGCCCGGCCGCAGCGGCCAGACGCGCCCTCCCCTATCTGAAATATTACGTCTATTCGGAGCTTCCGCCTCCGGAAAAGCCGGCGAAAATTGCCTTGCAAGCGTTGAGCGATATTCCGCTGGGGACGCCGCTCGAAGAGATCAAACACGCGGCCGAGGCTTTCGGCGTCGACTATAATTTCATGAAGACTGTCGCCAAGGTCGAATCGGGCTTCGATCCCAGGCAGCGCACTGGCTCGTATATTGGTCTCTTTCAGCTGAGCCGAGCCGAATTCGAGCGATACGGCTCCGGAGACATCGTCAATCCGCGAGATAACGCGGTCGCCGCTGCCTACAAGTTCCTGAGCGAGGCTGCGTTGTTCGAGGCGTTGACGCACAAGAAGCCGACCTTCAGCGACCTCTATCTGATTCACCAGCAGGGATGGGAGGGCGCGGCGGAGCACGTAAGCCATCCAAACCGCGTCGCCTGGAAGTCGATGTGCGCAACGAACGAGGGCGTGCTGAAGGGCGAGCGGTGGTGCAAGCACGCCATCTGGTGGAACACGCTTGCGTCGGTGAAGCGTGAATCGAAGTCGGTCGATCGCCTGACCTCGGGCGCATTTGTGGCGATGTGGCGGGACCGGATCGAGACATTGTACGCCCGCTACGCAGGTATCGAGCAAGCGAAATAGAGGGACGATGCCGCGCCACTCCGGCGGTGCCGGCAGGCTAGCTTTTTGTTTGCCTAATCAGCCATCCCAAGGAAAGCCGGCCAAGTACCGGTGGCGGCTTTGGCGTGCGCCGGAAAACGCTGCAGGACGAACAACGCCGTGCGCTCGCCCTCACACGTGCTGTAGAGCGTTTACGCCGAAGATCGGCGGTACCCCGCTCGCTGCGAATGTCGGCTCCGGAAGCTCAGCCGCCGGCGCCGCGTTCGTGTCGGCACCTGACGGCGTCCCGGCCGGGATCGGCGCGGCTCCGTTAGGCGGGTCATTAGCGATGCCATCCACCTGCCATGTCAGGCCGACCGCACCAAGCCCCGCCGCCGAAGTGACCATGTTGTTGCTGATGTCGTAGACCTCGAAGCTGCCGTTGTTGCTGTCGCGCAGCAGCATGTCGGTCTCGCCGGGCTTACCCGAGAAATCGCCGACGCCGGCGACCGCCAATTGCAGGCCGACGGCCCCCAGCGAGGTCGCCGACGTGATGGCGCCGTTCTGGAAGTCGTACACCTCGAAGTTGCCGTTGGTGCTGTCGCGCATCAGCAGGTCGGTTTCGCCCGGACGGCCGGAGAAATCGCCCACGCCAGCGAACTGCACTTGCGATCCGATCGCCCCGAGCGACGTCGCCGAAGTGACCTGATTGTTGCTGATGTCGTACAGCGTCAGCATGCCGGTATTGCTGTTGCGCATCAGCATGTCGGTCTCATTGGCTTTGCCGCTGAAGTCGCCAAAGCCGAGCACCTGCACCTGCAGGCCGACGGCACCCAGCGGCGCCGCCGAAGTGACCATGTTGTTGCTGATGTCGTAGACCTCGAAGCTGCCGTTGGTGCTGTCGCGCAGCAGCATGTCGGTCTCGCCGGGCTTACCCGAGAAATCGCCGAACCCGGCGACTGCCAATTGCAGGCCGACAGCGCCAAATTGTACCGGCGCACTGGCGGTATTGTTGCTGATGTCGACGATTTCGAAGGCGCCGGTCGACATGTTGCGCAGCATCATGTCGGCGGTGTCGCTGCCGTTGAAGCCGCCAAGGCCCACCACCTGCCAGGGCGAGCTGATCTGGATCAATGGAAAAGCTGCCAGCACCGCGTTGTTGCCAATGTCGTAGATCTCGTAATTG
>Ga0126378_10001713_pt1 | contig 16202 bp, 10 predicted proteins | sample PanSoiMetPlot_23_FD_92587 | JGI IMG/M metagenome (GOLD analysis project Ga0126378, IMG submission 92587) | Tropical forest soil microbial communities from Panama - MetaG Plot_23 | ecosystem: Environmental > Terrestrial > Soil > Tropical forest > Bulk soil | place: Panama | collected 2016-02-17 | reverse complement strand
ATCAACGTGCCGCTCGGCGTCGGGGCCGCCTATCTGACCAACGCGGCGTTGAAACGCCTGCCGCGCAACGACCGCTGGCACGAGCTCGACATCGTCGGCGCCGGCGTGATGATGCTCGGCGCGCTCGCGCTCCTGCTCGCGCTCACCTGGGGCGGCACGCGCTATCCCTGGGTCTCGCCGCCGATCGTCGGCCTGCTCGCGCTCGCGCTTGCCTTCGCGGTGGCGTTCCGCTGGCGCATCGCGATCGCGGCCGAGCCTTATCTGCCGCTGCCGATCTTGCGCAATCCGATCGTGCGCATGGGCGCCGTCACCAGCGCCTGCGCGGTCGGGGCCTCGATCGGGCTGACGGTGTTCGTACCGTTCTACTATCAGCTCGTGCACAAGCTCTCGGTCGGCGAGTCGGGCCTGGCGCTCATCCCGATCGCCGTGATGACCACGCCGGGATCGATCCTTGCCGGGCGCGCCATGATGTATTTGCGCCGCTACAAGCGCGTATCGCTGATATTCCTCACGGTCGCGATCGCGGCGATCGTGTTTCTCGCCGTTCGGCCGCTGTCCTCGCCGTGGATCGTGATGGTCGTGCTGGCGCTGGTCGGGACCGGCGTCGGCTCGGTGTTTCCGCTCGCGACCGTCTGCATCCAGAACGCCGTGGAGCCGCATCAGCTCGGCATCGCCACCGGCGTGATGAACTTCTTCCGCGCGCTCGTCGCCGCGCTCATGGTCGCGCTCATGGGCGCCATCATGCTGGCGGGTTTCGGGGTTGCGCCCGACGGCGCGCGCGCCGCCGGCGTGCTGATCGCCGCCGGCGCGGCCGCGGGCGACGCAGCGCACGTCTTTCGCTGGGTGTTCGCGGCCGCCGCGGCGTTCCTGGTGGTGGGACTGATCGCCCTCATTCGCCTGCCGGAGCGTCCGCTGCGCGGCGGCTCGGGGCGGCCGGTCGGATAGGGAATGCTGCCGTCCCACGACCCATGCACCCGACGGGCGAACGGGACTCGTCCGGCGCTGGGCGCCGCAGCGGCTCGGCGCGCGGCCGTTCCGAGCCCGGGGTGGCCGAACCGATCGCCGCACACGTTTCGCGGGACCGGGGCTGAGGCAACATGTGACTTGTTCCCAATGATGCGCGACGATACGGTTATAGGTCTCGCTCGCTTCTTTCCTCTGAGGACGCGATGAAATGCCCGAAGTGCGAACACGACAACACTGCTGAGGCGAAGTTCTGCGAGCAGTGTGCAGCTCCGCTCGGGCGAACCTGCGCCAACTGTGGAAGCAGAGTGTCACCGACGGCAAGATTTTGTCCGCAATGCAGCCATCCGTTGAACCCGGTTGCGGACGATCCTCGCTTTGCCTCTCCGCGGCACTACACGCCCCAGCACCTCACCGAGAAGATTCTCACCTCCCGCGTCGCCCTCGAGGGGGAGCGGAAGCAGGTCACGGTGCTGTTCGCCGACATCAAGAGCTCGATGGAGTTGCTGGTCGACCTCGATGCGGAGGAAGGGCCAAAACTCCTCAACGCCGTGCTGGAGCGGATGATCGAGGCGGTTCATCGCTATGAGGGTACGGTCAGCAAGATCCTGGGCGACGGGCTGATGGCGCTGTTCGGCGCGCCGCTTGCCCACGAGGACCATGCGCTGCGTGCCTGCTACGCGGCGCTCCGGATGCAGGAAACCGTGACCCGGTTCGCCGACGAGGTGCACCGGTCGCACGGCATGCCGCTCACGATCCGTGTGGGGATCAACTCCGGCGACATCGTCGTTCGTACCATCGGCAACGATCTGCACATGGACTATACGGTCGTTGGTCAGACGGTGCATCTCGCGTCGCGCATGGAGCAGATGGCGAAGCCTGGTTCCGTTCTGATCACGGGCAACACGCTTCAACTCGTTGAAAACTACGTCTCGATCAAGTCAGTGGGTCCGGTGCCCGTGAAGGGCCTTGCCGAGCCCGTCCTTATCCACGAGGTGACCGGCGCCGGCATCGCGCGCACGCGCCTGCAGGCCGCGCTCGGCCGCGGATTGACGCGCTTCATCGGCCGCGACGTCGAGCTGGATGGGCTGCGCCGCGCCCAGGAGCTGGCGCGCGGCGGCCGCAGTCAGGTCGTGGCGATCGTCGGCGAAGCGGGCGTTGGCAAGTCGCGCCTCGTGCACGAGTTCGTCCACTCGAACAACATGGCGGGGTGGCTGGTTCTGGAGGCGAGCTCCGTCTCCTACGGCCAGGCGACGCCCTACCTGCCGGTCATCGACTTGCTCAAGCACTATTTCAAGGTCACCGATCACGACAGCACGCGGTCGATTCACGAGAAGGTGGCCGGAAAGGTCCTGGCGCTCGACGCGTCGCTGCTGGACGTAATTCCGCCGGTGCTCGACCTTCTCGAGGCGCTCGAGGAGGAGCATCCGTTCCGCTCGCTCGACCCAGCCGAGCATCGGCAGGTCACGTATCAGGCGATCATCCGGTTGCTGCTGGCCGAGAGCCGCGGGCAGCCGGTCATCGCCATCTTCGAGGACCTTCACTGGCACGATTCGCTCAGCCTTGGTCTCCTCAACGCGCTCGTCGTCGGTGCCGCGGATGCGCGTCTGCTGCTCATGCTGAGCTACCGCCCGCACTTCAAGGACGAATGGAGGAATCGGCCGAACCACCACCAGCTCCGCCTTGATCCGCTCGTCGGCGAGAATGTTGCGGAGCTGCTTCAGGTGCTCCTCGGCTCCGACGCGAATCTCGCGACGCTCAAGAGCTTCGTGACGGAGCGCGCGAGCGGCAATCCGTTCTTCGCCGAGGAGATCGTGCGGGCGCTGGTCGACACCGGCGTACTCGACGGGGCGCGCGGCAACTATCGCTTGGCGCGGCCGCTGTCGAGCGTCCAGGTGCCGCCCACCGTCCAGGCAGTGCTCGCTGCGCGCATCGATGCGCTGCCCGGCGCCGAGAAGCGCCTGCTGCAGCAGGCGGCGGTCATCGGATACGACGTGCCGTTGGCGCTGCTGCACGCGATTTCCCGGCTCAGCGAGGACGAATTGGGCGGCCTGATCGGCAATCTGCAGGAGGCGGAGTTTCTCTATTCGGCGCAGCTGTTTCCCGATCTGCAATACAGGTTCAAGCACGCCTTCACCCACGACGTCACCTACAGCGGCATGCTGCGCGATCGCCGTCGCGACATCCATGCTCGCGTCGTGAGCGCAATCGAACGGCTCTACGCCGACCGCCTGGGCGAGCAGGTCGAGCGGCTCGCCCACCACACGGTGCGCGGTGATCTCAAGGACAAGGCGGTGCACTATCTGCGGCAGGCCGGCGTGAAGGCGGCGGCCCGATCGGCGCTGACGGACGCCCGGGCCTGGTTCGAGCAGGCGCTGCAGATCCTCAAGTCGCTGCCGGAAAACCAGCCCACGATGGAGCAGTCGTTCGAAATCCTCCTTGAGCTGCGTTCCGTGCTGCGCCAGCTTGGCGAGGTCCGGCAGATGCTCGATCACCTGCGCGGGGCCGAGGCGCTGGCCGAGCGGCTCAAGGACGACCGCCGGCGCGGCCGGGTCTGCGCGACCATGACGACCGTCCTGTCGACGGTCGACGAGCTCGACGAGGCGCTCGATACGGGCCGGCGCGGCGTGGAGATCGCCGAGCGGGTCGGCGACCCGGTCCTGGGCGTCATCACCCGGAGCTGTCTCGAGGAGGCGCACTATTATCGCGGCGAACACGAGCAGGTGGTCGAGATCTCGATTCCCAATATCGCGACCCTGCCGGCCGAATGGGCGCACGAGTTCTTCGGCCTCGCGGTGCCGCCGTCGGTGTTCGGGCGCGCCTGGCTGATCATGAGCCTCGCCGAGCTTGGCCGGTTTGCCGAGGCCGCAAGGTACGAGACGGAGGTGCTCCGGATCGCCGAGCCGACGCAGCATGCGCACACCATCGGCTGGGCCTGCCTCGCCGCCAGCATGCCGCATCTGTTCAAGGGCGACTGGGAGAAGGCGCGCTCCCTGATCGAGCACTGGATCTACATCCCGCGCACCCTCGATGTCGCCGTCCTGCTTCCGTGGGCGGTTGCTTCCGCCGCCTGGGCGCTGGCGCAGATGGGGGAGACCGACGAATCGCTGAACCGGGTGCGCGAGAGCGAGGAGCTGTTCGAGCGTCAGGCCGCGAGCGGAATCGTCGGTCACCGCAGCTGGGCGTACCATGCGGTGAGCCGCGCCTATCTGACGCTCGGACGGCTCGACGAGGCGCGGCGGCTCGCCCATCTGTCGATCGAATCCGCCCAGCGCCAGCCGGGCTTCCGGGCCCACGCGCTGCGGCTCCTGGGCGATCTCGCCGCCCATCCGGAGCAGTTCGATGCCGAGGGCGGCGCTGCTCACTACCGGCAGGCGCTGGCGCTCGCCGAATTGCACGGCATGCGCCCGCTGGCGGCGCACTGCCATTTCGGCCTTGGCAGGCTCTACGATCGCATGGGGCGGCGCGAGCCCGCGCGCGAGAGTTTGAACCTTGCGACGAAAATGTATCGCGACATGAACATGGATTTCTGGCTCAAGCAGGACGTGAGCGCGATCAATTCTGCCTAGCAGGATCTCGAGAAGCGGTATCGGTTTTCGGAAAAGATCATGCTTCAAGAAGAAGCGAGAGCGTGATCCCGAAAGCCGGTACCGGCTTTCGGGAAAGGTCATGCTCCGGGAACACGCGAGAGCGGGATGACGATTCGAAGAAAGAAAAGTCATCACGCTCCAGGCCGCAATGCTACGACATGGGCGGCCGCCGCAGTGCTTCCGCCGGGACATGGATCATGCTGACCGAACGCGCCTTCGGCCCGAAGCCTTCGGTTCCGTTTTTCTGCGTGCCGGATCTGCTGGAACACCAAGCGAGGCGAATTCCCGACGCGCCGGCCATTCTGGCCGACGGGCGCGCGCCGCTCACCTATGGGGGTCTCCATCGCCATGTCGACGCGATGGGACGCACGCTGCGCGGCATGGGGATCGGCCGGCGCGACCGCGTCGCCGTCGTGCTGCCGAACGGTCCAGAGTTGCCGGTCGCGATCCTCGGCGTGGTGGCGAGCGCGGTCTGCGCCCCCGTGAACCCGGCCTTCGGGACCGGGGAGTTGGAGCGATATTTCGCCGATCTACAGCTGCGCGCGGTGATCACGCCGGCCGGCATCGACTCGCCCGCGCGCCGCGCCGCGCTGGCGCGCGGCGTCCGCGTCATCGAGCTGGCGACCGCGGCCGATGCGGCTGCCGGTCTCTTCACCCTTGCCGGGGAAGGCGGGAGCGCGCCGTCCGACGAGCCCGCCCGCCCCGACGACACGGCGCTGCTGCTGCCGACCTCCGGCACGACGTCGCGGCCCAAGATCGTTTTGCAGCGGCACGCCGGCATCTGCGCGTCGGCCTACGCACACGGGGCGGTGCTCGCGCTGAGTGAAGCCGATCGATGCCTGAATGTCCTACCCCTGTTTCATGGGCATGGTCTCACCGGGACCGTGGTGGCGTCGCTCGCGGCAGGCGCAAGCGTCGTGTGCACCCCCGGCTTCGATGCGGGCCGTTTCGCGGGATGGCTGACCGCCTTTGCGCCGACGTGGTTCTCGGCCGTGCCGACCATGCACCAGGCCATCCTCGCGCACGCCCGCCTGGCGGGCGACCGCCTTGCCGATCGTCGGCTGCGTTTCGTGCGCTCCTCATCGGCGTCGCTGCCGCCCAGCGTGTTCGCGCAGCTCGAGCGGATTTTCGAAAGCCCGGTGATCGAGTGGTACGGGATGACCGAGGTCACGTCCTCACCGATGGCCTGCAATCCGCTGCCGCCGCGCCAACGCAAGGCGGGTTCGGTCGGCGTGCCGGTGGCCCTGGATGTCGCCATCATGGGCGAGAGAGGGGATCTGCTGCCCGACGGTCAGACCGGGGAAGTGGTGGTCCGCGGCGCCAGTGTCACGAGGGGCTACGACCGCAATCCGGCCGCGACCGCGGCGGCGTTCCACGGCGATTGGTTCAAGACCGGCGATCTCGGCTACTTCGATGCGGACGGGTACCTGTTTCTCGCCGGCCGCCTGCGCGAGATGATCAATCGCGGCGGTGAGAAGGTCGCTCCGCAGGAAGTCGACGAGGTGCTCCTCGACCATCCGGCAGTGGCGGAGGCCGTGACCTTCGCGGTCCCGCACGCGACGCTCGGCGAGGACGTCGCATCTGCAATCGTTCTGCGGCCCGATGCCGCGGCGACGCCGCGGGACATTCGCCGGTTTGCCGGCGGACGCATCGCCGACTTCAAAGTGCCGCGCCAGGTGCTCATCGTCGGAGAAATCCCAAAAGGCCCGACCGGCAAGGTGCAGCGGATCGGTCTCGCCGCCAGGCTGGGTCTCGCCGACGGCGGCGCGACGCGACAGGGCTTCGTCGCGTCGCGGACGCCGCTTGAGCAGGTGCTGGCCGGAATCTGGGCGGAGGTGCTCGACGTCGAGCGGGTCGGCGTCCATGACGATTTCTTCGCGCTCGGCGGCGATTCGCTTCAGGCCGCGCGCGCCCTCATCCGGCTGCACCAAGTCACCGGTGTCGTGATGGCGGTCTCAGGTCTGTTCGAGGCGCCCACCGTGAGCGAGATGGCGGCGCAGATCGAGGGGCTGACCCGGTCCGGCGAGATCGCCCAACCTGCCCCCGCCATTCGGCCCATGCCGCGGGACAACGGAGCTGCGCCGGCGTCGCTCGCGCAGGAACACATCTGGAAACTGCAGCGCGCGCTGCCCGATACCCCTTTCTTCAATATCCTCTATCCGCTCCGTCTGCGATCGGCGGTCGACGCGACCGCGCTCGAGCGCGGCATCAATGAAATCGTCCGCCGCCACGAAACGCTGCGAACCACCTTCATGCTCGTCGACGGCCGCTCGGTGCAGGTCATTGCGCCGCAGCTCGTCGTGCCCCTGCGCCTCGACGACCTGAGGACGCTGCCGCCGCGCCGGCGGGAGGCGGTCGAGCACGAGCTCATCCAGGAGGAGGTGCTTCACTGCTTCGACCTCGCGCGGGGGCCTCTGATTCGGGCTCGCCTGGTTCATCTGGCGGAGCAGGAGCACCTGCTGCTCGTCTCCCTGCATCAGCTGATCTGCGACGGCTGGTCGCTCGGCGTCTTCGTCGATGAGCTCGCCACCCTCTATGACGCCTTGATTACCGGCCGCGACTCGCCGCTCCCGCCTTTGCGCGTCCAATTCGCGGATTTCGTCCACTGGCAGCGGCGCTGGCCGTCGCATTCGCAAATTTCCGCCCAACTCGACTACTGGCGGGAGAAGCTTCGCGATCCGCTGCCGGCGATGCGGCCAGCAACGTCGCGTCCAGGACGGGCCGTCGACGACCTGTTTTCGGCGCGGCGGGAGGTGGCGCTGCCGATCGGGCTTGCAGAGGCCGCCAAGCGCCTGAGCCATGAGGAAGGAGGGACCTTGTTCATGGCGCTCGTCAGCGCCTTCAAGACGCTGCTGCATCGCTACGTGGGTCTCGACGACGTGCGCGTCGCGACACACGTCGCCAATCGGAGCCGCCCGGGAGCCGAGCGACTGATCGGACCGCTCGTCAACACGGTGGTTCTGCGCACCGGCCTCGGCGGCGACCCGAGCGCGCGGGAGGTGATCCGCCGCGTGCGGGCAACGACGCTTGCGGCCTTCGCCAACCAGGATCTTCCTTTCGACGAGGTTACGGCGGCGCTCAAGCGGGAGCGCGGACTCGAACCCGGGGCGCTGGCCTCGGCCATGATTTGGTTGCAAAATACCGCATCGCGATCGCTCACCACCAAACAGGGTCTCAGCATCGAGGAGGCCAATCCGAGGATGCTCGTCCCGCTGGTGACGATCACGGCATTCGATGTTATCTTGATGCTGAAGGAATGCTCCGACGGGCTGGTGGGAACTTGCGTCTACAAGCCGCACCTCTTCCGCGCCAAGACAATCGACCGCGTGCTCCGCGATTTTCAACGGGTGCTCGAGTGCATGACCATGCATCCCGAGCGGCCGATTTCGGAAATTCGCGTTTCCCTCAAGGAGAAAATATGGGAAAAGGGGGCGTAAGTATTGCGTTTGCGTTTTCTTCACGAGTTTGAGCGACAACGCACTTTCTGAGGAGGTACTTGACATGGGAAGCAGTGTAGGAACCTTCAACGACGACGAACTGAGCGATCTTAGCGCCAGCGATCGCAAGAAGCTCAAGCAGCACGCCATCAAGCATCTGGCGAGCTCGAAGGAAATTCGCGCGATCATCAGCCGGAATCCGAAGCTTTTGGCGGAGCATCCGCAGATCAATAAGGTATTGCGAAAGAAATTGCATCCAGTGCTCAAGCGACTGAAGAAGGCGAAGAAGAAATAGGTTTTGCGGCAGCGCAGCTGCCGTCCGAGGAAACCTTCTGAAACCAGTTCGATTACCTGCGCGGCGGGCATAAGCCGCGCGGGACTTTGTGCATGCATACATTCATTACAGCGCATTCGTTGACAGCGCGTTGAGCAATCGAGGAGATCAAGATGCAAATCCTCAGGATCATGCCGTCCCTCGCTCTGCTGATGTGGATCGGGGCGGCGGCCGCGCAGAGCCCGGAGAACACCCAGAAAACGTATTCGCTGAGCGTCAGCCGTCACGTCGGGGTTCCTGCCCTGAGCAAGCCTGACGTCGAGAAGATTCTCAGCGACGCTTCGAAGATGCTGCAGAGAAGGTCCGCGTCGGACGACGACGTCCCCTGCAATGTGACTTTCGAGCTGAAGGGGCCGATTGGCACCTTCGCGTCGCCAACGAAGCCGGTCGTCAACGAGAGCAACATCGCGGCGGTCCACCGCGTCGATTCCGACGTCGGCGGGGTGGACTTCCACGTCAAGGTCGTCGAAGAGATCGACTTCTGTCGGAAAGAACTGACGGGAAAATTTCAGGGATGCTCGTTTTCGCCGCCTGATTTTCGTTCGATCATCGTGGTCCATCCCAGTTTGCACCAGGATTCAAGGGAAAGGCCGCTCGCGAGCTTTCCCGACCATCTGCTGTGGGCGCACGAGTTCGGACATCTGACCGGCCTCGGACATCGGGACGACGACTCCGACGCACTCATGACGCCTTGTCCGCTCGACACGCAATTTGCGGGCCATTCCGATGCGCTCGTCCGGGTCAACGACAAGGAGTGTCGTCACTTGCGCGCCGGTCCAGGCAAGCCGCCGCCGGCTCCATTCTCGGGAAATGGCAACTGCCGGCGCTAAGCGGGCCGTGCCACGCGTCGCGCGGCCGCAGCGACAAGATGGGTGGCCGCGCAAGCTTGCGCACGGTGGCGCCATGCTGCGATAAATTTGCGCGACGGCCATGCGGGTATTGGCTTTCGCAACCTCGCCCGCATTGGGGTATAGCCCTCTCCGCGGACGACCAGTAACTCCGAGGGGCATGATGAAGCTTCAACGTCGTCAGTTCTTGAATCTCGCAGCGAGCGCGGCGGCGCTTGCGGTCGCGGCCCCGGCCGTGAGGGCGCAAAATTATCCGGCACGACCGGTGCGCATCGTGGTCGGTTTTTCCGCCGGCGGCACGACTGACATAGTAGCCCGGCTGATCGCACATTGGCTGTCGGAGCGGACCGGTCAGCAATTCATCGTCGAGAATCGCCCGGGCGCCAGCACCAACATTGCAAGCGAGGCGGTGGCGCGCGCCGCGGGGGATGGCTATACGCTGCTCACCGTCGGCTCGACGAATACGATCAACGCGACACTCTACGACAAGCTCAACTTCAATCTGGACCGCGACTTCGCGATGGTCGCCGGTCTCAACAATTCGCCGCTCGTGCTGGAGGTCCACCCGGCCGTCCCGGCGAACAGCGTCGTCGAGCTCATCGCCTATGCCAAGGCCCACCCGGGTGCGATCAATCTCGCGTCCTTCGGCATCGGCTCCATTTCGCATGTGGCGGGCGAACTGTTCAAGCGAACGGCCGGAGTCGACATGGTGCACGTGCCGTATCGGGGATCGGCGCCGATGATCACCGACCTGCTGGGCGGGCAGGTGCAGGCGGCCTTCGACAACTTGCCGGCCTCCATCGAACACATCAGGAGCGGCAAGCTGAGGGCGCTTGCGGTGACGAGCTCGTCGCGGTCCGAGGCGCTGCCGCAGATCCCGACCCTCGGCGAGTTCGTGCCCGGCTATGAGGCGAGCGCATTTGTCGGCCTTTGTGCACCCAAGAGCACGCCGACCGAGATCATCACCAGGCTCAGTGCGGAGATCAACGCAGGTTTGGCCGATCCCAAGATAAAGGCGCAACTCGCCGACCTCGGCAGCACGCCGCTCGTGCTTTCACCTGCCGAGTTCAGCCAATTCGTCACTGCTCAAGTCGAGAAATGGGGCAAGGTCGTTCGCGACGCCAAGATCAAGCCGGAGTGAACGATCAGGCTGCGCGGCCGGACCTTGCTGGGAAGGACGCCGACATTCTAACCTCGCGGCCGACTCGTATGGACGAGGAACTGATGCGCCAGCTCTGGTTCGCCGTCGTTGGGATATTGCTGGCGACGCTCGCCTGCCAAGTCGGCGCGTCGCGAGCCGAAGAGGCGATCAAAATCGTCATTCCGTTCCCGCCGGGTGGCTCGACGGACATGGTGGCGCGCTTGTTGGCGGATCAGATCAGCCGCACGCAACGTATCTCGGTGGTGGTGGAGAACAGGCCTGGCGCCGCCACGGTGATCGGAACCGAGGCCGTTGCGCGCGCCACGCCAGACGGCACCACGCTCCTGATGCCGGCAAACTCCTTCGTCATCAACCGCATCGTGCGCAAGCTCAACTACGATCCGCTCAGCTTCGAGCCGATCTGTCTGCTGGTGCGATCGGCGCATGTCGTGGCGGTCAACAGTGCTGCGCCGTATCGCACGCTGGGCGACTATCTCGCCGATGCCCGCACGCGCCCCGGCGTGCTCACCAATGCCAGCGTCGGCCCGGCCACTGCGCAGCAGATTGCGCTCGAAATGCTCAAGCGTGCCGCGAACGTGGATATCAGCTTCGTGCCGTTTCCCGGCAACGTTCCGGCGGTCAACGCGCTCCTTGGGAATCATGTAACGTCGGTGATCGTCAACTACCAGGACGTTGTCGAGCACCTGAAGGCCGGCAAGCTGCGGGCGTTGGCGACGACCTTGCGTACCCGGCTCGAAGACAGCCCGGATGTGCCGACGGTTGCCGAATCCGGGTTCAGCGACTTCGAGACCGAGACCTGGGTCGGCTTGGTCGCGCCGCCGAAGACACCGCAAGCCACAGCGGCGCGGCTTGCCTCATTGACTGTCGCGGCGCTGCAGGCACCTGAAGTCAAGGCCAAGCTGCTCGCCGTCGGGTTATCTCCGGCGGGACTATGTGGCGCCGGCTTCGCCGATTATCTTCAAAAGCAATACGACGAATACGCTCGCGTAATCCGTGCATCGAATATCGTAATTCAGTGACGAGGGGATGCCGCATTTCTACGCCGAGATCGGTGCTTCGATTGATCGAGTAAGATCACTTCCCCGCGAAACAATGGATCGGGACTCCGGCGTCGCGATCCATTATGCTGCTGCTCCCAGGTTTGGGACTGCCGGCAAAACTGGCACGCGACAATGGAATTGCCGATTTCACCAGGCGGAGCACTTCGGACTGCTGGACAAAAACTGGGTGCGGACAGACCTGGCAGGGCAATGTTTGTCCGGCCGGGGCGAAGCGACAGGAGGCAATATGAATACCGAACAGTACGAATCGCACGAGCGCGTGCGGGCGGTAGCGTTCGAAATGCTGAGTGCGCTGGACCAGATAACGACGCACCTTCGCGCCCGCTATCGCGATAGAAACCTCGAAGCCGTCTACCAGTCCGCACGTCGCGCCGTAGCCACGGCGCGGCAATCCCTGAACCCGACGAGGCCAAAGTAGACGTAGCTGCCGCTGACGACACCGCACGGCTGCCGTTTTGATCTGACGTGCCACGGTTGGCATTGCCAGATAACCCGCGCGATGAAATTGAAGTTGGTGGTACCACCACCAACTTGGTCTGAGGACTTGGCCGTAGACGTGCTCGCGCAACGGCCCGCCTGCGCGGACATGGCCGTGTGCGGGTTCGGCAGACTTGTCGTGCCGCGCAGCGCTGCGGCACTTGGGCACCACCACGGCATCGCGCCGCTCGACGGGGAGATCACGGATGTGTTGGCGGAGATTGGGGCTGACCGTTGGCGCGTAATGGGTTACGGAATCGGGCCCTCGCGATTTCCGTACCGCATCGCTCCTCGAGTGTATCCCGCAGCTATATGGGTACGCTACGGAGGCGGGTGCCCCTTTGAGCAATACCAAACGCTGGTCGTAAGCGTGGGGCCACCAACTTCGCCGCCGCAGAACGTCAGCGTGCCACTGTTCTGATCCATGCTCCAGATAGCCGGGCGCAGAGCGGGATTGGTGGGCAACGAACGCTCCGGCGCCAGTGCCGCAATTCCGGGCGGAAGCGCTCCCTGCTTCACCGTTCCCCGCTCGCAATTCACGGGAGTGACGTTGTCAGTGGTCACATAGGAATAGGTAGCTGAGCACCAATAGATATGTCCGGTCGTTTGGTTCACGACGACCGCCCAATATCTCGCCCCTGTCTTATTGCCGTCCAGTTGCGTGATACTCGACCCAAATGGGAATACTTGGTACGTATCCGCTGCGACTGCCTGCTGCGTATTAGTTAATAAGATCGCTGCTGCTGCCAAGTGCGGCGCTCTCATAATCATGGCTATCTCCTCGCTGCCGGTAATTCACGATAGCAAACGGTTGATTCATTCCTCATCACGTAATCCATGCATCGAATATCATGATTTGGGTAGTGACGACGATTGTACCAGGGAGAATTTCATGCGCCAGTTAACCCGTCGTGCCGTGCTTGCCGGAACCAGCGCGGTCGCCGCATCCACCGTCTCCTCACTTCTCGCCCTTCGCTCCGCCGTGGGCCAAGGTCTCGGTCCGACCCAATCCGTCAGCGAGTTTCTCGCGACGGCAAAAAGCGATGCGTTGCTGGTTTCCGAGCGCAGGAATCTTGTCGACCAGGCGACCACGCTGCTCAGGTACTTCTATGTTCATCTTCCCTTGAAGCGTGCGCGGTATGGGGTCGATCCGCTGGAACGCCTGCGGTTGCTGCGCGAGCGGCTCGTGTTTGGGCTCGCAGGCCAGGCAAACGATCTCGCATTTCACGCTGAAATGCGGGATATCTTCGCCTCGCTTCGCGACATGCATACCGTCTATCTCCTCCCGGATCCGCATTATCGGAACTCGCATGCCTGGTTGCCGTTCAAGGTGGAGGCATGCGTCGAAGGCGGCCGGCGCATCTACATCGTCTCGCGGGTCGTCGACGGATTCGCACATGCGACGTTTCAGCCTGGAGTAGAAATCCTGTCCTTCGATGGAATTTCGGTCGAGCGAACTGCCGAACTCCTGGGCCAACAAGGAAGCAATCCGGCCGCGCGGCAGGCCCTGGGCCTGGCACGCCTGACTTACAGGTCGCTTTTGTGGCAAGCGCCGCCCCAGGAAGATTCAGTGCTCGTTCATTACCGGACGGCCGGCCAGGAATTCGAGATTTCGATCCCCTGGCGCATTTCGAGCCTTCCCGTGTGCCACTACCCTTCCAATGAAGCCCAAGCGATTCAGAAATTCCGACAGTTCCTGTATGCGCCCTACGATAACTGTCATCCTTTCGGCGTGCCGGAGCGGATCAAGACACCGAATGGCGTATTCGGCTATCTCAGAATTTTTTCGTTCGAAAAGGAGCTGCTCGGCGACAACCAATTCGTCCGCGTGTTCAAAGCGCTCGTCGCGGACCTTGCCACCGATACCAAAGGGTTGATTGTCGACGTCCGCGACAATGGGGGAGGCAGCGTGCGCGCTGCCGAACGCATCATCCAATTCGTCACGCGGGCAGACGAAATCCACCCTAGCGGATTGTACTTTGTGGCCAATCCTGTGACGCTCAAGTTCTGTCAGTTGTCGACGCCGGCGGCGAATGACTTGGGCCCAAACGGGTTACAGCCTTGGAAAACCTCGATCGAGGAGGCCTTGCAGAACGGTAGAACGTTTTCGGATCCCTACCAGTATACAAGGGGCGAGGACGCCAACGAACCGACACGGGTGCCGTTTCCAGGGCCCGTAGTCGTGATCACGAACGCATTGACGTACAGTTCAGCGGAATTTTTCGCGGCAGGATTCCAAGACCACGGGGGATTGATCCTCGGCGTGGACGAGACCACAGGCGGTGGCGGTGCCTGGTACAGATCGGACGCGGACCTTTATGATTATTTTGCTGGTGGCGGATTCACTGGTGACCAGAATCCGCTTAAGAACTTGAGGCACGAGAACTCGAACCACGAGATCTGGGTCCGCGGCGGCTTCAACGTTGCGGTCCGCCGGACAGTGCGCGTCGGCCTGGGAATGGGCGCCGAAATCGAGGGCCGGGGAGTTCTCCGCGATCGACCCTACGCGATGACGCGCCAGGATCTGCTCAACCACAATCAGGACCTGAAGAGAGCGGCTGCAAGGCTGCTCGCTCAGATGACATGAACATCATCAGCGACCAGAGGATGCAGGCGCAGCGCTCGTCTTGACGTCTGCGGCCGCGCCCCCGGCAGCAGACTGCGCCATGCCAACTGGGCTTCGACGTCAGGTCGGTGTCCCGGGCCGGATAACGTCCGCCTCGCCGCTCTCATATCTGATCCGGACGTATCGGCCTCTATAGGTGATCATGATTTCTTGGCCGTCGTTGGGCACGACGCCGCCGCCTCCGGCGAAGAGCTGCTGTTCGAATTGGCTCCCGGGCTCGATGCACAAAATGTCGGCGACCTGGTTCAGCTGGTCGTTGCTCAAATTCAAATTGTAATTACCAAGGCCTTGTTCTTGTTGGTCATTGCCAACGCCGTGGACCCGAGGAAGCCCGCCCATGGAAATCTCCCCTTCATTCTGGCGGCCCGACTTGGAGCGGGCGCAACAAAATTTCCTTCACAACTTTTTAAGCGTAGCTACGTTGACTAAACATGACAAGTGCCCCGCCTGATGCGGTCAGTTGGCCCGAAGCTCGTCGACCAATGCTCGTGCTGCCATTAGATCCGGCATTTGCGCCCCCTCGCTGAGGGATTCATATACCGGGGCCAACGTTTCGCGCGCGGCATCGTAATCATCCCGACTGCGCAACAGCCTTGCTATGTCCGTCGCCGCACGCAACTGCCACAGCTTGGCTCCCTGCTCGGTTGCAGTTACCAGGCTCAGGCGGAGCATGGCGAGAGATTCATCGGCATCACGCGCGCAAAAACGCGCCCGCAAACGAATAACCTCGGCTTCACACCACCGGGAGCCGGTGAGTTCTATGATCTCAGCGGCACGGTCCAGCAATTCCGCGATCGCACCCGTATCACTGGATGGAGCACTGACTTCGGCCGTCGCGACGATATACAGCGGCAGCAGCGCCCAATTCTTCGCAGCATCGAGGTGGTAGAGGAAAACTCGGATGCGATCGAAGACCACCGGATCCGGACGCGTGCAGATGTGCGCCCAATCGTGAAAGAACGTCCCTTCCCAGCTGCCCTTGTACGTTTCGTACGCGGAACGCACCTCCGCCATCCTGCCCGCAAGCTCGGCCACTCGACGAGCATCCTTTTGCAACATCGCTTGAGCGCAAGCCCGGCGGAGTGCAAGGTTGAGGCTGACGGGATGCCCCAATCTCTCCGCGTGCTCGACGGCGGACATGCTCATCGCGGCACCTGATTCGGGACGCCCGAGGATCGTGTGGCAAATGCCGAGGATGACGTAGATGGAAGCCTTCGGGTCTCGGGTGCTCATGCCAGCATCCGGTCCGTCGTGTTTAGGGTCATACATCTCAATGAGGGTTTGCATTCCTTCGCAGACTGATTGAAAGCGCCCCAGCAGCAGCTCGGCCAAGCATTCAGCCCGTTTTCTCATGAACAGCGCGCGACGGTCACCGATCCGTCGATGGACTGGATCCAATTTGTTGATGTATTCAAGGATCTTGTCGGGCTGAGAGCGGATGTAATGATAGTTGACGACCAGCCCGTCGTAGACCCGCGGCAGCAGTTCCACTTCATCCAAGGCAAGGCATAGTTGCAGGGCGGCCTCGAACGCGACGCGTACGGCGTCGGAATTCGCACCCTCGTGGTCGATCAGCGCGCGGCCAAGGTCGAGCTGCAAGGCGAGCTCGCGACGGTGTCGTTCGGTTGAATCGGTCATCAATTTGATCTGACGGAGCGCATTGCGGAGGTGGTGCACCATTTCGGCAAGCGCGAACCGGCCGGT
>Ga0126378_10001712_pt1 | contig 16205 bp, 12 predicted proteins | sample PanSoiMetPlot_23_FD_92587 | JGI IMG/M metagenome (GOLD analysis project Ga0126378, IMG submission 92587) | Tropical forest soil microbial communities from Panama - MetaG Plot_23 | ecosystem: Environmental > Terrestrial > Soil > Tropical forest > Bulk soil | place: Panama | collected 2016-02-17 | reverse complement strand
CGGTCGGTCCGCCGGCGGTATTGCCAGACAAGACCGCATAGGCGGCGAACAGTGCCGAGAACATGATCATGTCGCTGAGGATGAAAATCCAGAATCCATAAGCGACGACGATTCGTTTAGGTGCCGGCCCGCCGCCGCCGCGGCCGCGCGCGAGCTCGGTTGGAACCCCGATTAGTGGCCTGTCGAGTGTCGTTGCGATCGTCATGCGGTCGCTCGTTCCATTTGCTCAACTTCGGCAGCCGAGATTTCGTGCTCACGCTCGATGCTCCAGCCGGCTATCAGGACCACGATGATGGCGGCGACAAAGTTGAGGATGGCCAACCACCAGATGTGCCAGATAAGCGAAAACCCCATGATGGTCGCAAAGAAAGCGGTGACGAAACCGGCTGGGCTGTTGCGCGGCAGTTCGATCGCTTCATAGGCCGGTTTCATCGGTATTCGCCCCGTGCGCCTCATTTGCCAGAATGCGTCGATGGACTCGACTTTAGGCAGCACCGCGAAATTGTAGGCGGGCGGCGGCGAAGTGGTTGACCACTCGAGCGTTCGAGCGTTCCACGGATCACCGGTCAGGTCGCGGCGCTGCTCACGCGTGCGGATGCTGACATAGAGCTGCGCGACCTGGCAGAGGATCCCGCAGAAAATGACGATGGTTCCTATCTCCGCGACCAGCAGCAACGGCCGCCAGCTCGGATCGGGGATATGCTGCAGGCGCCGGGTCATGCCCATGAGGCCCAGCTGATAAAGGGGCATGAAAGCCAGATAGAAGCCGATGATCCAGCACCAGAAGCTGGCGTGGCCGAAGCGTTCATCCAAGGTGAACCCGAATGCTTTTGGGAACCAGTAGTTGATGCCCGCCAGCACGCCGAACACGACGCCGCCGATGATGACGTGGTGAAAATGGGCGACCAGGAACGCGCTGTTGTGGACCACGAAATCGACCGGCGGCACCGCCAGCAAAACTCCGGTCAGACCGCCGGTGACAAACGTGACGATGAAGCCAACCGCAAACAACATCGGCGTCGTAAACACGATCCGGCCACGGAACATCGTGAACAGCCAGTTGAAGACTTTGACGCCGGTCGGCACCGCGATGATCGACGACATGATCCCGAAGAAAGCATTGACGTCAGCGCCCGCGCCCATGGTGAAAAAGTGATGCAACCAGACCATGAAAGAGAGGACACAAATCGCGAGCGTCGCCCAAACCATCGAGCGGTAGCTGAAGAGGCCCTTGCCGCAAAAGGTCGCGACCACTTCCGAGAAGACGCCGAAGGCAGGCAGGATCAGTATGTAGACTTCGGGATGGCCCCACGCCCAGAACAGATTGGCATACATCATCTGGTTGCCGCCGCCATCATTGGTGAAGAAATGCATGCCGAGGTAGCGATCGAGCAGCAGCATCATGAAAGTCGCGGTCAGAACCGGGAACGCGGCGACGATCAGCATATTTGAGGCCAGCGCGGTCCAGCAGAACACCGGCATGCGAAAATAGGTCATCCCGGGCGCCCGCAGTTTGAGAATCGTTGTCACGAAGTTGACGCCAGTCAACAAGGTGCCAATGCCCGAGATCTGCAATGACCAGAGGTAATAGTCGACCCCGACATCGGGCGAAAAGGCAAGTTCGGAGAGCGGCGGATAACCCCACCAGCTCGCTCGCGAAAAAACGCCGATGACGAGTGATAGGTTGACCAGTAGTGCGCCAGTTGCGGTCAGCCAAAAGCTCACTGAATTGAGCACGGAAAAGGCAACATCGCGCACGCCGAGCTGCAACGGCACGGCAAAGTTCATCAACCCGATGACAAGCGGCATCGCCACGAAGAAGATCATGATCGTGCCATGCGCCGAGAAGATCTGATTGTAATGTTCTGGAGGCAGGTAGCCCTGCGCACTGCCGATCGCGATTGCCTGCTGTGTGCGCATCATGATCGCATCGGAAAAGCCGCGCAGCAGCATGACCAGGCCGAGCGTCAGGTACATGACGCCAATGCGCTTGTGGTCGACGCTGGTCAGCCACTCACGCCACAGATAGGGCCACCAGCCCTTTACGGTGACGGTCCCGAGAATTGTCAGAATGACGATGCCGACCACTGCTCCGCTAAGCAGCGGCAGCGGCTCGGCGAATGGAATTGCCGACCAGGTCAGCTTGCCCAGCATGTCAACCTCCCGCGTGATGTATCGGCGGAGCAGGCCCGCCGATATCCGCGTTTCCGGAACCCGTCGTCGTCTTGTCGAGGATGCGTTCGAATAGTTTGGGTTCGATGGAGCGATAGGTGGTGGGCGACACGTCGCGGCTCGGCTTTGCGAGCTCGGCATAGCCGGCGTCGTCGAGGCCGGATCCGGTGCTGCGCGCCTGCTCAAGCCAGGCATTGAAATCGCCGGGGGACACCGACTTGACGACAAACCGCATCCAGGAAAATCCGTCGCCGCTGTAATTTGCCGAAAAGCCGGGATATTCGCCCGGGTTGTCGGCGAGAAGGTGGAGATGTGTGATCATGCCGCCCATCGCGTAGATTTGGCTGCCGAGCTGCGGCACAAAGAACGAATTCATCACTGTCGCCGAGGTGAGACGAAATTCAACGGGCGCTCCGGCAGGGATGACCAACTGATTGACCGAGGCAACACCGTGATCGGGGTAGATGAACAACCATTTCCAATCGAGCGCGACGACGTCCACGCGCACCGGGTCGGATTTCCCCTGGATCGGCGCCCGCGGATCGAGCTGATGGGACCCGATCCAAATGACACCGCCCAGCAAGATCACGGTCAGCGCCGGGATCGACCAGACGACGAACTCCACGCGGCCCTCATAGGACTCGTCCAGGCTGCGGGTCGCGTGCGTGTTGGATGCGCGATACCACCAGGCGAACGCCAGGGTAGCGACGATCACGGGAACGACGACGACGAGCATGATCGCCGTCGAATTGATCAGGAGAAGTCGCTCCGCCGCCGCGATCGGCCCTTGCGGATCCAATACGCCCTGACAGGACGCGAGGAGGAAGCCCGAGCAGATCGAGACAACAGCAAATACAGCCTGGCGCATGTTAGATATCGTCCACGTTTATAGGCCGAGGTTGCTAGCTAAAAGCGCCACGAACAGCGCGAACACGCGGCTTCATGAGTGCGACAAAAGCGGGTATGCGGGCTGCGAAACGCCGCCGTAGAGGAGCTTCCGTGGCGTGAAAGAGACTCGACTGATAATCGAGCAAAAGCGACATAGGGACTTCCGCGGCGAACTAAGCCGTCCTAACGATTAGGCCGGATCACTCCAGACGCGCAGTAAAACCTTCTTAATTTTGCTTATTAATGGATGAAGCCACGGAAGTCGCGTTACCGCGCGGCGAAAGTCATCGTCTGCAAACGATTCCTCTGCTCGTCGGTCAGCTTGCTTTCGAAATCCTGCAGCGCCACTTGAATTGATAAAACGGCGCGCCAGGTCGCATCGAGGCGCGACTCGATGGCTTCCAAGCGCGCGACTGCAGAGCCCGGCACCGAAGTCGGGCAGTGCGCTTCGAGATCGGCTGCGGCCCTGCCGAACGCCTGCTGCACGTCCGTTAAGGCGGTCCGCTGCTGCTCGTCCGGTTGAACTGATTTGTCGATTTCGCCGATCGACCAATCGATCGCCGCCGTTGACGCGCCGCATGCATGAACGACGGTTTTATCGCGGCGTGCAGAGACCCCACGCCTGGCGACGGCTTCACCGCTGAATTTCGCGCGCTGTTCGTCCGTCAGGGATTGCTCGAATTCCTGCAGTGGCTGATGAATGATATCGGCGGCCAAGGTGAGCACTTCAATTTGCGAATCCATCAGCTGCAAGCGCGCGGTCGGCTGCTGCGGAATCTCGGTCGGACACGATTTGGCGAGATAGTCGGCGGCAGCGCCGATGGCGCCGCCAAGCCGCTGCAGGCGTTCCATTTGCGCTGTGCTCGGCCCGATTTCCGCGCGCAGGCGCTCGACGATGGCGCTAGCGTCGACCGATTGCCGGCAGTCGTCGCCATTTCGATTCGCGGGCGCCTCGGCAAAGGCGGTCGTGAAAATCGTGTCATAGCCAAACGGCCACGGCGATGAAAATGCCGGCCAGAACACGTTCTGGAAAATCGGCGCCAGCGCCTGGTTCGGATACAACAGAGCGAAACTCGAGGCGCGCTGTTGCGGCGCTGACTGAGACTCACGCCGCTGTTGCGGCGCTGACTGAGACTCACGCCGCTGTTGCGACGCTGACCGAGACTCACGCCGCGCAACATCGTTGGTGTTGCCGTGCATGTATAACGGGTGATGGTGGTGCCGATGGCCGAAAAGCGGCACGCCTAAGTGAAACGGTCCGAGCCGCAGGCCGAACGCCGCGGCTGGCGTAGACGCAAGCGAAATTGACGCAAATGCTGCAATTACGAGATAAGCGCCGACCTTTTTCATGATCCGGCACCTGAAGTGAGAGAAATTTGGTGCCTACTAACGCGCATCCATACCGGCTGGTTCCAGTTGCTTGCCCATATTTGCGGGCTCGCCCTGGCGTTTGTTGCCGAGGCGCAACAGTGGGACCAGTATAAAGGCAAAGGCGGTAAATGCCGCTGAGATCAAAACGAGCGGTGGCAATGTCCTGTGGAAAGCATGGGTGTAGAGGAACGATCCAACATTGTCGGCGAGCGTGTTGGCCAGGTTGATGATCGACATCAAGACCGCGAACGAAAATCCTTCCGCGCGCGGCGGGCAATAGTCGGCCGCAAGCGTCAAAGTCGCCACCGTCGTCAGCATGCCGGCAAATCCGGCGCCGAAGCTGATAATCGCTGCGGCAGTCTCGTTCCAAAGGAAAAGATAGGCGAGGCCGGCAATCGTGCCGATAACGATGCTGAGATTGAGGAGGTTCTTAAGCGTCAGATTGCCAAAAAATCGGCGATAGAGGAGCGCGCCGACGACCCAGCCCGCGGCGCTGATCGATCCCAATATCCCGATATAGGCTTGCGAGAAGCCGAGATCGTCGGTCATGTAATAGTACAAAGGCGTGCTCAAGCCCGGGCTGAAATAGTAGAGAAACATAAATATCGCGACGATCCATAGCTCGCGGCGGCGGAAGGCGGCCATCAGGCCGCTAAGCGTATTTTTCATTCCCGCCAGATCGGTTCGGGTCCTTTTCTCCGGAACCAGGAAAATGGTGCCGACGATCACGGCGCAGGGCGCCACCGCGATGATGGCGGCCGCGGCATGCAAGGCATTTGACGGGTCCAGATGCTGCACCAGCTGACCGCCGACGACGGCCGCGATCATCGCCGCTATGTTGAACCACAGCCACTGCTGGTTGACAAAAGCCCCGCTCTCATGGAGGCGCTGTCCGTTCTCCACCAAGACCGCGCCGCACAGCGTCGACGAGATCGCCATCGCGTAAGCCGTCAGCATCAAGGCCCAGGCCAGATCACCCGGCGCATTGAGCTGTGTGACCCAGAGGTAACCCGCGGTCGCCGCGACATTGGCGATGATGAGATAACTTTTGCGCCGATAACCGAACAGCGGCAGAAAATCGGAGACAAGTCCGTAGATCGGTTTGATGATCCACGGCAAATTGAACAGGGTGACAAAGGCGGTGACCTGAAGCGGGTTCCATCCGTGCACTTCCTTCAGATAAAAATTGAGCGGTTGAGAGATCAGCCCGACGATCTGGCCCAAGCCCTCGACGACGTAGACCAGAGCAAAGAACAACAAGAGATGCTTGAAGTCGCCGCCATTGGCATGTGCGTTCGATGACACGCCGATCGCTGGCATTGATGGCTCGCTGGTGGCCTCGGTCGGTGGGGCGTCGGCCATCGGGCGAATCGCTTGCTACCGGCTCGCCTGGCGTGTTTCAGCCGCTACAGACTCGACGCCGAGCTCGCGTACGATCGCCTCAACGATTTCGCGGGGATGCGGCACGATCGAAGCCACGATCGGGCGTTCGTCGGCTTGCGGCTCTTGCAGAGTGGCGAACTGGCTTTCGAGCAGCGTCGACGGCATGAAATGGTCGGCGCGGGCGGCAATGCGCCGGGCGATCAAATCGCGGTCGCCTTTGAGAAAAACCAGGCGGACGTCGCGCCGGTCGCCGATCAGAACGTCGCGGTAGGCCCGCTTGAGAGCGGAACAGGCCACAACGCCGTGGCCGCCGGCGCGCCGGGTCGCATCGATCCACTCGGCAATCGCGCGCAGCCATGGCCAGCGGTCTTCGTCATTGAGGGGCTCGCCGTGATGCATTTTCTCAATATTGGACTTTGGGTGAAACCAGTCGGCATCCTCGTAAACCCAATGCAGCCGCTGCGCCAGCATCGACGCGATCGTGCTTTTGCCCGAGCCGGACACGCCCATCACGACGATTGCGCTGACATTATTCGAAGGCGCTTTCGGGTTCATTTATTGCTCCGGCGCAGCGGCCCGAATAATGAGCCAGACCAGATTGCCTTGCGCATAGGCCCGGTGCGCCGGCAGGTCTTCGCCGGCAAGAACGCGGCCGAGAATCGCGCGCTTGTCGGTGCTGTCCACCAAGAACAGCATTTCGCGCGTTGACGCCAGGGCCGGGAATGTCAGCGTCACGCGCGGCACAAACGGCTCCATACCCGCTTTCGGAACGCCCATCACCCAGCGCTGCTTTTCTTCCAGTTCGGGGGAATACGGAAACAGCGACGCCGTATGGCCGTCGGGACCGAGCCCCATCAGCACAAGATCGAACAGCGGCCGGCCCGGATCAAGGCGATCGGCGCGGTAGAATTGTTTGAGTTCGTCTTCGTAACGGCGCGCAGCGTCGGCCGGCTCGTTCGCCGCGGTTGGAATCGGGTGAATGTTTTGCTGTGGCGCCGAGACGGAATCGAGAAATGCGCGGCGGGCGGCGCCCATATTGCTCAAGGGGTCGCTTTCGGGCACGAAGCGATCATCGCCCATGAACCAATGCACGCGCGCCCAGGGCACTTCGCCCCGAAACGGATCTGCCGCGAGCCGGCTGTAAAGCCCGAGCGGGCTCGAACCTCCGGTCAGGCACACCGCCGCGCGATTGTCGTGCGCGACGCGGTCGATGAGCCGCCGGGCCGCGGTTTGCGCCAAGGCTGCGGCATCGGCAACGACCACGATCTGCGGCTGGCTTGCAGCGGTCATGGCGCGTTCAACCGAGTGGCCGCCAGCGACGGCCGTCGCGCGCGAGCAATTCGTCGGCTTCCTTAGGCCCTTCGCTGCCGGCGCGATAGGTGGCCAAGTGCTCATCCTTCGCGTCGCGAAACGCCTCGAGGAACGGCTGCACGACGCGCCAGCCGGCCTCGATGCCGTCGGCACGCGGATAAAGAATGGCGTCGCCGATCATGCAGTCATAAATCAGCGTTTCATAGCCGGTATTCGGTGCCGCTTCGAAATAATCATCATAGCGGAATGTCATGCTCACACCGCCGAGCGCGATGGAAGGTCCCGGAACCTTGGCGTTGAATTCGAGACCGATGCATTCATTGGGCTGAATGCCGATCACCAGGAAATTCTCGGCGAGGCGGTCGACCGGCGTATCGCGGAACATCGCGATTGGCGCCTGTTTGAATTTTATCGCAACTTCGGTCTGCTTGCCGCGCAGCGCCTTGCCGGTCCGCAAATAAAACGGCACGTCGGCCCAGCGCCAGTTATCGATCATCAGCTTGAGCGCGACATAGGTTTCGGTCGTGCTGTGCGGGTCGACATCTTTGGTCTTGCGGTATGGCTCGACCGGCTGGTTTTCGACAAAACCATTTTCGTATTGCGCGCGGACCGAATTGTGCAGCGCCTCGTCCCGGGTCGGCAGCTGCACGGCTTCGAGGACCTGCGCCTTCTCGGCGCGCACCGCGTCGGCGGCGAAGCGCGACGGCGGCTCCATGGCGATGAGCGACAACAGCTGGCACAGATGGTTCGGCACCATATCGCGCAACGCGCCGGTTGCGTCGTAGTAATTGCCGCGGCGGCCGACGGTGAGCGATTCTGCGACGGTGATCTGGACGTGGTCGATGTGATCGCGATTCCAGATCGGCTCAAACAGCCCGTTGGCGAAACGCAGCACCATGATGTTCTGCACCGTCTCCTTGCCGAGATAGTGATCGATGCGGAAGATCTGGTCTTCTTTGAGAATGCCGAGGAGCTTTTCATTGAGCGCATGCGCGCTGGCGAGGTCGGTGCCGAACGGCTTTTCGATAATGACGCGCCGCCACGGGCCATTGTGCGCGCCGTTCTTGCGCGCCGAGCCTTCCTGAGCCAAGCCGGATTGGCCGAGATGACGGCCGATCGGCGCGAAGCCCGCCGGCGGCGTGGCAAGATAAAACAGGCGATTGCCGCGCGTTGAACGTTCGCGTTCGATGCGCGCGAGTTCCTGGCCGATCTTGGTATAGGTCGATTCATCATCGGGCTCGCCCTGCACATAGGCGACGCAGCCGAGAACGTGCTTGAGCACCTTTTGGTTGATCGGCCGCCCGGCGAATTGCGGCAGGCTTTTCGCAAGATCTTCGCGAAAGGCTTCGCTCGACGAGGGACTGCGGGCGACGCCGATCAGCCCGAACGCTTGCGGCAGCAAGCCGGCGGCGGCGAGGTTATAGAGCGCCGGTACCAGCAAGCGATGCGTAAGGTCGCCAGAGGCGCCGAAAATGACGAGGCAACAAGGATCGGCGGGACGCGCCGTCGTGGCGCCCGTCTTCGGTGTCATGACGGCTTCGCCTTGCGGTCTTTGGGTTCGACATGTGCGCCAAAACCCTTGCGCATGGCGGAAAGAATTTTTTCTGCAAAGGTGTGGTCGCGGCGCGAGCGGAAGCGGGTATAGAGCGCGGCCGACAGCACATCGGCGGGCACGGCTTCCTCGATCGCGGCCATGACTGTCCAGCGGCCTTCGCCGGAATCCTCAACCACGCCCTCGAAGCCGGCAAGTTTCGGGTCGGACGCGAGCGCGCTTGCGGTCAAATCGAGCAGCCATGAACTGATGACGCTGCCGCGGCGCCAGACTTCGGCGATATCGGCCAGGTCGAAATCAAAACGCGCGTCTTCGGGCAAAGCTTGGCTGTTTGCATTCTTCAAAATGTCAAAGCCTTCGGCGAAGGCCTGCATCAGGCCATATTCAATACCGTTGTGAATCATCTTGACGAAATGCCCGGCGCCGCTCGGGCCGCAATGCAGGTAGCCGAGCTCCGCACGCGGGTCGCGGCCATCGCGGTCCGGCGTGCGCGGCACATTGCCGAGCCCGGGAGCTAGCGCCTTAAATAAAGGATCTAGGCGATCGACGATGGCTTTCGGCCCGCCAATCATCATGCAGTAGCCGCGCTCCAGGCCCCAGACGCCGCCACTGGTGCCGACATCGACATAGTGGATAGCGCGTCCTTTCAGCATTTTGGCGCGCCGAATGTCGTCCTTCCAAAACGTATTGCCGCCGTCGATAAGAATGTCATCCGGTGCAAGCAGCCTGGCGAGCTGGACAATTGTGTCTTCGGTGATCTTGCCGGCCGGCAGCATCAGCCAGATCGCGCGCGGCGCGCGCAATTGGTCGACGAGCGTGTCCAAACCCTTGGCGCCGATCGCGCCGTCGCGGCTCAAGGCAACGACGGCATTGGGATCATGATCGTAGACGACCGCCTGATGACCGTTTTCCATGAAGCGGCGCGTGATATTGCCGCCCATGCGTCCGAGACCGATCACACCGATTTGCATGTGACAACCCCGATCAGCCGAGCGCGCGTTCGAACGCGGCATGCAGCGCCTTAAGAGCTGCCGCGATATCGCCTTTGAGATGGACTCGCAGCGCGCGCCGGCCGCGCTCGAGCAGGACATCAAAGTCGCCGCGGGCCTGCGCGTTTTTCACTACGCCGAAACTGGCGCGGTGTCCGGGAACGGCGAGATCCGCGGCGTCGTCGGCGGTGATCTGTAGAAACACGCCGCTGTCCGGACCGCCTTTATAAGCCTGGCCGGTTGAATGCAGAAATCGCGGCCCGAATTCGAGGCAGGTTGCAACGTGGCGGCGGTCGCGAACCGATAAGCGCAAGTCCTGCAGCGCGGATGTGTTCTCTCCGTTGCGGGCCAGATAGGCCAGCAACGCAAAATAGTCGCCGTTGCCGACCCGCGCAAAATGCGCGGCAAGCCAGCTCGCGACGTCCTCGCCGGCTCCGGCTTTGCGCAGGGCGGTCGCGTTCGTGTCGTCGGTAAAGACCGCGAGTGCCGGTTCGGCACAGACCGGCGTCTCGCGCGGCAGTTCGCCGGACTTTTCGAAGGCGCTGGTCAAATCGCGGGTTTTGCTCTTGCTTGCTTCCACGTCGGGCTGATCGAACGGATTGATGCCGAGCACGGCGCCCGCGACCGCAGTTGCAATTTCGAAACGCACGAATTCCTGGACGATATGAGTGAGCGAATTCTGCGTAATGCGAATGACGGGATGACCCGCGGTTTCGAGCTTCTTCAGTTTAGCCTCGTGCTCGGCGTCGCTTTGACCCTTAAGCGCGAGATCGATAAAGAGCCGATCGTCGCCATAGACTTCGGGCCTGCCGAGCGGCTCGCCGTCGATGGGAATCAAGCCTTTGCCTTGTTTGCCGGTGGATTCCGCAAAGAGTTGCTCGGCCCAGGCGCCAAAGCTCGCGAGCGCGCGCGAGGCGAGCAGCGTGATCTTGTCGCGGCCGCGCAGCGCCGCAGCGCCGAGCGCAATGCCGAGCGCCACGGCCGGATTCTCGGCCGGCGGCACGTCAGGGCCGCACGAGCGAATCATGGTCCGCGACAATTCCACGAGCTGCGCAAGGTCGAGACCGGCGATGGCGGCTGCGACCAGGCCGAACGGGGAGAGGACCGAATAGCGTCCACCGATAGAGGGAACGCCGTGAAAAATCCGGCGGAAGCGCTGCTCCTTGGCGCGCTGCTCTAGTGACGAACCGGGATCGGTGATGGCAATGAACTGCTTGCCCGCCTGGCCGGCGCCGGCCTTCTCTGCAACTTTGGCGAAGAAATAATCCTGCAAAATATTAGGTTCGGTGGTTCCGCCGGATTTGCTGGAGACGATGAACAATGTCCGGCTCAGATCGAGCGCGGCTTCGATCTCCTTGAACTGCGCAGGCACGGTGGAATCGAGGATGCGCAAGCGCGGCCAGTCGTTTTGGTGGCCGAAGGTTTCCGCCAACACTTGCGGACCGAGGCTCGATCCGCCCATGCCGAGTAGCACGGCGTCCTTGAAATTCTCCTTTCTGATCTCGCCGGCAAATGCAACGTATTCGGCGATCTGGGCATCGTCGATGGAGTCGAGCCAACCGAGCCAGCGATCCTCGTCGCTATTGGTCCACAGCGATTTGTCGCGCTGCCAAAGCCGCCGCACATTGCCGTGCGTGCGCCATTCGTCGGCGATCTCGTCGACGCGTTTTTTGAGCTGCTGATCGAGCGCGACGTTCTGCCGGTCGACGGCATCGCCCAGGATTTCGATCCGCTTGTGCGCGACCGCGCCAAAAAGCTTGTCGGCGGCGTCGGCAAACAGCCGCACGCCATCGCGAATAAGCTTATCAGTGACCCCTTGCAGCGAAACGCCGGCGCGGTCGAGCTCACCGAGGAGCCGCTGCGCCTCGGCGACATCGGCCTGCAACGTGTCGCATAACTTGCCGTGATCGCGGAACGCCTCGATCGTCGCCAGAGGCATGGTGCTGATCGTGTCAGGCCCGATGAGATCCTCGACGTAGAGAACGTCGCTGTAAGCTTTGTTCTTGGTGCCGGTCGAGGCCCATAGGAGTCGCTGCGGCTTGGCGCCGTTGGCCGCAAGCGCGTGCCAGCGTTCGCCGGCGAACAGCCGCAGATAACGCTGATAGGCGAGCTTGGCATTGGCGACCGCGACCTTGCCTTTGAGCGCGGCGAGGCGAGCCTTTTCGTCCGGATCGTTGGCGCGTGCGATCTTTTCATCGAGCTGCTTGTCGACCTCGGTATCAATGCGGCTGACAAAGAAGCTCGCGACGCTCGCGATCCGCGAAATCTCTCCGCCCTTGGCGGCCAGCGCTTCAAGTCCGGACTGATAGGCCTCGACCACCTGTTCGTAGACCTGTTGAGCAAACAATAATGTGATGTTCACATTGATGCCGTCGGCGGTCAGGTCGTGAATGGCCGGCAAGCCCTCGGACGTCGCCGGAACCTTGATCATCAGATTGCGCCGATCGACTTCTCGCCACAGGCGTTTCGCCTCCTCGATGGTTCCTAGCGTGTCGGTTGCGAGAAACGGCGACACTTCGATGCTGACGAACCCGTCGGCGCCGTGCGTGGCGTCGAATACGGGACGCAGCACGTCGGTCGCGCTGCGAATGTCCTCGACCGCGAGCTTCTCGAAGATTTGCTCCGGGGATTGGTCGTGGTTCTGCAGCATCCGCTTGATGGCGTCGTCGTATTCCGTGGTGCGGCCGATCGCCTGCTCGAAAATCGAAGGGTTGGAGGTCACCCCGCGCAAGCCGTCCTCATCGACGAGCTTCTTCAATCCGCCATCGGCGATGAAGCCGCGCGACAAAAAATCGAGCCATACGGCCTGACCATGATCTTGCAGTGCTTTCACCGGGTTCATTGCGGATGCTTCCTCAAGCTTTCTGGTGCTTGGCAATCTGATCTTTGGCAGCCTGCAATACGCGCTCGGCAGTAAATCCGAATTTTTGCATCAAGCCCGCTCCGGGCGCCGAGCCGCCGAAACGATGCATGGCGATGATCGTTCCTTCGGGACCGGCATAGCGGTCCCAGCCAATCACGGCGCCAGCTTCGACCGTGACGCGGGCTTTCACGCTTGGCGGAAGAATCTCCTCGCGATAATGCCGATCCTGCGCTTCGAACAGCTCCCAGCTTGGCATGCTCACGACCCGCGCAGCAATTCCCTCCTGCTTGAGCCGTTCGTAAGCCGAAATGCAAAGCTGCACCTCGCTGCCGCTGGCAATGAGGATGACGTCTGGCGTCCGATCCTTAGAGCCGCGCATAATATAGGCGCCGCGGGCAAGGCCCTCGGCGCCGGCGTAGCGGCCGCGGTCGAACGTCGGAAGCTTCTGGCGGCTGAGCACCAGGCAAGCCGGCCGGTCGGTCAGTGCCATGATGACTTTATAGGCCTCGCGCACCTCGTTGGCATCGGCCGGCCGCAGCACCACGATATTTGGAATCGCGCGCAGCGCGACTAGCTGCTCGATCGGCTGATGCGTCGGCCCATCCTCGCCGAGCCCGATCGAGTCATGGGTGAAGACGTGGAAGACTGGTATTCCCATCAGCGCGGCGAGCCGGACCGCGGGGCGCATATAGTCACTGAAGGTGAGAAAGGTCGCGCCGAAAGCGCGCAGTTTTGACAGCACCAGCCCGTTGACGATGGCGCCCATGGCGTGTTCGCGCACACCAAAGTGCATGACGCGGCCGCCAGGATCGTCCGCCTCGAGCGCTTTGGCGTCGGCGAATGCGGTCTTGGTCGAGGGCGCGAGATCGCCGGCGCCGCCAATCAGCCAGGGTACGGTTTTGGCGATCGCACCGAGTACCTTGCCGGACGCTTCGCGGGTGGCGAGACCTTTCTCGTCCGGCGGAAACGTCGGCAGCTCACGATCCCATTGCTCCGGCAATTTGCCGTGCAGAAGTGTTTCCACTTCCCGAGCCGCCTGCGCGTGCGCGCTCTTGTAAGCTTCGAAGGTCTTGATCCAATCATCGCGCCCCGCCCGGCCGCGCCGGCCGATCCCATCGCGGAACGATTCATAGACGCCATCGGGCACAAGAAATTGCGCATCTTCCGGCCAGCCGTAAAACCGCTTCGCCAGCTTTACTTCCTCTGCGCCGAGCGCGTCGCTGTGAGCGGCCGCGGTATTCTGCTTGTGCGGGGCGCCGTAGCCTATGATGCTGTCGACGATAATCAACGTCGGACGATCTTTGGTGGCGCGAAAGATCTCGACCGCGCGAGCAAAGCCCTCAGTATCATTGGCATCTGCCAACCGCACGACATTCCAGCGATAGGCCTTAAAGCGCGTCGCGACGTCCTCGCTCATCGCGAGATCGGTGTGACCCTCGATGGTCACGGTATTGCTGTCATAGATCCAGCACAGATTCGAAAGCTGTAGATGGCCGGCAAGCGAGGCCGCCTCGCTCGCCACGCCTTCCATCATGTCGCCGTCGCTGCAGATCGTGTAGACGTTGAAATCGAATATCGCCGCGTTCGGGCGGTTGTAGCGCGCCGCGAGCCAGCGCGACGCGATCGCCATGCCGACGCTGTTGCCGCAACCTTGGCCGAGCGGACCGGTCGTGGTTTCGACGCCGGTGGTGTGACCGTATTCCGGGTGGCCCGGCGTCACGCTGTCGAGCTGGCGAAAATTCTTGATGTCGTCGAGGCTGACGGCGGCGCTATCAGTGACGCGGCCGCCCTCGACGCGGCGCACGCCGGCAAGGTGCAAAAGGGCATAGAGCAGCATCGAGGCATGGCCGGCGGACAGGACGAAGCGGTCGCGGTTCGGCCACAGCGGGTCGGAAGGATCGTAGCGTAGGAATCGCTGCCATAGCGTGTAGGCGACCGGGGCGAGCGCCATCGGCGTGCCGGCATGGCCCGAATTGGCCTTTTCGACCGCGTCGATTGCCAGCGTCCGGATCGTGTCGATGCACCGCTTGTCGAGGTCGCGCTGGCCTGTGGCCCGGCGGGCGTGCTCTCGGGAAGCGGCAGCTTCGGACCTCATTGGGACCTCATGACGCAATGCCTGTCAAAATACGCAGAATCGCCCCTTAATCACGCAAAACGATTGAGCGGTGAGGGTGTTCCCGTAGGCGTTCAGCCATTTCAATATTCCAATTCTGCGTCATTTGCAGGCTATGGCTGACGGCGGCCGGCGTGTAGAGGTGCGCCAATGCAAGCCTGGAATACGATGCGCGTCACGGCCTATGGCGGGGCGATCGGGCTCTCCGCGGCCCTGGTCAAATCCTTCGCGCCCTGGAGCTATGCGCAATCCGGCGGAGCGATCGCCAAGGAGCTGATCGGCGCAACGCTCGCCTTTGCGCTGCTATGCGGCCTGGCCGCGGCGTTGCGCAATTTCGTCATGCGCCGGCTCACGAAGTCGGAGCAGTAGGTTGGGCAAAATGTTCTGCGCCATTGGGCGCGCTTACACAGTAGCCCGTGACGCGATGTAAAGCGCCAAAGCCGCCGCGTTCGACACGTTGAGGCTCTTGATCGCGCCGGGAAGATCAAGCCGCGCGAGGCGGTCGCAGGTCGCCCCGGTGAGCTGGCGCAGACCTTTTCCTTCAGCGCCGAGCACCAGCGCCAGCGGCAAGTTCAGCGCAATTTCGGCAAGATCGTCGGGCGCCTCGCTGTCGAGACCGACGGTCAAAAATCCGCGCGCTTTCAGTCCGGCAAGCGCTCGCGCCAGATTTTGCACGATCACGATCGGCACAAGCTCAAGCGCGCCGGACGCGGATTTCGCCAAGACGCCGGTGGCTTCCGGACTGTGGCGGGCAGTGGTGACGATGGCGGCAACGGCAAAAGCCGCGGCGGTGCGCAGGATCGCCCCGACATTGTGCGGATCGGTGATCTGATCGAGAACCAGCACGATGCCGGTCGCCGGCAGATCCTCGATCGCAGGCGAGGGCAGGGGATCGGCCTCCGCGATGAGGCCCTGATGCACCGCATCGGGCGTGAGCCGCGCCGCAAGCGCATCGGGACGCATGACGTCTGGCGCAACCGGGACGGTGATGCGTTCATCGGCGAGCCGGCGCAGCGCATTCTCGGTCGCGAAGAGCCGACGAATGCGCCGCTGCGGATTGGTCAGTGCCGCGGAGACGGTGTGCCAGCCGTACAGAACGACCTGATCGCTCGGCTCGCGTCGTGCGCCGCGATCGCCTGGGCGGCCGTGGCTTCGCCGCGCCTTTGGCCTCGACCGCCACTTGCGTTCACGCATGAGGTGTTTCTGTCATGGCGCAGACGCAGTTGGCAACTTCCAAGAGCGCTCGGCACCCGCACAACGCGATTTTTTGACGCTGCGAGGAAATGCCCACCGTGAGTTCTCCACGTCCGTGCTAAGCCTTCGCCCCACGGGGCGCTGCCATGCACTTAGCCGATTACATCGTACTGGGCCTTCCGATCGCGTGCATGTTTGGGACAGCGGTGGTGATTCTTTTGCGGCGACTCATAATCGCTTTGTTGCTCAGGCAGTGATGGCTCCCTAATAAATTCCAAACGCGCAACCGTGCTATACCGCGACCTGAGTTCCTACCTCTACGACGCGGCCGGTCGGTATCTGAAAGAAATCTGTCGCATCGCTTGCACT
>Ga0126378_10001709_pt1 | contig 16229 bp, 13 predicted proteins | sample PanSoiMetPlot_23_FD_92587 | JGI IMG/M metagenome (GOLD analysis project Ga0126378, IMG submission 92587) | Tropical forest soil microbial communities from Panama - MetaG Plot_23 | ecosystem: Environmental > Terrestrial > Soil > Tropical forest > Bulk soil | place: Panama | collected 2016-02-17 | reverse complement strand
TCGCGGTGCTCGCCCTCATCGTCGCCGGTTACGGTGCTGCCTGGCTGGCTGGGGCAAGCGGCTTCCTGGCGGTCTATGTCGCAGCGCTCGTGCTGGGCAATGCGCGGCTTCCACACCGGCCTGCCACCAGGGGATTCGCTGAGGGTGTCGCGTGGCTCGCGCAGATCGGACTGTTCGTCATGCTCGGACTGCTCGCGTCGCCTGCGCGGCTGCCAGGCGCGATCGTGCCGGCACTGATCGTGGGGTCCGTGCTTGTTCTGCTTGCTCGCCCGGCGTCCGTGATCATGTCCAGCCTGCCCTGGCGAGTGCCCTGGCGCTGGCAGGCGTTCCTGTCCGTGGCCGGGTTGCGCGGTGCGGTGCCGATCGTGCTCGCGACCATCCCGATGAGCGAGCACGTGCCCGGTGCCACCCGGCTGTTCGACCTGGTATTCGTCGTGGTGGTCGTCTTCACACTGCTTCAGGCGCCCGCGTTGCCCTGGGCGGCTTGGCGGTTGGGGGTCATCAGGCCGGATGAGCCACAGGAGATCGACATCGAGGCCGCTCCGCTGGAGACCCTCGCGGCCGACCTGCTCCAGGTGCGCATTCCCGACGGCTCCAAGCTGCACGGCGTCGAGATCTTCGAACTCCGGCTGCCCGCCGAGGCCAACGTCGCCCTGATCGTCCGAGAGGGGCGCGGGCTTGTCCCGCTGCCGGGGACGACCCTGCGAGCTGGTGACTCGCTCCTCGTCGTAGCGGCTCCCAAGGTGCGGACCCAGACCGAGCGGCGTTTGCGGGCGGTTGGCAGGGCGGGCAAGCTCGCCGGGTGGCTGGGGGAGCGCGGTACCTGACGCGTGCGACTGCGCCACGTCATGGCGCTCCGTCCCCGAAAGTGCCCGGGATCGACCGCAGCGCCCGAATGGTCTTGAGATCATCGGGAAGCCACGGTCCGCTGAGCGGTCCTGAGGGATTCCAGAACGTCTGCAGGCAGCGCCCGCCGTTGCTGTAGAGCCACCCGGCGAGCAGCGTGAACCATTCCGCCCGATGCTGCGGACGTGGGCTGTTGGTTTCGCAGATGTCAATCTCTGGTGAGTCATTGCCCGTAAGCTCGCGGCAGGTATCGAGCATGTCGTCGAGCCGGGCGAACAGCTTGGTCCTGCTGATCCCATCCGTCAACCTGTCCCGGAACTGTCCCTCCCCGAAGTCGTAGACGTCGAGGCCATACCAGTCGAGGTTGGTGCCCATCCACGCCTTCGTCGCGCTCGGGACCGCGCAGATGATGGAACCATAGCGAACATTGGTGCCACGGCAGAGTTGCTGCATGTATTCGTGGACCGCGGACATGCTGGCAGCGCTGATGAAGTCGGGATAACCGTCGAGGTTCGATGCCTCATGCCAGGCCGACAGCTTGACGCCTGGCGATGCCGCTGCGATGAGGGCCTTGAGCTGCTCGTCGAGCCTGCCCGCAAGAAGGTCGGCGGGGACCGGCCTGATCGACAGGGTTACCCGTGCCTCAGGCACAGCGGCCTTGGCCGGCCAGACGGTGGGGATGAAGTTGTACTGGTCACGGTATGCGCGGAATGTGAGCGCATTGATCTCCGCGTCGCGCATCGCGTCGAAGGCCTTCGAATTGGCCCCGAGCAGAATGGTCACCTCGACTGTCCCCCTTTGAGCACTTGACTCGCTCCGCGAGTCCTTGCCTGGCGGTTCGCGACATGATCAGCTTCTATGGTGCCGACCGACTTGCCACGTGGCGCCTGCCGGGTCGAGCTTGGCCGGATCCGATCGCTCGAAACTTTCCATGACGACTACGTCTGTTTCGTGCGGCTGACGACGACCCTGGGCCAGGTGGGCTGGGGTCAGACATCGACCTACAACGCCGATATCACTGCACAGATCTTTCACCGGCAGGTCGCGCCCTGGGCGCTGGGAGCAGATGCGTCTGATATCGCCGGCCTGATCACGAAGATCGAGGATCGTGAACACAAGTACCCGGGCAGCTATCGCTGCAGGGCACTTGCCGGGCTCGACACGGCGCTGTGGGACCTGCATGGCAGGGTCACCGGGCGGCCCGTGGTGGAACTGCTTGGCGGGCAGCCCGGCTGCCTGCGCGCTTACGCCTCATCGATGCGGCGCGACATCACCCCGCGCGCTGAGGCGGAACGCCTGTGCAAACTTCGCGATGAAGTCGGGTTCAGCGCTTTCAAGTGGCGCGTGGGCGCCGAGTGCGGGCATGACGTGGACCAATGGCCAGGCCGGACGGAGGAAATCGTCCCTGCCGTGGCGCACGCACTCGGCGAGGGCGTGGCCAAGCTGGCGGACGCAAACAGCGGCTTTTCTCCGCGGCGCGCTATCGAAGTCGGCCGGCTCCTGGAGGCCGAGGGGGTCTGCCACTTCGAAGAGCCGTGCCCGTACTGGCGCATCGATGACACCAAACAAGTCGCCGATGCGCTGACCATCGACGTCACTGGCGGTGAGCAGGACTCGGATCTGGGTACCTGGCGGCGGATTATCGGCTTGCGAGCCGTCGACATCGTTCAGCCTGACGTGCTGTACATGGGTGGCCTGTGGCGCACGCTTCAGGTGGCCGAGGCCGCGGCCGAAGCCGGACTGCCGTGCACTCCGCACAGCGCCAATCTTTCGTTGGTCACGATAGCCACCATGCATATTCTGGCTGCCATCCCTAACGCCGGCCGGTACCTCGAACTGTCAATCGAGGGAGCGGATTATTACCCGTAGCACGCTGGCCTCTTCCGAGGCGACCCGTTCACCGTTACCGACGGGTACGTCCGGGTGCCAGACGAGCCGGGCTGGGGTGTCGAGATTGAACCGGGGTGGCTAGCCAGGGCCGAGTACCTGGCTTCAGCCCTCGAGGACCACGGTTGAGCCATGATTGTCCCGGTCGTCATCGCTCACGCGGACTGGGGGACGAGCCGCAAGAAGCGCCAGGTAGCCATGGCATGGCTGGTATCCGGCGCCGTCGGCCCCGGCCCGCGTTACCTCGTCATCTCGCTCGCCCCTGCTCCAGATGGCCTGAGTCGGCAAGGCGATCTCCTTCAGGAGCTTCGGGCGGCCGCCTCGCCTGGTCAGGCGATGGTGGGCTTCGACTTCCCCATCGGGCTTCCCCGGGCATACGCCGAGGCAGCGGGAATCGGCTCGTTTCCCGACTTCCTTGACACCATCGGGTCACCCCCCTGGCACGAGTTCGGCGTCGTCGCCCGCCACCGCGGCGAGATAACGCTCCGCAGGCCCTTCTATCCGTATGCGCCGGGCGGAGCTAAACGTGAACATCTGTACCTCCAGCTCGGGCTCAGCGCGCAGCAACTGAGACGACGTTGCGAAGGGAAGGACGCCGAGACCATGTTCTGGACCCTCGGCGGCAAACAAGTAGGCAAGGGTGCCCTCGCCGGATGGCAGGTCCTGGCCGCAGCGCGTAACCGTCGGCCAGGGATCGCGCTGTGGCCATTCGCCGGGCCTTTGCCCAGGCTGCTAGACGGCCGCGACCGCATTGTGGTGACCGAAACCTATCCACGGGAGTATTACCACCATGTCCGCGTTCCGGGCACTCCCGCCAACCGCTGGAGCAAGCGACGGCAGGCGAATCGGCTGACATTGCTTCCCGGCTTGCTCCGATGGGCCGAATCCCTCGGCGTTGCCTGGCATCGCGACATCCTCTGCCGCGCCGAGGAGGGCTTCTCGGCCGGGGCCAACGGGGAAGACGAGTTCGACGCCGTCGTCGGCTTGCTGGCGATGATCAGCGTCGTGACCGGAACAGTACCCACCGGCGAGCCAGGTGACGACCCAGCGATCAGCAGCATCGAAGGCTGGATCCTTGGTCGCGCGAGCAGTAGCGGAAACCTTGATCGTCCTGGATATGCCTGATGGGCGGGTGGGATCACCGCGTCGTGATGTGCCGGAGCTTGTCGGGATTACGGATGAGGCGGATCGCTCCGATTTGCCCACCAGCATTCAGGTCGACGGCCACGACAGTGTCCAGGGAGCCCGCCGCAGTGACAACCAGGCCGGGTTCGCCGTTTACGAGCACAGGCGAAACGCGAACGCCCGGGGGCTGGCCTGCGAGGACACCAAGTATCCAGCGCGCCACCTTGTCCGCACCATGCAGCGGGCGCAAAGCTGCGCGGACCTTGCCGCCGCCATCGGTCCAGGCCGTGACGTCGGGGGCGAGCAGCTCCATCACGTGGCTAATGTCACCGCCCAGGCAGGCCGCCAGAAACTCGTCTGTCACCCGCCTGCGGGTATCGGCAGGGGCGTCATACCGCGGCCGGCGCGCCTGCACATGGGAGCGGGCACGGGTACCGACCTGGCGCACGGCGGTCTCGTTACGGTCGAGCATGCCCGCGATCTCGCCGTAGGAGAAACCGAAGACCTCCTTCAGGATGAACACCGCCCGCTCGAGCGGCGACAGTGTCTCCAGGACCACGAGCATTGCGAGCGACACTGCCTCGTTTTGCTCGGCCTCGTGCGCCGCATCTTCCTCGGCGGTCACCAGGGGCTCCGGCAGCCATGGGCCGACGTAGGTCTCCCGCCGTACCGCCGCCGACTGGAGCTTGTTGAGTGACAGGTTGGTCACGGTTCGCGCGAGGTATGCGCGGGGCTGACGCACGCGGTTCGCGTCGACCGAACTCCACCTCAGCCAGGCGTCCTGGAGAATGTCCTCGGCATCGGCAACGCTGCCGAGCATGCGGTAGGCGATCCCGAACAGCTCGGGACGGTGCTCTTGGAATGCGGCGAGCGCTGAGTTGGTCACGGTCGCGACGGTACCGCAGCGATCTCTCAGCGGTCCGAGAGGCCTTGGGTAACCTCACCGCAGATTGGCAGCGGCTTTCGCGCCCCGGGCAAGCAAGGAATTGGTCACAGTGCTCGCGTTCTTGCCGAACGTAACCGATGCCTGCATGCACGCTGATACGGACGCACAGCGGAGGCCTGGTAAATGCGCTGCCAAACCCGATCGCAGAAGTGCTTGCGGCAGCAGAGATGGCGGCCGCTGTGCGATGTACCATAAGTGAAGTTTCATATCGCATGCGGAACCACAGAAAGCGTGCGTGCAGCAGTGATGGCCGGTTCAGGGCGACGCAAGGCGCTGATGTCCGTGATCGTGCTGGCCTTGCTACTGGCTGCCGGATGCGCGTCCGCCACGGGGGCCACCGGCGTGCGTTCCGCCCTCGGTCAGACATCGACGGGGGTCGTTGGCGAGTTCATTCCGGCAACTATTGCCCAGATGGCGGACGGGACAGACTTCCAGCAAACCATCAGCATCCTGGAAAAGGAACTGTTCGAGGACTGCATCAGGGGGTACGGCTTCGGTCCCCGAGCACAGGCCTTCGCTTTCCAGAGCCTTAACCTGATGCCCTTCCAGGCGATGTCCGGCTATACCCAGAACCAGAACGCCCAGGTCGGGCTCGTCGACGTGAGGTCCGTCACCCGAACTGGGATGCTCGCGCCGATTTACATCATGGGGTCGCGGCCTGATGCGTCCGGAATTCCTCCGGCTGAGCAGGCAGCCCTTCGGGCCGACCAATGGCATTGCTGGTCTACGTCCCTGCAGCCCGTCAGGAGACTGGACCAGCTCGGCTTCGCGCTTCATCGGCAGTGGTACGCACAGGAGGTACGCCTGCTGAACTCCAAGCAGGTAAGAGCGGCGAACAAGGTCTTCGGCTCATGCGTGACGCACGCCGGTGCCCCGTGGACCGCGTCGGAGTCCCTCGGCCAGTTCCTCAACTGGCTGCAGGGCATGGTTAACCGCGCCGCGTTCGCCATCCGTTTCGGCGGCGCGCAGCCGTCACTGCAGCCGAGACAGCGAATGGACGCGCACTGGTCAGGGGTCTTCATTCGATGCGGCGGACCGCTTGTAGCCCTGCTGCAGCGGCTGCTGCCCGTCGCCCAGCATGCGTTCATACAAGATCACTACGGCCAGGTCGCGGAGCTGCAGAAGACGGCAACGCAAACCGTCAGCGGACTTGAGCGCATGACCGAAAGCCAGTTCTGAGCGGACAAGCCGTGCGGCCAAATCTGACCAGATATCAAATTCGCATATGTAATCCTCGGGCGGTGCCGGATCTATAAGATGCTTTGCCACGTTACGGCAATTTGCGCCTCAGATGCTGGCGGTGATCGATGGCGCTGATCAATGACAACGACGCCGAGCCGAGGCAGACTGCCGAGCTTGACGAGGCGGACGGCGACGTCGTCGGCGATGCCAGCGGAGCGGCTCGCCGGCGCGGCAGGCGGCTGCCAGGATCGCCGGAACGCCGGTCGCGCGCGCTGCCGGTGATGGTGGGTCTCGCCCTGGTCTTGGGCGTCGCCGCTGGCATTGTCGCTCGCGGGTTCATCTCCCCGGCTCAGGTCGCCGCGAACGCTAAGGCGCCGAAGGCGTCGCTGATCACCGCGCGGGTGCGGTTCGGCGTGCTGAGCGTGCCGGTGAACATCCGCGCGAACGTGGGCGACGGTAACCCGGTGCAGGTGGGTGCGCCGAGCGACCTTAATGGCTCACTGCCGGTTGTGACCTCGGTGAACGTGCGGCCAGGACAGCGCGTTGGCCAGGGTCAGCTGCTGCTCACTGTGGCCGAGCGGCCGGTGTTCCTGTTCGGCGGGGCGATCCCGGTGTTCCGCGAGATGTCACCCGGCATGCATGGCGCAGACATTGCCGAGCTGCAGACCGGGCTGCAGGCAGCAGGTTACGGGGTTGGGTCGGACGCTTCGGGAGTCTATGGGCCCGGGACAGCGGCTGCTGTCGCTGCCTTGTACAAAGCCCACGGCGTCACGCCGGTGTACGCAGGATCCCGCAGCGCCCTATCGCACTTGTCGAACCACGTTCATGCGGCGATGCGTGCGCTGTCCTCGGCGCAGGCGAAGCTGAAGGCCGACCAGAATTCCAACGCCGGCAAGTCTGTGATCGCCGCAGACCAGGCGGCCGTGACGCAGGCCGAGAAGCAGCTTGCCTCGGCCGAGCGGGCGCTGGCTCGCGCACAGAAAACCACCGGGGCGCAGATACCCATGGGCGAGGTGGTTTTCGTCGCGCACTTGCCCGCGCGGGTCCTCTCGGTGGACAAGCTGGGTGCCACAGTCGGTTCAAGCTCCGGTTCCGGGTCGGGACAGGGCCCGGGACCGGTGCGGGGCAAGTCGTCCAGTGCCGTGCAGCTCGGTTCTGGGAAGGTGTCGTTGACAGGGTTCGCCCCGATTACGCAGGCACGGCTGCTCCGGCCCGGCATGACGGGTACTGCGTTCTCGGATGTCTCCGGGGTCCGTTTCGCTACGCGGGTCATTTCCGTGCATGGTTCTCAGATCGTCCTGGTGCCCGGCGGCCGCGTGCCGAGCGGAGTGGTCGGCCAGAACGTGGAAGTGACTATGACAGCGTCCCGGGTGCGGAGCTTCATCGTGCCCGTGGCCGCCATCAGCACCGCCGCGTCAAACCAAACTTTCGTGACGCTCTCAGTCGGCGGCGGGCGGACCAGAGCCGTGCTGGTCCGGCTCGGCGTCTCCAGCGGGGGACTCCAGGCGGTCACGCCGGTTCACAGCGGCGGGCTGCGACCAGGCGACCTGGTCGTCTTGGGCATCGGCGCGGCGAAGCAGCACTGATGCGAGCTAAGACGCGGGTCGGGCCGCACGCCGTCGAACTGGTTGGTAGCGACTGGGAAATGGAACTCGAGCAAGCAGCGGTGACGTATCCCGCTGCTGTACCGGTACGGGCGCTACGACCGGTGTCGCTGCGGTTCGCTGCCGCAGAGATGGTAGCTGTAGCGGGCCGCTCAGGGTCTGGGAAGTCGACGCTGCTGAACGTGCTCGGTCTGCTCGACCGACCGACCCAGGGTCGGTACTTTGTCCGCGGCGTGGACACGTCGATGCTGTCCGAGTCGGCCCTGACCTCGTTGCGGGGGCGCGAATTCGGGTTCGTGTTCCAGTCGTTCCACTTGCTTGCTGACCGTACGGCCGCGGAGAACGCGGAGCTCGGCCTTCTGTACCGCGGGATGGGAGCGTCAGAGCGCCGCGCCAAGGCATGCGACGCCCTGGAGCGGGTCGGCCTAGGGCACCGGCTCTCGGCGATGCCCGGGACCTTGTCCGGCGGCGAGCAGCAGCGGGTGGCGATCGCGCGGGCGCTGGCGCAGCGGCCGCGCGTGCTCCTGTGTGACGAGCCAACCGGAAACCTAGACCGAAGGAACTCCGAGCTCGTGACGAGCCTGCTGCGCGACCTGGCAGCGGAAGGGCTCACCGTGATCATGGTGACCCATGAACTCCAGATCGCCGCCGCGATGCCCCGGTGCCTGGACATCGACGACGGTGTGATCACCGAGCGAGACCCGGTGAGCCGGTGATCTGGCCGAAAATACCGCGGCGGGGACGGTCACGCCGACGTGGTCCGCCGATCCGGTCGGAACGACGTCGGGCCAGTGCCGCTGCGCTGGCAGCGATCGGAGTCGAGCGGAGCCGCCTGACCGCCGCCGACGCAGCCCGCGAGGCGCTGGTCTCGGTCACGCGCGCGCCACTGCGAACGGTGCTCACCTCGGTTGGCACGGTGCTGGCCGTCGGCACCGCGATCGCGACGATCGGGCTGTCTGATTCGGCGGCAGGGGCAGTGTCCGGAACTTTCGACGCGCTGCGGGCAACGATCGTCACCTTCTCGGACAACAACCGGTTCCGCTCGCCGCCAGACCTGACCGATGAGGCGGAGAAGCCGCTCGACCGGCTGAACGGCGTGGTGCGAGCGGGCCTGATCTGGGAACTCGGCGGCGGAGGCCGCTTGTATCAGGTAGGCCGGACGCAGCCTGAGCCTGGGCAGCCACAGATCGGCCTGCCGATCGCGGTGGCATCCGCAGGCGGACTGGCTACCATCGGCGCGGCGGTCTCGGCAGGCCGGCTGTATGACGTCGGCTTGGATCATCGCGGCACCCAGGTGGCACTGCTGGGCGCCACCGCAGCACACCAGCTCGGGATCACCGGAGTCGGCGAATCGCCGGTGATCTTCATCGGCTCAGTCCCGTTTACGGTGGTCGGCATCGTCCGGCGGGCGCCGCTGGATCCGGGTGTTTTGCTCGGGTTGATCATCCCGCCGGGTGCGGCGGAGGTTGTCGCCGGGAAGTTCGGCGTGGACATCGGCAGGCAGATCGTGGTCAGGACCGTCCCCGGCGCCGCACAGCTCATCGGCCGGCAGGGCCCGTACGCGATTGACCCGCTGAACCCCCATGCCATCGCTGCATCAGTGCCGGAAGATCCGAGCGCGCTGCGGCAGTCGGTGAACTCCTCCCTTACCTCGCTGCTGCTCGCCATAGCGCTTATCGCGCTGGGCGTCGGCGTGATCGCGATCGCGAACACCACGCTCCTGTCTGTCCTTCAGCGCCGGGCCGAGATCGGCCTGCGCCGCTCGGTCGGAGCAGCACCGCGGCACATCGCGGTGATGGTCGTCTCTGAGGCCGTGCTAACCGGAGCTATCGGCGGCCTGATGGGCACCAGCGTCGGCGTGCTGATCATCTCCGCCGTCTGCGCGAGCCGTGGCTGGGCACCCGTGCTAGACCTCAGGCTTCTGCTCGCCGCCCCCGCTGTCGGCGCTCTCGCTGGTCTGCTGGCTGGCCTGTACCCGGCCTGGCGGGCCAGCCGCGTGTCCCCTATCAGCGCCTTGCAACGCTAGCCTGAACCGATGCCGCCGGCTGCGGCGCGCCACGTGTCACGGAGCAGCTCATTGAAGGCGCACGTTTCCTCGATCATCGGGGAATGGACGGAACGGCTCATAGTTACGAGGCGGGCGTTGATGCCCCTTGCCAGGGCGCTGTGCTCGGCCGCCACGGCCTGGTGCCACCCCGATGCCCACATGTCGGCGATGTCTGGGTGCAGAGCCTGATCCCATCCGCCGACGACGACAACCTTCGGGAAGTCAGCCGCGGCCAGCGTTGCGACATCGATGGGCGCACGGCCCGCCCAAGACTCGTGCCGCATGGCCTCGGCCGCCGCCCGGTCCGCCTCGGTAGACTGCGCCCACGACGCCGAGATCATTGCTTCGGCGTCCTGAACGCCTGTCACCTCGGTGATCGCGATGAGGAAGTCTCGGGCCGGCAAATCCTGTGCTCGGATCCAGACGTCGTGGTAGGCAGCGGGCCGCTCGGGCGGTGAGTCGGTAAGGTCCGCGATCCCCCATACCGTCGGCTCGACAACGATGAGCGACCGGATCGTATGCGGAACCATGGCGGCCGCAAGCAGCGCTACCGTGCCTCCGGTGGAATGTCCTACCAGGTGCGCGTTGCCAAGATCGGCTAGAAGGTCGGCGACGTCGTCCTTGTCGGTCTGCCACCCCATGCTGGCTGTTGCGGGGCTCTGACCATAGCCACGCCGATCAAGCATGATCAGGCAGAATTCGTCGGCTAGATCACGCTGCCCGCCGAAAGTGTCAATGCCCCAACTTCCCGAACCATGGACAAAAAGTGCGGGATCACCGCCGCCAAAAGTCTCTGTATAGAGATCAGTCACGCAGCAATTCTGCGCCGTCCGGGCTGTCCGGCGACACCGCTGGGTGACCGGCAACTCACCAGTAGTGAGGGTGCGTAATAGCGTTGCTTGCATGGCGCGGACCTGGCCGTGGAGGGAGGCAGGAGATGAGTGATCAGGAGAGCGGAACGCACGGGCCCCGTGAGGATGATGAGCTCAAGCGCGAGGTCCGCAGCGAGTTGCAGGCGAAGCGGGCCACGAGAGCCGAAGAGTGGCTGGAGCCGGAACCGCCCGCGGAGGATGAGCCCGAGGCGACGTGGGCACCCGCTGGCAGGCCAGGCGCGACCCCGCCAGGTGAGGACTGGGAGACGATCGAGCTGCGGAGCGCGCTAGCCGCGCACCTGGAGCGAGCCGCGTTCCCCGCTGCTAGGCCCAAGCTGCTGGAGACGCTCACGGCACATCAGGCTGAGCAGCGGCTGCTCGATCTGGTGTCTTCGGCTCCAGACGGCGTGACGTTCGCTAACTTCGGTGAGCTGGTGCGGGCACTGGGCCTGCCGGTGGAACACCGCCCGACCTGACACGCGTGGCGGTTGGCCGTTCACGCGCATCCCTCACGCGCATGCCCTCACGCGCATGCCCTCACGCGTATGCCTCCGCCTGGATCCGGTACAGCTCGCAGTACCGGCCGCCGCGCGCCATCAGTTCGTCGTGACTGCCGACCTCCGCCACCTGTGCGCCATCAAGTACCACGATGAGGTCGGCCATGCGAACGGTGCTGAACCGGTGGGACACGAGGATCGTGATGCTCCCGTTCTGCGGGGCATGCCGCGCTCTCCCGGCGTAGCGCTCGAACAACTGATGTTCAGTCTCGGCGTCGAGCGCGGCCGTCGGCTCGTCCAGAGCCACAACGAGCGGCTCATCGCGCATGAAGCCGCGGGCCAGGGCGAGCTTTTGCCACTGGCCGTAAGAGATGTCGACTCCCTCTTGCCAGGTGGGCCCGAGCTGCGTGCGGAGCCCGCCGGGCAAGGTGTCAACAACGTCCCGCGCTCCGGCCCGGTCCATTGCGGTTATGAGTGCGGGCTCGACATCCAGTCGCGGCAGGTCGCCGATGCCGATTGTCTGTCCAGCCTGGAACTCGAAGCGGAAGAAGTCCTGGAAAGCCCCTGCCAGGCGTTCTCGCCATTGCGCCGCGCCGATGCGGGCGAGGTCCGATCCATCGATCAGGATGCGGCCTGAGGTCGGCACGTAGAGCTTCGCTAGCAGCTTGACCAGCGTGGTCTTGCCGGCTCCGTTCTCGCCGACGATGGCGATCACCGATCCGGCCGGGATCCACAGGTCGACATCGAGAAGCGCCGGCCGATCTGCTCCTGGGTAGCTGAATGTGACGCGCTCGAGCCGGATGCCGTCGGTGATGCCGGCCGGCGCGGGCAGGTCCGAGTCCTGGGCTACGGTGCTGGCATATTCCTCCAGCCAGGCAAGCCGCCGTGATCCGTCCATCCAGATGCCTCGCAAGAAGCCGATCTCACTCACTGTCGCGCCGACATAGGCCGAGAGGCGGGCACCGGCAGCGAGCACGAGGATGGCCGAAGCTGGCGACGCGTGCGGGCCGGTGGCGACCAGGACGATCGCTCCGGTGTAGGCAAGCGCGAAGACCGCCCAGCCGGCCGTGTACCAGGCCGCGGAACGCGTCCGAGCCGCAGCCAGCGGCCCGTACCAGCGCTCCCAGGAAGCCCGGCGGCGCTCTGCGAGCGATCGGCCGATGCCGAGCACCCGTACCTCTTTGCCCGGCGGGGCCGTGGTGGACAACTCGAACAGGTGCCTGGCCAGGCGGTCCGCATGCGCACCACGCTCCTGGGCGGCGCGCTCGACGACCGGACGCCAGGACGTGGCTGCCACGGTGGGAATCGCGAACAGGACGAGGGTCACCAGCACAGGATTCACTGTGGCGAGCAGTGCCACAGTGATGCCTAGCCGGAGGATCCATCCCGCAGTGGAGAAAACCGACATGTACATGTGGTCGAGGGTGAAGATCTGCTCCCGCAGCACGGATAGGCGGTCCAGATACTCCGGCCGCTCCTGGTGCGCGATCGTCGGGATGGTGGCCTGGAGCCGCGCCACGTGGGACTCCAGCGCGATAGTTACCTTGTCCCGGAAGCGCCGTTGCAGTCGTGTGGAGACGGTCTGGAGCAGCCAGGTCGCGACCGCCGAGACCGCCAGCGCCAAGACCGCGAACCGAAGCAGGCCAGTCTTGTGCTCGATCACCCCCTCCCCGAGCAGCTTGAACCAGATCGCAAGCAGCGCATCGGGCAGCGCCGCGACTAGGGCCAGGACGAAGGACACGCCCATCAGCGCAGGCTCGTAGCGGAAGCCGAGGCGGCACAGGCGCCACATCGACGAGAGCGCCGGCGGCAGCCGGTCCAGGTCTGGGGCGGTCGTGTCACTGGAGGACATCGAAGGTCACCTCTTCCTCGCCTTCCTCTGGAGTTCCTGTGGCGAACCGCTGCGCTTGGAGCGAGAACATGGTCCAGTAGCGGCCGCGCAGCCCCATCAGCTCTTCGTGGCCGCCGGACTCGACGACTGCCCCGTTCTCTACGACAGCGATCCGGTCAGCATGTCGAACCGTGGAGAACCGGTGCGAGATGAGGATTGTCGTGCAGGACCTCGTGGCCGCCAGGATGCGCTCGAAGATCTCGGCCTCGCCGCGAACGTCGAGCTGGGCGGTCGGCTCATCGAGCAACACCAGCCCGGCGCCCATGCGAACGGCGGACAGCGCGCGCGCCAGGGCTACGCGCTGCCACTGTCCGCCGGATAGGTCGGTGCCACCGGAGTAGCCCTTGGCCAGTACTGTGTTCAGGTCGGTGAGAGCGCGCGCTCCGGCTTCAGCAAGCGAGGCATTGACTGTGTCGTCAAGTGATGGTGACCCTTGGCCTCGTCCGCGCAAGGCACCGTCGGCGGTCTCCCGCGGAGCCACATTTTCCCGGAGCGTCAGTTCGAACCGCACGAAGTCCTGGAATACGGCCGTAACGCGCCGCCGCCAGGACACGAGATCGAGATCTTTGAGGTCAACGCCGTCGACCTCGATGGTGCCGGATTGCGGGTCATACAAACGGCAGAGCAGCTTAGCCAAAGTGGTCTTGCCTGCTCCGTTCTGGCCGACGATGGCGAGCGAACTCCCCGCAGGGATCTCCAGGTCAAGTCGCTCCAGCACCGGTCGCGCCGGAGCCGCCGGGTACGCGAACGTCACATCCCGGAACCGGATCTGATGTGCTGGCATGCCGTCAGCAGGCCGATCCCCGGATCTGATTGTGCCGGTCCGCCCCATCGCGGCCTCAAGTCTGGCAACGGCCGCCACCGGCGCAGCCGCACCGTCCAGCGCCCAGTTCAATCCGCCGAACGCGATCACGGAGGTGCCCACAGTCGCTGAAGCGAAGGCGACCAGGCCTCCCAGCGCCAGGCGGTGGTCGAGCGCAGCGGACGCTAGCATCCACAGCACCAGCACGTTGGCAACTAGCACCAGCGTGAGGCTGGCAAGCACGGAACGCTCCCGCATCCTCGTCGCCTGGTACTGGAGCCGGTGCAGCCGCCGACGGCTAACGAGGAAGCGCTCAAGCACCCAGTCTGGCAATCCGAATATCCGCAGTTCCTTGGCTGCTGGCGGGTCCACGGCCAGCCTGTAGGAGTAGTCAGCGTCCCGCTGAGCCTGGCGCACTTCGTCGGTATTACGGTCCTTCCAGACTGCGCTTTCGCGCAGAAGCCAGTGCGTCCCCAGCCACGCGCCCGCTAGCACCGGCGGCGCCCACCACGCGAAACCGAAGAGCACGCACGCTTGGGCCAGGCCCGCCACCATGTCCACCAGGCCCCCGGCAATGAAGTCCATCGATGTCGACAGCGGCGGCCCGGTCATGCCGCGGTCGAAGTCCCTGGCGACCTGAAGATCGGCGGCCAGTTCGGGATCTTCCAGGTGACCGATTCCAGGAACGGTCACGCACGCCTCTGTCAGCTGGTCGTAGAGCCAGGCGGCCGTCCGGTCGCCGAGGTTCGCACTGAGCGCCGCGTGCAATGGGCCGATAACCTGCTGCAAGATGAACACCACGCCGACGAAGATCAGCGGAACCGCAAGGCCGTAGCGGTGCTGAATCCCGCCGACCAGCAGGCCGGTGGCGATCGAGAACCCGGCAGGCAGCAGACCGCGGCCGATCAGCAGAGTCCACCATGCGATCGCCATCGGCCTGTCGGAATGCGCCAAAGCGGCCGCGAGCCGCAGTTCCTGCCTCGCACGAAGCCGTAGCAACACCGACGGCAGCGACAATCTCACTCCAGTCATTACCCCACACTGTCAAGCAGCGGACAGTATGCATTGGACTTATCGGCTATCGTCCCCGGAGCGACATATAAGCGGTGCAGCGCTGCTCCAGCACTTCCCGTGATTGCTTCGCTGCCCGTCGGCGCGGAGAATTCACGACTAGTCCCCAGCCCTAATTCCAGCGCCGCAGCTCGCGACGAGCCAGCAAGCACTACGGCCCAGCTATCAGCTTCGCCTTGAGGTGCTCGAACTCGTCGCGAGTGATCAGACCCTGCTCCAGCAAGGACGCAAGCTTGCTCAGCTGATCAGGGACCGACCCCGGCGCTAGCTCTGGCGGATCATCGGAGTCACCAGCGTTGGCAGCGCGTGCCTTGCCGATCGCTCTGAGAGGTTCCGATAGTTCTATCCGTAGGGCGTCGGAACGCCTCTGGGTATCCAGGAAGTGAAGCTCGGCCTCCGCCGTGCTAATGCGGACGCTGGTCTCGATCTTGGTGGAGGTGGCTCCCAGCAAGGCGCCTATCAAGCCGAATACCACCGCTCCTATGAACAGGCCCGTCAGGCGGAAAAGTAGCAGTCCGAGCAAGGCGCCCAGCAGGCTGAGAGTCAGGATCAGCGCGATCAGCTCGCCCGTCGACTTGCTCGGGCTCGGCCCGCTGACCTCGACAGTCTCGACATCCCGGTACGGCACCTGGAGTATGGCGCCGACGGAGCGAGGCGGGCACAAAATGATCCGGTCACTCAGGAACCGCACGTCGTAGGCATGGCCCTTGAACAGCGGAACCTCGCCCGACCCGCCGTTAAATGTAACGCGCCCCAGACTGCACAACGAGTCACCGTCGAGCGCGGTCAGTCTCTCCACCACACGCCTGCCCGCGTCCTGTTTGACGAGCTGCGCCGCGATCGCCGCCGCGGCGCTGGTGTCAAGGCCAGACAGCGTCCGCCACGCGCTGGCCCAGCCCTGCTCCGTCAGCGGAAAGCGCTCTGCGACCTTGACCGTCCCGAGCCGACTCAGCCGGGCGACCACGAAGCTGGGACCGGCCTTCCGGTCGTGCCGCCATCCGAGGCTGTGGCGAAGATCGCGTTCCAGTAGCAAATAAGGCCTGCCGGTGAATATGGGCTCGCTTGGCACGCTCGGCATCACGGGAATCGACGGCAGCAAGCCTGCGCTAGCCCGCGCCGCCTCCTGACCACCATCGTGACTCACGCCCACACCCCGCCACTGGTCTCAGGCATGTTGCAAAGACTGTAGCTTCTGGCCCCGGATACGGCCAGACTCGGTCATATGCCTAACTGAAAGTGACAGACGATTGCCGCAGGATTGGCTCTGCGGATGTTCGGACGCACCAGCGCCAGCTCACGCATCAACAGCCGGGCCGGCGGCGCGCGCAGCGTCAAACGGGGCCCGGTCGAAGATGAAGCGGCTGTAGCTGATCTTGCCGTCCTTAACAGTCACGCACTCGGCTCCTGGAGCGCTCTCCACCGGTACCGTGCGGGTGTCGTACATGACCAGCGCGGTCTA
>Ga0126378_10001707_pt1 | contig 16236 bp, 12 predicted proteins | sample PanSoiMetPlot_23_FD_92587 | JGI IMG/M metagenome (GOLD analysis project Ga0126378, IMG submission 92587) | Tropical forest soil microbial communities from Panama - MetaG Plot_23 | ecosystem: Environmental > Terrestrial > Soil > Tropical forest > Bulk soil | place: Panama | collected 2016-02-17 | reverse complement strand
CGTTCGCCGCATCTGGATATTTTTTCGCAGCCTGGTGCAGATGCTTGCGCGTAACGATGTGCACCCCTTGATCGTACTTCACAACATGTGAAGTTGTCAAGTCTCGCTGATGGTCGTGTCAAAACTCGATGGTCGTTGGTCCGTGGGCTGTTGTTCGCCAAAACTTGGGCCGGCTTTGGAATCAATAACAGGCTGGACCTTGACGCGGCCGGCGGACGCCAGCTTTGGGATGCACTCAGGGAGGTTCGGATTCGGACAGCGTTGCTCCGCATGCGGACACCGGGCGAATGTTGCCTCGCCCTGTTCATCCAACTGCGTTGACGCCAAATCGCCGAGGCACTCACCGAACGAAAACTCGAGTTCCGGGCGAATTACGGGCAAGCCGCAGATTAGGGAAGAGTAGCCGACCATCCTTCGATTAGCGTCAGTTTTATTGCCTTGATATTATGTTGAACCGAGTTGTGATTCGAGATTTTGCTGTTCACAACTGAGAAGAAAGGGTGTTCGTGCGCAAAATTATCGTTCTCATCTTATTGTCAGCGTATGGGATCACATCGACGGCGCTTGCCCAAGGCCTTGCGGGCGATTGGATCGGCCAGATGAATGGAGGTTTCAAGGTCCGTATTCACTTCGAAAAGACGGACTCTGGGTTTGGCGGAAAGTTTATTAACCCCAGCGGCAACGAAACTGTTCTCGATCAAATCACGACCGACGGGACACACTTACATTTCGCAGTGAACAAGCTCAACTTGAGCTACGACGGGATCTGGAATGACCAAGAGAAGGTCTGGAAAGGCAATCTGACATTTCAGCAGGTTTATCCGCTAGTTCTGAAACGCGCCGCGGCAGAAGATATGGGACCGGCCGTTCACAAGCGCCCCCAGGAAGACGCGATTCATTCTGCACGAGCGCCTTATGTTGAGCGGGAAGTCTCCTTCAACAATTTCGCTGCGCATAACCAACTCGCAGGAACGCTGAGCCTGCCTAGTGGGAAGGGACCATTCCCAGCCATTGTGCTCATCGCGGGTACTGGACATAACACCAGAGACGAGACCGTCTGGGGCCACAAAGTATTCCTTGTTTTGGCTGATGCGTTGACTCGCAACGGTATCGCCGTACTGCGATACGACAAGCGAGGCGAGGGAGGTTCTTCGGGCAACTACGACGCGGCGACAACAGCTGATTTTGCTTCTGATGCTGAAGCGGCCGTCGCTTGGCTTAAGACGCAACCTCAAATTGACGGCAGCCGTATCGGCGTCCTCGGTCATTCGGAAGGCGGCATCATAGCCCCCGCGGTTGGGGCGGCGGACAAAGGCGTGGCCTTCGTCATTATGATTGCCGGTCCGTGCATTCGTGGCGATAAATTGTTCGTCTTGCAATCCGCGATGACTGCCAAGGCTTACGGCGCGCCGGATGACTATATCGCCAAACGCAAGTCTTTCGATCAAGAACTCTACAGCGCCATCATTTCGGCGCACTCGGAATCCGCCGCGTTCGATCGCGCCAAGGCATTCATCGCTCAGGGTATGGCCGACAAAATCGTCGATGCAAACGAAGCGGAGACCTTAGCAAAAGACGACACTACACCCTGGGAGCGCTACTTCCTTGCCTACGATCCCGCGCCAACTTTGGCCCGGCTCACGGTGCCGGTTCTGGTGCTCAACGGATCGTTGGATGTGCAGGTACCGGCGAATGAAAACCTTGCCGCCGCTCGCGAAGCCTTGAAAAAGAATGCAAAAGCCGCCGTCATGGAGTTGCCCGGGATGAACCATCTCCTTCAGGATGCTAAGACCGGCGCGCCCAACGAGTACAACGACATCGAAGAGACGATGTCGCCTATCGCTCTTAAAATCATCACCGATTGGGTGAGTAGGAACGTTCTCTCGCACCGCCACGGAACAGCCGGTTAGGAAACGGCTACTCTGCCTTTCCCTGCGCACTCTGATCTGTCAACATCCATTCCGCCCGTGTCACGGGCAAGAGGAAGAGAGCGAAATTACTTCCTGTTTGCCATGATGCAGACATAGCTCCTGGTACGCCTAATCGGTAGCTGGCTGGATTATCTCGCGGATGGATGCCCAGCCTGTCGGACTCGTCTTGTAACGTACGTACACGACCTGCGTTCGTCCTCTAAACAGAGAGGACTCGCCGCCACTCATAGGCGTGACCCTGATCGCAAATACAGTCTGTTCGATGGCCGTATCGCCTTGGATTAGAAGGCTCTCGACCCGGTTCTCTTCGAATGCGAGCTTGACTGTTGAAGCGTCTTGCGAAGGTCTTCGGCAACGGCATCACGACCGACCAGATATTTGTGAAAACTGAGCGCTTTGATTACTTCGGGGTGGTGATAAACCATGATTCTGTCAACATCCCCCTGTGCAAAGCCGCGCGAATGGCCTCGCCTGTCTTCTGTAGTGATTCGCGGTCCGCATTCGATTCGGCGTAAGTAAGGACCAAGCAGTGCGCCATCAAAAGCAAAACCAACGCACCCAGAGCTCCCAGAATCCTCATTTGCATTCTCCACAAAATAGTGTTCATCAAACTGGGATGTATTGTAGCGCACCAAAATTCTGCAGCCTTCATCCCAGAGGCGTTGAAACATCCTCGTGAGCGAGTCACGGGCAATCCTGAAGTTATCGATTCTCAGTTTCTTGTTTGCCGACCATCTGGACATTGAAGGCGTCCGGGCAGGCTGGCAGCTTCGAGGGTTCCGTCGGTCTGCCGCTTGCTCTTCCTCAACCGCCCCCTTGCTCGCGCAGCAGCATCACCGTTCTTCTCTCGCTCGCGCCTCCAAACAGAAGCGCGTATCCCAACGGCGTGCACTCGACGATCTCACCTGGCCGCTCGTAGTCGCCGGGAAGCTTCGCGCGAACGGTGAGGTCAGCGCCCCGTTCCAGCAGCAACTGGGTTGCCGGCAGGCCGTAATCATCGAACTGCGTCACCGCATGGAAGATTGCCGTTTGCCCGCCAATGCCAGCCTCATCGACGGTTGCGCGAGCATTGATGTCCGCCCCGCGGTCGAGGAGCAGAGCGACCGCAGCAACGTTGCCGTATTCAGTAGCCACATGCAAAAGCGTTCCTCCTTGCAGCAAGAGGGAACGTCCGCCGGTTTGTCCACAATCGAGTTCCGGGAAGCGCCTATTCACGAGTCCAGGATCTGCATCAATCAATTCTTCCAGATTGTCGAGTCGGCCGCGAAGCAGTGCAAGCACAGCAGGCGAGTCATATCTGGTCTCGCCACCGGCATCGAGAAGGACTTCGATGCAGGCGCTCAGCCGCTCCAGGGAACGCGCGTAACCCGCAATGAGGTAGTCGAGAGCCGTGCCCGGATATGGATGGCGGCTTATCTCGAACCCGTGGTCACGACAGTTCGGATTTGCGCCGTGATCGAGAAGCCATTTCAAAGCGGCCGCATCCATCGACTCACATGGAGCAAAGATGATGGGGAAATTTCCGTGCCACAGCGCGTTCACATCCGCGCCGTGTGACACCAGAAGCTCCATCATCGGGATGCGATATGCGTTGAGCGCGGCTCGCATCAGGGGTCCGTTGCCCCCCTGGTGCACGTCCGATCCGTGCGCGATCATCCACTCTGCCATGGCCAGCCTCGCTGGACTCGGCGGCTCCCACGGTGCGCGGCACTCGGCAACCCATGTCAGTGGCCCATCCTTGCCATAACCAAGCGGAGCCCGGTGCAGCGCCGGCTTGCGAGTCATCAAAGCCTTCACGCGTGCGATGTTGTTCGTGTCGATGGCCTGTTTGAGTTGCCCGATTTCTTCGAAGGACTCGACGTGTGCCTTGAGCTTGGGCCAACTCGCAAACCCGTAAAGACGTGCGATCTGCAACTGCGCATCGGCCAGTGATGCCGCTGCACGGGTTTTAAGCAGATCTTTGGCTTGGTCTTTGAGATGGCGGAGATTGGGACGGTCAGGAAGGAGCCGTGGGGCGTTTGGATCAGTCGACATAGCGACCTCCTTTCATCGAAGCGCCCGGTGTCCGCACTAGCGGGCTGAAAGAAGGTTGCTTAGATTTGAAACTGAAAGGTGGGCTTCTACCCTTTCCGCGGACCGGATGCGTCCTTTACGCTAGAGCAATCCTATCATGTAGCTCGAGATCCGCGGAATCCGCCCGCGTCTAGGGATGAGACGACTCCACCGGGTCTCAGGGGGCGATACTGCATCTTTGCGAAGAAGTTGCACACATGTGGCGGAAATGCGCGCACTTCCGAGCGGATCACGGGCAACCCTTCCATAATCCGATAAGGGAAGGTTTGCCGACAACACGTCCAGAATCGTCGGATGCGAGGCGATAATGTTTTCATAAGGGCGAAATCCGGGTTGTCAAATGCACGAGTCCCCGGGTTGAATTGCCCAGTGACTGCCAGAAGACGAGTGGATGCCGATAGAAAATCAAAGGATGCTAATATTCAGCGCGATATGATCGCGAGTGGTTCCACCTCTCAGTATGTGCTTGGTAGTACGGACGCCGAACAAGAGCGGCTGATTCGACAGGCTGCGCGTCTTGATCCTTACACCGAGCGATTGTTCCGTGACGCAGGCATGAGTCGGGGTCAACGAATTCTGGACATCGGCTCGGGTGTCGGCGACGTAGCGATGTTAGCGGCGCGTCTGGTTGGTCCTTCGGGAGAGATCGTCGGAGTCGAACGCGACGAGCGGTCGATCGCCAGGGCAAGGGCTCGCGTAGCGGAAGCTGGACTGCACAACGTAACGTTTATGCAGTCGGACGTGAGTCAGGTGACGAGTGGTGCGCCATTCGATGGGGTGGTAGGCCGTTGCATTCTGCAGTTTCTACCCGATGCCGCGGCTGTTATGCGTTCCCTCTCGCAGCTGGTCCGACCCGGAGGCGTGCTCGCTTTTCACGAGCCGACGTGGTCCCCTTTGCTTTTGCTTACCGCCCAACTCCCGCTGTGGTTGGCGTGCGCTTCGCTCATTCGCAAGACCTTTCAATGCTCCGGAGCAAACCCAGACATGGAACTCGTGCTCTTCAGGGCGTTCGGAGAGGCTGGCCTGCCTGCGCCGACCATGTGGATGGAAATCCCCATGGGCAGTGATCCGTTCTTTGCAGGATGGGTCTACGATCTCCTGTGCAGTGTTCGCCCGCAAATGCAGCAGCACAATCTTTCCTGCGAAGCGCTGGGCAATTTCGAGACGCTGCGGGAAAGGCTTGACGCAGAGCTGGTGGCGCTGAAGTCCCCCGGCGCTTGCATCGGCCTGGTGGGCGCTTGGTCTCTCGTCCCCGTGAGTTCCGCCCCTCGCTAATATTCAAGAGCCAACCGACGCGGGCGCTCTTTTTGGAAAGATCCTGCCATACCGGATACGTGCCCAATTCTTGACACCGTGGCGATTGCCCCTAGCGATAAATGAATCTCAAGTGATCCCAAGGTAAGGGTTGCCGCCGACTCGCCAGCTGACCGCCTTTTGTGCAGCTCGAGTCTGTTGCGGGAAAGGATTGCACACGCACCTCTATCGCAGGCGGAGGGAGAGCCGGCGTTTCTGCGGACGGGTGTTTTAATCCGGATAATTAGGAGCGGAGACTTGTACCTTGTTGCCTCAACATTTCTTCCATGGGTAGTACTGTTCACTGTCTGTCTCGTACTGGTGAATGGACAGCACTCACTGCAGCGCGGAACGTTGCCTCCGCGGTAACGATGTCACGACTGCTTGGATGGCTATATCGACGAATGGAATCCAGAGCACGCTGAGCCCATTCGGCGGCCGCTTTCGGATTACCCGATGCCAACAGGGCCTCTGCCCTGATGCGCCACAAATATGGTCCCATGCGAACATCTCGGAAGCCAGTAACGTGATCAAAAACGTCGAGGGCGCGGGCGCTTGATTGGAGGGTCGCACCGCTATCGTGATTCCTTAGCGCCAGCAAGGCTAAGCCTCCGTGGGCAAGCGCGACAGAGGATAGGTTGCGATCGTGCGACTGCATCAGAATTTCACGAAACTCTTGGCTTGCCCCGGAGCTATCCCCAAGGTGCAACAAGCAAGTACCCAACATTTCTCGCTCCTGAAGCACAACCGGGTCGTCGGGGCGTGACGTGGACAGGTAGCCCTCGAGCGCAGATCGGAACAGATGCTTAGCTTCTTCGGCCCTTCCAGCCCTGTCATGGGCCAGCCCCAGTTCCCCGTGGACATGATTAACGTCGGCGTAGAAGGTCGGGGCCTCAGTGTACCCACGTTCAGCATACTTAAGCCAACGGATCGCAAGATCCGGTCTGCCCTCGGCGGACAGGCGACCTCCGTAGATCTCAAAAACGCGTGCTGCAGAGTTTTCCTCTAGTGCGTTGCGGTATTTTGCCGGCGGAGTGGGAAGAATCCGGAGGAGTGCCTCGAACATCTCCAGCGAGCGTTCCCGGTCTCCTCTAAGGTGCGCAGTCTGGGCTTGATTGGCGGCGGCCACCCAGTAATACCAAGAATTCATGCCATACGTAGCCTTGGCTAGTCGTGCCGCAACTTTCTGGGCCTGCTCGGCAGCGTCGAAATCCCCTTGGTACGCAAGCGATTTTCCCAGATTGGAGTAATCGACCGAGAGTGCACCATCGTCTCGGTCCGGTGCCTTTTCTACGATCGCGATGCTCCGCTTAGTGTATTCGGCTGCTCGGCTGTAGTCGCCTTGCGCATGATACATACCGCCCAGTGCACTCAAGGCAAAGGCATGCCGCGGGTCATCTGGAGCCACGATCGCATATAGCTCGATCGCATGCTCAAATGCCCTTGTCCTTTCCTTGAGGCTCGAAGCGTCGTGTAGAGCAAAACCGCGGGAAAGCCACCAATAGGCACGCTCCGGGGAGCGATCCAGTGCCGCGCGCTTGATCAGTTCGTCGATTTGATCCAAAAGCTTAAGTGCTTGTCCAAAGTCACCCCTGGTAGCGGCATCATCGGCCTGTTTGAGAAGGCTGTTGATGACCACTGGATGAGCTTCGCCGTAACGCATACGCGCAAGCTCTGTTTGTCTCTTACTCAGCCGCAGAAATGTATCGTTCTCGTCCAATTCACCATAAATGTCGGCGAGGATCCCGAGCAACTCAATCTCCGCATCGGGATCGTTGGCGAAATCTTTCTCGATCCTGGTCGAACTAACGTCGAGCAGCTCCTTGGCAGTGATTGTGCCGCGAGGCTTGTCCGAAGCGATGCGTGGATCGCTGGCCTTGAACACACTTACAAGGAAGTCCTTGGTAGTTTTCTCCCTGTTAGCTTCTCGTCTGGCAATTGCCGACTGGCTACGCGCGATTGCAGCTTCCTGCAGGGCGACGCCCAGCCCCGCGGCCAGCGCGACAAAAACGGCCATAGCAGCAGACACGGCTAGTTTATTGCGCCACAGCAGCTTTCTCGTTCGATAGATTGCGCTGGCTGGTCGCGCCTCTACTGCTCGGTTGTCGAGGTAGCGTTCAATATCAGCGGCCAATGCCGACGGCGTCGCGTAGCGGCGCTCCCGGCCCTTCTCCAACGCCTTCAGCGTGATCCAATCCAGATCACCACGGAGTGAACTCGCCAGTTGCTTCACTTCAGTGTGTCGAGACGCCGCTTTGCTTGATGACGTCTCTTGATTCGTACTGATCTTCTTGCTCGGGCGCGGCGGATCTTCCTCGCGCAGTTGCCGCAGAAATTCCTCGGGTCGCTTCTTCTTCCATTCGGTCGTATCAAACGGCAAGAATCCGGTCAGCAGTTCGTAGAGAATAGCCCCCAGCGAATAGACGTCGGTTCGGGTATCAACGTCGTGTATTTTCGGATCGGCCTGTTCCGGGCTCATGTAGCCGGGTGTGCCCAGAAACGCACCCATCTGTGTGAACAGTGTCTCTCCCGAAGCCAGCGGTGCCATCGCCTTTGCCAAGCCGAAGTCGATGATGCGCGGCATCGGCTTACCGTCCACTCCCACCACCAGAATGTTCGATGGCTTCAGGTCGCGATGGATGATCGCCTTCTGGTGCGCGTGCTGCACGCCTTCGCAGACGCGGATGAACAACTGCAGTCGCTCGCGAATGCTCAGCTTCTTCGCATCGCAGTAATCGGTGATCGGCAAACCATCGACATACTCCATCACCAAATAGGGCTGGCCGACCGGAGTTGTGCCGGCGTCGAAGACCTTGGCAATCGCTGGGTGATCCATAATGGCCAACGACTGCCGCTCGGCTTTGAATCGCTGCATGGTCGAAGCATCGTACATCCCGGCTTTGATCAGCTTCAACGCGACCTGGCGCCTGACCGGTTCGGTTTGCTCGGCCAGCCATACCTGCCCCATGCCGCCGATGCCAATTCTCTTGATCAGTCGATAGGGACCGATCAACTGCGCGCTCTGTGCGTCCTCAAGAAGCCGGTCCAGCCAGGGGTGCTCCGAAAGATCATTTGATTTCTCGTGGGCCGATAGCAACGATACCACCTCGCGTCGCAGCTCGGGGTCCTGGCCACAGGCCACCTCGAGAAACGCGCCGCGCTGGCCGGCATCGCGTTCGAGGGCGGCCCCGAAGAGTTCCTTAATCCTTTCCCAACGTTCTCCTGTTTCCGTGGTCCTGCCCCCTTCGCATCTCGCGCGATAACCAGGCTTTGGCCATGTTCCAATCGCGTCCCACGGTGGCCGGGGACACTCCCAACACCGCAGCCGTTTCCTCCACGGTGAGCCCTCCGAAGAACCGCAACTCTACGATCTGCGCCTGCTGCGCGTCACGTTTTGCAAGGTCAGTCAAAGCGTCGTCCAGCGCGATCACATCGGCAGCCCGGCGCTGGGGCTGTTCGAAGTCCACGTTGAGCTCTACTTTGCAGTCAGGACTGCGTTTGGCCGCCCCGTAACTCCGGGCATAGTCCACCAGGATCTGCCGCATGAGTCTGGCTGCAATCGCGATGAAGTGCTCTCGATTCTGCGCCTGAAAGGGCCCTTGCTGCATGAGCCGCAGGTAGGCCTCGTGCACCAGGGCCGTGGTCTGCAGAGTGTGGCCCCTGCGCTCGCCGCGCAGGTAATGGTGGGCTAGGTTGTGGAGTTCGTTGTAGATGAGGGGCACTAAAACCTGTATGGCATGCTGGTCCCCCGCTCTCCACCGGCTCAGCAACTCGCTTACGGATTGGGACGGTAGTTGAGGCAACTCGCTTCTCCCTCAACCAGTTAGTTGGAAACGATAGCTCTCCTACAGGCCCAAGTCAATTGACTCGGCGCAGGAAATAGGCCAATTCCGCCGGTCGTTGTTTTTTTAGCCGGCCGATTTTTTTTGAGTGAATTAGCTGTGGTTTTCCGCCTTTAAGGGTTAGAGGGTCAAATCCGTGGCACTCAACAAGAACCGGCATTCCACCACGACGCCCAGGGACAAATTCAACCGGACTCGAAGTGAGGCAATTTGTGTCAAAGACTCGGAAGCACCTTGAACGCACGTTTCTGTTTGTGCTCTTTTTTGCGGCGCCGGCGCTCGCGCAATTTGAAGTCGCGCCGGACCATTTCCCCAGCACCGACGAGCTGGCGGTCCAGCCGGGTTCGATCCACGCGGCGCAACGGGAGCAGCGGAAAACGGAACAGCAGGCGGTCTTGGTCGAATACCGCGCTCAGATCAAAGCCAAAATTGAGCAGGTGGTGGCAGCGTCGCAGGCGCTTCAGCTCGGGACCAGCGGGACGGGCGAGACGGACGCGCTGATTACCCAGCAGCGTGAGTTGCAGAAGGTGCTCAAGTCTCTGGCCTCCGTCGTTCGAGGAGCGGAAGTAACGCTAGCCCGGCTACAGCGCGAGCAGGCCAAAGCCCAATCACAACCACGCCATACGAAGCACAGCGCATTGGTCGCGGCTGCGCGCCCCGGAACATAGAGAGCAAGAGCGCCTAGCCACGAACGACAGGAGGGGCGGATATTCAACAGGCCGACCCTTTCAAGGAGCGACAAATGAACACGAGCAAGGCACCGCCATTCGAAAATCAAATCGCAACCCGGGCACGTTCTGTGGTTTCGGAGCCTGCGCCGGAAGAACCAGCCGGCAAACCGGATATACCTCCTTATTTCTCATGGCCAACAAAGTGGCCGGTGAGTACGGCTGGACTATGGGGCTCGTACCTCAAGTCACTACTGGGTTTTTAAGGAGAAAGAACATGCTAGCAAACCAGAAAAACCTATTACGAGGCGGCTTGTGGGCTATCCTCGTCTTCGTTGGATCGGCGTGTTTCGCCCAGAAGGACCCCGGCGTTCGCCCCGGTCCTCCAGGCGCGGGCGCGGCGCTCAATGGACTCACACCCATCGAGCTCTCCATGTTCAACGAAGGCCTACAACGGGCTATCCAGCTTGAGGCGGTCTGCGATGACTGCAGCGATCTGACGCTTGGCCAACTGACCGATCCGACGAAGGCGAACCTTGTGACACAGACGAACTCCGCGGGACTCGGAGTGCGGTTCAACGGGGACCAATGCACGGTCTGCCACAACCAGCCGGCGCTCGGCGGTTCGGGCGGCTTCATGGTGCCGAATCCCCAGGATCCGTCGAACAAACAGCGTAAGCCCGAAAATCCCATGTTCGATCTGATTCCTCACCGCAAGGGGGCCACCAACGCGGTGCCCTCTTTCATCGAGCAATACGGGCCGATCCGCGAAGTGCGTTTTGTTCGAAAGCCGGATGGCAGTCCGGACGGGGGCGTGCATCAGCTCTTCACGATCGTGGGGCGCTCCGACATCTTCCCTGCCGGACAGACGAACACGTGCACCAACGCAGAGCTGCCTCCGATCGATTTTGAAACACAATTCAAAAACAACAATGTCCGTTTCCGCATTCCCTTACAGACGTTCGGTCTTGGCATCCTCGACGGCATCCAGGATCGCGAGATCCTCGGGCGCCACGCGGCCACGGCCGCGATTCGCGAAGAACTCGGCATCCAGGGCGTTCCAAATCGCAGTGGCAACGACGGCACCATCACGCGATTCGGGTGGAAGGCTCAGAATAAATCCATCACCATCTTTGCCGGCGAGGCCTACAATGTGGAAATGGGCGTCACCAATGACCTCTTTCCTCAGGCAACCGACGAGACTCCAGCATGCACCGCGGTCAAGAGCGAGCCGAACGATATCACTCGTTTCGACCCCACGGATATTCGCAATCAGAGCTTCTTAAACCCTCTGCATGAAATTGCGGACTGGCTAATGTTCGGCATCTTCATGCGATTTTTGGACGCGCCAGAGCCGGCGCCGTTCTCGCCGAGCGCGGTCCATGGCCAGCAGTTGTTCGGCACCGGGCCGGAGAACCCCGGCATTGGATGCTTTGCCTGCCACACGCCGACTATGGTGACTCCGGCCAGGAGCGAAACGCAGGCGCTGCAAAGTCTGACGGCACATCCCTATACAGATCTTTTGGTCCACCACATGGGCAAGGGTCTCGCTGACGACGTCACGCAAGGAGCAGCGACTGGCGACATGTTCCGCTCAACACCCCTGTGGGGCCTCGGACAGCGCATCTTCTTCTTGCATGACGGCCGCACCAGCGATCTTCTGCAAGCCATCCGTGCCCACCGCTCAGCCGCCCAGGACTGTGCGGATTCCTCGGATTCGCCATGCTACGGGCCATCGGAAGCGAATGCGGTGATTGAACGCTTCAATGCGTTGTCCGAGACAGACAAGCAAGCAATTTTGGATTTCCTCCGCTCGCTCTGATGCCGACACGCATGGAGTACGACATGCAAGTCTGTCGGCAGCAACACTCTGGTTCTGGCATATCGTTTAGCCTGGCTGGAATTCTGCGAGGGATGATCGCGCCGGCAATATCGCAATCGCGACGTTCCAGCTAGACGACAGACCTGCATTTCTTAACCGATGCACAATCGTGTTGAATAAGACCGCAGCGGGCTGGAGGATAGTGCATCTGCACGCTTCTGAAGTACCGGTTAGCCGATAGAGCTTTGACGAGAGGCCAATAGGATTGGAGGTTTCGTCGTAACCCATGAGCGTTGCTTTTAGGTCCACACTCGCTGTTCTGATGTTGTTAACGGTTGGTGCTCCCACTCGACTCGCGACTCGGGCACCTACGGGGGGCGCGATACGGACGAGGGTCGTACTCCTCGGCACGGGCACTCCTGTGCCCGACCCTGATCGTTCTGGCCCGGCCACCGTTATCACTGTTGATGATCGCGCTTACCTTGTCGATTTCGGACCTGGCGTCATTCGCCGCGCCGAGGCTGCTGCCCTCAGGGGAGTCACGGCGGCCGAACCCGGCAATCTGAAGGTGGCATTCGTGACTCACCTCCATTCCGATCACACGGCCGGCTATTCCGATTTGATTCTCAGCGGGTGGACATCGGGCCGGAAGATCCCGCTCGAAGTGTATGGTCCCTCGGGACTGCAATCGATGACCGAGCACATTTTGCAGGCTTATCGGGTCGACATCGAGACACGCAGCAATCCCGACGGACCGATGCGCGACTTTGGTCGATTCCCTGATGCGTGGAAAGTGCATGCGCACGAAATCAAGCCGGGAGTCATATATAAAGACGAAAAGGTCATGGTCACCGCGTTCGCCACAAAACACGCGATGGAGAGCTACGGATATCGGTTCGAGACGCCGGATCGAACCATCGTGATCTCAGGGGACACGAGTCCAGTCGAGGAAACCATTAAGGCTTGTAACGGCTGCGATGTTCTGATCCACGAAGCACAGCCAATCGAACTACTCGCAAAAATGCCCGAAAGCATCCACTCGTTCGTAGCGAAGTACCACACGACGACCGAACAACTCGCGGAATTGGCGACGAAAGCCAAGCCGAAATTGCTCGTTATCTAGCATACGGTCAGCTTTCCACCGGGAATCGCACCTCCCAGACTTCTGGGGCCCAAGGCTGCTGCGGATGCGCTGTACGGTTCGCCAGAAATGCTCGAAAAGGAGATTGGCTCTCGGTATGCGGGAAAATTCGTAATTGGCAAAGACCTCGACGTGTACTAGTTTTCTGCCAATGGAGTCGCGTAGTTCGTCGTACCTTGGACCCGACCGTTTGACAGAATGGGCGCATCGGCCCGCGCTTGGGCCGAGTCCCTGAGATTGGAGTGGACATGAAACTCGCGACGATTCTTATTTTGACAATAATGGTGCATACGGGCCGGGCGTCCGCACAGACTCGTCAGGCGGTGGGCGCATCAACTGACGTGAATAGTGCAGAGGATGAAATCAAGACATTGGAGGAAATGCGGAATCAGGCTGTTCTGCACGGTGATGTCGCGGCGTTAGATCGCATGACCTCCGACGATTACACCTTCATTACTTTAAGAGGTGAGATGCGCACAAAGTCAGAGATTCTCAAGGGGTTTGCATCTGGATCGTTCCATTATGAATCACGAGAAGTCTCTGATTTGAAAGTGCGGGTATATGGAGGTACCGCGATTGTAACCGGGCGTTCGGTTCAGAAAGGAATGGAGAACGGGAAGGATTACAGTGGGGACTACCGGTTTACGAGAGTGTACGTAAAGCAGAAAGGCCGCTGGGTGACCGTGGCATTGCAGACGACTCTGATTCAACAATAGACGGGGCCCCGAACGCGCCCTACGGCGGAGTTCTCGAGTGGGACATTTGCAGAACAATCAAAAGAACGAGCATCCGAGTATTCCAACATTCCCTGGTTATGACCGAGCATTGCTGCTGCACGGCTGCAAGCGCAATAAAGTGCTGAGTCTTGAGGAAGTTGAAAAATACGGAATCGACAGCTTCGCCGATGCCGACTACGTCAGCATCTACGGAATGCGGCCGAGAATGGTACGGCCGGGGCATACGTCTGCTCGGCCGCACGGCAGTAGAGTGCACCCGTGATGCGCTCGGCAAACGGATTGGTCCCGATGTTGCCTCCGTCGCCGCACGGATGCAGTCGAATGAATTCGTGGTAATCGATCCGTTCGCCGGTTCCTGCAATACGCTCTTTTGGATTTTGAGGCACCTGCCAAATTCACAAGGTATTGCCTTCGAGTCCGACCCGCAGGTGTTCGAGCTTACGCGTCGCAGTCTGACGGTCCTCGGTCAAAGGATCGACCTTGTCCATGGTGACTATGTAAAACGCCTTGAGGAGTGCCGCGTGCCAGAGGATCAAGGCGTCGTTGCATTCGTGGCACCGCCGTGGGGCACGGCCCTAGATGAAGTGCGGGAATTGGACGTGTGTCGCACTGCGCCTCCAATTTGCGACGTTATCGAGCAACTTGTGCACCGATTTCCGAAGCATAAGATGCTCTTCGCGACGCAGGTTTACGAGAAGGTTTGCACCCCTTCATTGACCCAGGTTCAAGCGCGGTTCGATTGGAGCGAACTACGCATCTACGATATCAACGAGGAAGGCCGGAACCACGGTATTCTTCTTGGAACGAAAGGTTGGGCACCATAGATACGCGGCCACGCTGACCGTTCTGGTCCCCACCGGGCCGTATGCTTACGCTCGCGAATCGGTGATGATTCCTACACCAAATCTCGCAAGGTTATGATGGTGGTGCGTCGTTTGCCTTGCGATTCGAGCAAAAGCACAACCTTCGATCCGACTGGTCTGTGACGCATACCTTGACGAATCTCTGGCAGCACGAGCTTGGCCCACGTCCTCCATCACAAATAGCACGCCGGTGCTGCCACCACATGGTTCTACTTGAGATCCTCTGCGCGAATCGGCAATCGCCGAATGCGTTTGCCGGTTGCCGCAAACACAGCATTTGCAACCGCTGGAGCCAGAGGCGGGACACCCGGCTCGCCCATGCCTGTCGGTCGTTCGGCACTCGCTACGATGTGAACTTCAATTTCCGGAGCCTGATCGATGCGCAGAACTTGGTAATCGTGAAAATTACTTTGTTCCACCGCACCATCCTTGATCGTGATCTCCCCTTTTAGAATGGCGGTCAAGGCGAAATTTACGGAACCCTCGATCATGGCCTTTACACCGTCAGGATTAACGGCTGTGCTACAGTCCACGGCTGTCACGACTCGACGCACCCGCACCGCTCCGTTTTCTACAAGAACTTCTGCGACGTGCCCTACGTAAGTGTCGAAGCCAAAATAGCAGGCGATGCCTCTGCCTTGCGGCTGAGCCATCGACTCATGCCAACCCGCTTTTTCTGCGGCAAGCTGCAAGACGGTTCGCAAGCGGGCAGTATCACAAACCTGGTCGGTGTACATCGGGCTTGTCACCTTGCGGTCTTCTCGCAGCAAAGCGAGACGAAAGTCAAGCGGACTTTTACCCGCAGCATAAGCGAGTTCGTCCAAAAAACATTCGACAACAAAAGTGTTGAAAGAACTCTCTACTGACCGCCACCAAGCCCGGGGCACGGCTGAGGGGAGAGGGGCAAAGTCGTTGCGAAAATTGGGAACAAAGTAGGGAATGTCCGCCGCTCCTGCCATCTCCTGGGACGCGACGCGCCGGGAGTCCTTCAATTGCTCGGGCGAATCGAAAACCTCACGGATAGATGTCGACACAATCCTATGGGTCCAAACTGAGGGCAAGCTTTGGCCGTCGAGGCCGCCAACCAAGTGGTGGTAAGACAGTTGGCGATAGAAGTCATGCTGCATGTCGTCTTCGCGCGTCCAAATTAGCTTGACCGGCTTTTTCACCTTTTTTGCAATCTGCAACGCTTCTGCCGTGTAGTCCCATTGGCCACGCCGGCCGAAGGCTCCTCCAGACCACAGACAATTCACCTTGATTGACTGCCCAGGAAGCCCCGAAAGCCGGGAGAGTTGTTGCTGGATTACGCCTGGCCACTGTGTGCCAGTCCAGACCTCACAGGTGTCGGGCCGCAAATCGATCGTGCAGTTCATCGGCTCCATCGTGGCATGCGCTTGGAATGGCAACTCATACCAGGCTTCTACTTTTCGTGCAGTCGCCGCCAACGCGGCGTCGGGGTCACCGTCCTCGCGAGCGACGAAGGTGGCTGGTCCGCTCAGTTGAGCCTGCGCAGCCTCTCGGAGGCTGGCGCTGCTTTCGTCGCCGCGCGGGCCTTTGTCCCATTGGATTTTCAATTTTTTTCTCGCCTGGATCGCAGCCCACGTATTCTCCGCCACGACCACCACGCCGCCCGCTGTGTTCTCGTAGCGAGGCAGTGGATCGATCGGGAAAATGTCGGCCACGGCGGGAACGGCTCTGGCCATTGTGTCGTCGAACTTCAGAAGCCGGCCGCCAAAGTGCGGACAACGAGCGACAACTGCATAGAGCATGCCCGGAATTTTCACGTCAATGCCAAAGGAGGCGGTCCCGTTGATTTTCGCAGGCAAGTCCTTGCGCTCGGCTCGCTTGCCAACGAGACGAAAATCG
>Ga0126378_10001706_pt1 | contig 16239 bp, 13 predicted proteins | sample PanSoiMetPlot_23_FD_92587 | JGI IMG/M metagenome (GOLD analysis project Ga0126378, IMG submission 92587) | Tropical forest soil microbial communities from Panama - MetaG Plot_23 | ecosystem: Environmental > Terrestrial > Soil > Tropical forest > Bulk soil | place: Panama | collected 2016-02-17 | reverse complement strand
CCCTTCAGGCCGGCCTGCTCGCCTGGCTGAATCTCCGCAGAGGTGACGAGGGTTTTCGACCGGGGTTGCTGGCCGCCACGCGACGGTGGCGCAACCGGGGACTGCTAGCGGCCGGGGAGACCGTGACGGGAGCAGGCTTCGCCATGGGGCTGGATCCCCAAACGGGCCAGCTGGCCGGGCTCAGCTGGGCCGCGGCCGAGCGGGGCGTGCTGCTGGCCGGGACCGATCCCGGCGAGCTCGCCGGCGTTGCGCTGGCCGTCGCCTGTGCCGCGATGCGGCGTCGCAAGGCGGTGCTGGTTGTTGATTTCGACGAAGGCGGTGACGCGGCTGCGCACATCGGATCAGTAGCGCTGCTGGCAGGATCGCTGGACATCCCAGTGAGCCGCGTCTCGCGTATCGATGGCGGGCTCCGCACGGCGGCCGGGCGCGCCATCCGGGCACGGAGCGTCATGCTCGCGGCCGGACCGAGCGAGAGCCTGGCCGACGAGGTGACGGACGTGCTGGCATGGCTGAGTGCCCGGGGTCTGCGCGCGGACAGCCTCCTGTGCATCAGCGGATGCGAGGCGGCCGATCCTGCCCGGCTCGGTGCCTTGCTCGCGCTGGGACCTTCGACGGGAACCGCGGTGCTGGCCAGCACGACGAGCGCGGCATGCGCCGAGGCGCTGGCCGGGCATGCCGGTCAGACCGTGGTCTGCGGGCCCGTCGATACGGAGCTGACCTCCCGCCTGACGGCGGCACGCCTCCCGGCTGACAGCGGCCGGGGCCGGGACCAGTATGGCGACGCGCTGGCCCGGCAGCGACCCGGCGAGTTCACGGTCATTGGTCCGGACCGCGTGCAACCCGGCTGCCGAGCGGTGCCCATCGTGACGGCGACCGGGCCTGCAGAGGCCGGGCGCAGCGGCGCACGCCGGACGGTGCCTCGCATCCCGGCGGCAGCGGGCAGCCGGTGACCGCGCCCTGGTTCCGTCCTGACGTGCTGTATCTGGGCTGGCGGCCGCGGGCGGAACACGATCCAGGCCCGCCGCCGGTGCCGCCAGCGGCCGCCGTGCTCGACCAGGTCAGCGCCGAGTGGCTGGCGGCGCAGCGACGCGAGCACGCCAGGCTCTCCAGGCCCCTCCGGCTGATCAGCGCGCTGGGGCTCGTCGCGACCGCCGCGATGACCGGAACCTGGCTGGCCGGCTGGCTGCCCGGCGGGCTCGCGCTGTTCGCTGACGCCTTTGCGGTGCCGGTCGCAGGCGGCAGCTTTCTCCGGCTCGGCCGCGGCCGCCACAAGCTGACGCGCGAGCTTCGCGCCGAAGCCGAGCGGGTCGCCGGGTTTCGTGAGGTGCAGCGCGTGCAGCTGGCGGCGGAGCGCCAGGAGCACGGCCGGCAGTTGCGCGGCTGGCAGCAGCAGGCGGCAGCATTCGCCCGCCGGCCGCACTGGCATCCGGTAACCCTGCCCGTCACCGTTGGTCGGCTGGATGTCGCGGGCGGCACGATAGCGGGCTGGTCGGCGCTGCTCACGACGATGGCGGTCGCGCGGCTCGAGGCGGGCGGCGAGGTCACCGTGGTCGATCTGAGCGGCGGAGCTGTCGCCGCCGACCTGCTGGCTCTGGCCCGCCATCAGGGCGCGGAGCCGCTGCTGTGGCGACTGCCAGCGGACCTACCGCGGCTGGATCTCGGCGCGGACTTCAGCCCTGAGTTGCTGGCCGACGTCCTGGCCCGCACCGTCGCGGCCGCTGGCGGCCAGGCAGCCGGCGGTCAGCATGACCCAGCCACGGATGCGGCCCTGCTGCGCCGGGTGCTCGCGGTACTCGGCGACGGCGCGACCCTGGCGCAACTGACCGCGGCGCTGCGGGCCCTCGGCCAGATCGGCGGCCCGACCGATCACCTCGGGTCGGCGCAGCTGACACGGGATCAGCTGGCTCGGCTCGGCGCGCTCGGCGGTCGGGGCGCCGAGCCGGTCGTCATCGAGCGGGCGTGGGCCCTGGAGGGTCGGTTGCACGCCCTCGGCCCGCTCGCGAGCGGCCTGGCCAGTCCGCCCGCCAGCGCGCTTCGGGTGGTCTCGCTTGACGGCCGGGCCGCGCCGCTGGACACGGACACGATCGGCGCCTACCTGGTCCTCGCGCTCGCCGAAGTCCTCCGCGGGTCCCGGCCGGCTGCAGGCTGGCGGCAGGCAGTGTTCGTCTTCGGTGCCGACCGGCTGCCCGCCGACGTGCTCGACCGGCTCAGCGATGCGGCCGAGCACACGGAGGTCGGCCTCGTGCTCGGATTCCAGTCGATCCCGGCTCACGTCCGCGACCGGCTGGGCCGCGGCGACAGCGCGGTTGCTTTCATGCGGCTCGGCAACGCCGCTGACGCCCGGCTGGCGGCAGAGCAGATCGGGACCGAGCACCGGTTCGTCATCAGCCAGCTCACCGACACGGTCGGGGCGTCGGTCAGCGACACCGCCGGCGACTCCTACGCCAGCACCGCGGGAACGGCGCACTCGGTGGCCGACTCCCGGTCGCTGACAACGACCACCGGCCGCACCAAAGGCAGCGGCCGCAGCGCGGGCGGATTCGCGCCGTTCGCGGCCGTCAGCGGCTCGGCCAGCCAGGACGCGAGCTTCTCGGCCGCGCTGGCGGACTCCCGGTCGGTCAGCGCCGGCATCACCACGGGCACCTCATGGGGACTCAGCACGTCTCGGACGACCGGGACCACCGGGTCGCTGGCGCTGGCCGCGCAGCGGGCCAGGGAATTCCGCGTCGAGGCGCATGAGCTGCAGCAACTCCCGCCGAGCGCGCTCGTGTTGTGCCATCCTGGCCCGGGCGGCCGCGATGTCGTGCTGGCCGACGCGAACCCGGCGATCATGACGCTGCCGACGGTGCGGCTCGCCGTACCCGCGGCCGGACGTGCCTCCGTCAGCGGGAGGATTAAGCCATGATGCGCCGGCCGACGGGGAGGATCGACCCATGACGCGCCCGTTCCGTCAGGTTGATGTCTTTACCGATACCCCCTACTTCGGCAATCCGCTGGCGGTCGTGCATGACGCCGACGGGCTGACCACCGAGCAGATGCAGCGGTTCGCCAGCTGGACCAACCTGTCCGAGACCACGTTCCTCCTGGCACCGGGGGACGAGCAGGCCGATTACTGGGTGCGGATCTTCACACCTGCCGCGGAGCTGCCGTTTGCCGGGCATCCGACACTGGGCAGCTGCCACGCCTGGCTCGAGGCCGGTGGTCGGCCGCGCCAGCCCGGACTCGTCGTCCAGCAGTGCGGAGCCGGCCTGGTCACGATCCAGGTCGGCGAGGACGCATCCGCCTTCGCGGCACCCCCGCTGGTACGCTCCGGCCCGGTCGAAGAGGCCGTAGCGGAGGATGTCGCGGCCATGCTCGGGATCGGCCGGGACGACATCGTCGATCTGCAGTGGGCCGACAACGGCCCCGGCTGGATCGCCGTGCTGCTGTCGAACGCGGACGCCGTGCTGAACGTGCGGCCCGGGCCGGGCGACCTCGACGTGGGCATCGCCGGCCCGCATCCGCCGGGCGGGCCAGCTGACTTCGAGGTGCGCGCCTTCTTTCCGGTGGACGGCGTCACGCGGGAGGACCCGGTCACGGGCAGTTTCAACGCCTCGCTGGCCCAGTGGCTGCTGACTGCCGGGCGGGCGCAGGCGCCCTACACGGTCCGGCAGGGAACCGTGCTCGGGCGCAGCGGCCGGGTCCGCATCACCCAGGACGCCAGCGGGCAGGTGTGGGTGGGTGGCAGCGCCGTCACCTGCGTATCCGGCACCGTGAAGCTGTGATGCGCCCTGCTCCGCCTTCGGCACAATCCGGTCGAATCTGGTAGCACGGCCCCGCGCCGCCTGGTAAGCACGCAGCATGGCAGCGACGGAAGGCATCGGCAGCGGCTCGGCCGAGCTCTGGTACCGGGTCCATGCCGTCAGCGCTGACACGCTCGGAGGTACGGCCGCAGCCGACTACGCGGCGGTCCTGCCGGCCGCCCTGAACGCTGCCCGGCATCGCCGGCCGTTCATCGCTGGCTGGCTGTCCCGAGGCGGCAGGGCTCCCCTCGAGCTGATCACCAACGCCGGGCCACTGGCGCCCCCCGGCCACGCGCCTTCCGCTGAGGGCGAGCCGCTGGCCGCGGCCTTCGCGGCCGATGGCGCGGAGCCCGCCGATCACGCTGAGGCTGACGCGCCTGCCGCCGTGGAGATGCTGTTCCCGTGGGGGGCGCGCGGCACCGTCATCGGCGAGAACATGATCGCGGAGCTGGACCGGCTCATCTGGGCGCCATGTCCCGGCCGTCTTGTTCCCATCAGCGCGGACGCACCGGCCCGGCCCGGGGTGGCCGAGGACGGCGGACCGCCGACCCTGTTCGAGTCCGCGCTGCAGACTCTGATGGGCCGGCCTTTCGGCTGGCTCGTCGTCGCCGACCCCACCGATCTGCTCGATGACGAGACAGCAGAACTGCGCAGTCAGCTGAGTGTCTTGCGGCGCTACGAGGACGAGCCGACGAGGTTCGAGGCCGCCAGGGCAGAGCAGCGGCTGGCTGAGCTCGATGCCTATCGCGAGGCCGGTCTGTGGCATGTGCGTGTGCTCGTGGGTGCGGCATCCGAGCAGGACCTGGCGCTCATCGCGCCGGTGCTGGTGGGTTCGGCCGACCTGGGCGCGCACCCCTACCGGCTGCGCTGCCCGGATGGCGCGCACGAGTTCGCCGACGCGCTCGCCGCTCGGCTGACCGACCCGGCGGACGGGTCGGCGGTGCCGTTCGCCGCGTCCGCCGGGGCGCTCGCCGCGGCGACCGGCCTGCCGCGGCATGAGGTGCCCGGCGTCCGGCTGATCCGCGCCGGCTACTTCGATGTCACGGCGGACGAGCGGGACCTGCGTCCCGGTATCGAGCTCGGCCGGATCCTCGACGCGCGGGACCGTGAGGTCGGCGCGTTCAGCGTCCCGCTGGCCACGCTCAACCGGCACGCCCTTGTGGCCGGAGCGACAGGGTCAGGGAAATCGCAGACAGTCAGGCACCTGCTCGAGCAGCTGACCGCGGCTGGCGTCGGCTGGCTTGCCATCGAGCCGGTCAAGTCGGAATACGGCGTGATGGCGGCCCGCCTGGCCGGCACCGGCGACGACCGCGGTCGTGGCGAGGTCACGCTGATCAATCCTGCTGACCCCGAGTCGGTGCCGCTGTCGGTCAATCCCCTCGCACCCGAGCCGGGATACCCGGTGCAAGGGCACATCGACATGGTCCGCGCGCTGTTCCTGGCTGCCTTTGACGCCCGCGAGCCGTTCCCGCAGATCATGGCGCAGGCGCTGCAGCGGGTCTATCAGGAGTGCGGCTGGGATGCGCTCACCGGAGCCGGACGGGCTGATCAGGATGTGCCGCCCGCAGTGCCGACCCTCGCCGGGCTACGGGCCGCGGCGCTCGCCGTGATCGAGGACGTTGGTTACGGCCGCGAGTTGCAGGCTGACATGCGTGGCTTCATTGACGTGCGGCTCCGGTCGCTGCGGACCGGCTCGGCAGGCCGGTTCTTCGAGGGCGGTCACCCCGCCGACATCGGTGCGCTGCTGGATCGCAACGTCGTCCTCGCACTGGAGGACGTGGCCAACGACGAGGACAAGGCGTTCGTCATCGGCGCCCTGCTCATCAGGATCGTCGAGCACCTGCGGCTGCGGGCCAGAGCCGAGCCGGCCGACGGGCTGCGGCACGTGATTGTGCTCGAGGAGGCGCATAGCCTGCTGCGCGCAGGCCGGGAGGGCGCGAGCGCGCACGCTGTCGAGCTGTTCGCAGGACTGCTCGCCGAGATCCGCGCCTACGGCGAGGGCATCGTGGTCGCCGAGCAGATCCCGGCCAAGCTCGTGCCGGACGTTGTCAAGAACACGGCGCTGAAGGTGCTGCACAGGCTGCCCGCTGCCGACGACCGGCAGCTCGTGGGCGCCTCGATGAACCTGGACGAGCAGCAGTCACGCCACGTCGTGTCGCTGCCGCCGGGGGAGGCGGTCGCCTTTGCCGACGGCATGGACCGGCCCATGCGGATCAGGGTGCCTTTCGGCGGGGACCGCGAACAGCGCCGGTCCCATCAGCACGAGATGACCAGCAGCGGAGCAGCCGGCCCGCGCGAGGCTGGCTCGACCCTGCTGCTGGGCCGGCGGTCAGCTGGCTGCGGGCAGGCGTGCCGGGGCGCGCGGCCGTGCACCCTCGTGGAAGTGCGTGCGGCCGATCTGCTGGCCCGCTCGGAGCGGGATGCCTGGCTCCGGGTCTGGTCAGAGGTCTACGTGCTGGCGCATCTGGTCAACCGGCCGCGGCCGCGGGTGCCCGTGCCGCTGCGCACCCGGTGGGCGCAGCTGTCAGAGCGGCTGCGCGAATGCGCGCTGGCCACGGCGCTGGACGAGGCCGTGCAGCGCCGCAATCAGGCGCTGCGGTCGAGCTACGACTCGGCCGGGCTGACCGCGGCCTGCGCGGCGTCGGCGGCGGCCATGCTGGATGGCGGAAAGGGCGCCGGGACCATGCCGGGTATCACCTGGGTGATCCCGCAGCTGCAATGGCTGCACGAACTGGAGCGGGTGTGCCCGCTGGAAGGGCCGCCGGACCCCTTCGGGATAGCACCGCCGCTCGACTACTCGCTGCCGGGCCTGGACGGCGAGGACGATGTCAAGATCGGCCAGCGAATCAGCGGGCTGCGCCGCCACCCGCTGTCGATGGAGGTGACTGGTAACCGCCTGCTCGCGTGGACCGCGCTGCTCGGCGAGGACGACCATAGGGGCTTCATCGACGACCTCGCCGCCGTAGCCATCGGCGTCAGCCACCGTGGTCAGCTGGGGAAGGCAGCCGGCGAGATGGGCGTGACTGGATGGCTCGAGGCGGTCCTGTCGTGGCCGCGCCGGTTCATCGTCGGTGCCGACGACCAGGCGGCGCTGCCGGCCACCGAAACCGACCGGGTCGCCCGGTAGCATCGGCCGACATGAGGAAGCTTCCGCCGCGCGCCCGCCTGGCGACGTCGCTGGGCGGCGCGGCGGGCCGGGTGTCGCGGCTGGCGGGGCGGGGTGACGGCTCCGTGATCGGCGGCGTTCTCGGACTCCGGGTTGAGCCAGACTTGCTCCGGCTGCTCGCGACGGGCCGGCAGATCGTGCTAGTGACCGGGACCAACGGCAAAACGACGACGACCCGGCTCGTGACGGCGGCGCTTGGCGCGCTCGGGCAGGAGGTCGCTACGAACGCGTTCGGGGCCAACATGGAGGCGGGCCTCGTTTCTGCCCTCGGCCGCTCTCCGGACGCCCCCTATGCCGTGCTGGAGACAGACGAGCGCTACCTGCCCGCGGTCATCGAGGCCACCCGGCCGAGAGTCGTGGTGCTGCTGAACCTGAGCCGGGACCAGATGGACCGCGCGGCCGAGATCTGGCTGACGGCTCGCCGGTGGCGGCGCGCGCTGGAAACCGCCGATGACTGCCTCGTCGTCGCCAATGCTGACGATCCGCTGATCGCGTGGGCCGCCGCGGCCGCGCCGCGCGTCACCTGGGTCGCTGCGGGGCAACGCTGGCACGAGGACTCCTGGTGCTGCCCGGAGTGCGGTTCGCACCTGCGCAGGGACGAGCCGGGCTGGCGGTGCGGCGAGTGCGGACTCGCCCGGCCGTCGGCTTCGTGGGTGCTGAACGGCGACTCCGTCATCGACGAGTCGGGCCAGGTCAGAGACCTCGCCCTGACCCTGCCCGGCCGGGCGAACGCGTCCAACGCGGTGATGGCACTCGCGGCTGCCGCATACCTCGGCGCGGACACAGACAAGGCGCTGCCGATGCTGCGACAGGTCAGGTCGGTGGCAGGACGCTACACCCTGGTGGAGCGGCAGGGCCGGCAGGTCCGGTTGCTGCTCGCCAAGAACCCGGCCGGCTGGCTGGAGGCTTTCGACGTGCTCGCGCCGAAGCCATGCCCGGTGCTGCTGGCCGTCAACGCGCAGGGGCCCGACGGGCGGGACACCTCGTGGCTCTGGGACGTCGACTACCGCGTACTGCTCGGCCGCCCGGTGTTCGTGACGGGAGAGCGCGGGACCGATCTGGCCGTCCGGCTCGAGGCCGACCAGGTGCCGTTCGAGCTTGTCAGCGGGGTTGATGATGCCGTCGGCCGCGTCGCGGGGCCAGAGCTTGACGTGCTCGCGAACTACACGGCCTTTCAGCAGATCCGGACAATGCTAGGCCGGGCAGTGTGACCGGGAGAGCCGGGAGAGGAGCCGTATGACCGAGCGCGCGGGGCGCCACGCAGCGCGGCGCGACGACGCCGACCTGCCGGGCCCGCAGGCTGATCTGCGGCTTGCCCATTCCGGCGGCGGCGAGCCGGCGGAGTATCGCGGGCGCCCGTCTGGCCGGCACGCGGCGCGGAATTCAGGCTCCGCCAACGGCGCGTCGGCCAACGGCCACGGCAGCCCGCTGAATGGCCATGACCCCAGGGATTTCGCGAGCCGGGAACCGGCCGGGCAGAGCACCTGGACGCCAGCTCCTGTGGCGGTCCCGGCGGCCGGGCACTCGGGTGCCGCAGCGGGCCGGGCCAGTCGGCTCCGGCTGATCTGGGTGTACCCGGACCTGCTGAGTACGTACGGCGACCGGGGCAACATGCTCGTCCTGCAGCGGCGAGCGAGGCTGCGCGGCATCGACGTGGACGCGGCTGGCATCGACGCGGACCAGCCTGTCCCCGCCCAGGGTGACATCTACCTGCTCGGCGGCGGCGAGGATCTGCCGCAGATCCTCGCCGCGAACCGCCTGCGCACGGACGGGGGCCTTGCTACCGCTGTCAGCCTCGGCAGCGTGATCTTCGCCGTCTGCGCGGGCTATCAGGTCATCGGTCATCAGTTCGGCGGAGTGGAAGGTGAGCCGGTCGGTGGTCTCGGGCTGCTGGACATCATGAGCGGACGGGGCCAGCGGCGCGGGGTTGGCGAGCTCGTTGCCGATGTCGCGCCAGAGCTGGGCGTGCCCCGGCTGACCGGATTCGAGAACCACCAGGGCGTCACGCATATCGGTCCGGGGGCGCGGCCGCTGGCCCGCGTGAGCACCGGCGTGGGGAACGGAGACGGCACAGAAGGCGCATTCGCGGGGAAGGTACTCGGTACCTATCTGCATGGGCCGGCCCTTGCTCGCAACCCGGGCCTGGCCGACCTCCTGCTGAGCTGGGTGGTGGGCCCGCTTGCACCGATTGACCCGGCTGAGGAGGCGTGGGCGGCGCGGCTGCGCGCCGAACGCCTGGCCGCGATCGGTCAGTAGACCAGCGCCTGGGCTCCCTCGGCGAGCGCCTCGGCGACGAACGTCGTGGCCCCCGCGATCCGCACGCCGTCGACGACGGCGGCCGCGTTGATCTCGCGCCTCGCGGCGCACTGCGTGCACAGCGTCACCGTGCCCATCCTGAGCACCGTGTCGAACAGCTCGGGCAGCGGTGTGGCGTGCGGCAGCCGGAGATCAGGGCAGCCATCAGGGAGGGCGAACCAGGCCGCCTCGCCGGTGAGCCAGAGCGACACCTGCACGCCGCTGGCGACCGCGGCCGCCGCCACCGTCAGAGCCTGGTTGCAGCGCTCCGGGTCTTCCTTGCCAACAGTCACCTTGACTACCAGGGAACGCGCCGTCATGTACCGCACCTTAGCGCTGCCACAGCGAGGCCCGACGCCAGCACGGGAACCGGCGTTCCAGCTCGTGCGGCGTGGCGGACCGGCGACCATTCGGCAGCATCCCTACAATCCCAGGCGTGCCTCCTGTGCTGACCGCCATTCTGCTGGTCATCGCGCTTGCCGGGGTAGCTGCGGCCAGCCTCGGCCTGGTGGTCGGGCTGTTCCGGGTGAGCGGGCGCCCGCCGGGCGACTGAGACTGAGTGCGCGATCGGGTCCGGGTGCCGGTCGCTCTGGCGTGTCCGTCATGCTTGCTGTGAAGCCCGCGGCTCACGGTGGAGGACATCATGCAACCTGCCAAGCCCGCTCCGGCTCAGCCCGGCGGACTGCCGGAGCACTTCGAGCAGCACCAGGACCTCGACCCAGTGCGCTTCCTGCTCGGTCGCTGGGAAGGAGCAGGCGTCGTCGGCTACCCGACGATTGAGAGCGCGAACTTCGGCCAGGAGATCACCTTCAGCCATAACGGCAAGCCGTTCCTGATCTACTCGAGCCGGACCTGGCTAATCGAGCCGGACGGCACCATCGGCAGGCCGCTGGCCATGGAGACCGGTTACTGGCGGCCCCAGCCGGACGGGGGTATGGAGGTCGTGCTCGCGCATCCCACCGGCATCACCGAGGTCTACGTCGGCGCGGTGACCGGGACGAAGATCGAGCTTGCAACGGACGCGGTGGTCCGCACCGCCACAGCGAAGGAAGTCACCGCGGGCCGGCGGCTGTATGGACTCATCGGTGCCGATCTTGGCTGGGCCTACGACATGGCCGCTGTCGGCCAGCCGCTGCAATCCCACGTGTCCGCGCAGCTCAGGCGCGTCGCCTGAGCTGGCTCGACGGCGCTCGGCCGATTGTTCAGCCAGGCGACCCACGCGAGCCAACCTTGAATCTGCGGTCTTTGGAATGGCGGCAGAATGGGAAAGGTCACCGTCGACCGGCATGACGGTGTGACCTGGGCGTCCGGGGGTGGGCACCAGAACTTCACTTTTGCGTTGCCTTCTGGACACCCCGGATTCGCCAACGAATACCGCCAGATCGGCACACTGTAGCGCGGGTGCGCGGTCCGAGGGGGGCCGCCGGTCCGGGCTGCTCATTCCGGGAGCAGCAGAATAAGACTCTTAAAAGGAGAAAATAACCATGCAACCTCGGGGCAGGAAGCAGGTCGCCGCAGGAATTGGGGGCATCGCGGCCCTCGCGGTGGCCGTGTCCCTTTCAGCATGCTCCTCGCCGTCCAGCCCGAGCGGTGGCAACTCGCCCACCGCAGCGCCGCTGACCGGCACACTCAACGGAAGCGGATCGACCTTCCAGACCACCTTCCAGCAGGCGGCCATCTCGCAGTTCAAGCAGATCCAGCCCGGCATGACGGTCAACTATGGCGGCGGCGGCTCGGGCAAGGGACGCAGCGACCTGGCCTCGGGCGTGGTGAACTACGCCGGCTCTGACTCGCCGATCCCCACCACTGAGGCCTCTAACTTCGCCGGCAAGACGATCCTCTACTTCCCGGTCGTCATCGGCCCGATCACGATGTCGTACAACCTGCCAAACGTCAGCAACCTCAAGCTGGACCCGACCGTCATCGCGAACATCTTCCAGGGCACCATCACGACCTGGAACAACCCGGCGATCACGGCGCTCAACCCGGGCGTCAGCCTGCCGAGCACCCCGATCACTACGGTGGTCCGTGCGGACTCGTCGGGCACGACAGCGAACTTCTCCCTGTTCCTGCAGACGGCCGAGCCGAGCGTGTGGAAGCTGGGCAGCTCCTCGACGATCAGCTGGCCGCACTCCGCCCGCGCCGCACAGGGGAACTCCGGCATAGCCCAGGTGATCAAGTCGACGCAGGGCGCCATCGGGTACGTCGACTACGCCGACGCTAAGGCCTCAGGGCTGACGTTCGCCTCGGTGAAGAACTCGTCAGGCAACTTCATCGCGCCGTCGCCGGCTTCGGCGTCTGCGTCCGCGGCGGGTGTCACGGTCAACCCCGACCTGACGTTCCACGCGGTCTGGGGATCGGGCGCGCAGGCTTACCCGATCACCTACCAGTCCTGGATCCTGGTCAACGCGAAGCAGCCGAACGCCAACGACGCGAAGATGCTCCAGGCCTATATCGGCTACCTGCTCGGCGATGGCCAGAAGCTGCTGAACCAGCTGGGGTACGCCACCCTGCCGGCCAGCATCGACCAGATGGCAAAGGCTCAGCTGAGCAAGATAACGGGCTAATGTGAGCAGTGTGACGATCGTGACGCACGGGTTTTTAGGGGGTTAGCCCGTGGCTGCTCGCTCGGCGCAGGCGGACCCGGCTGGTATGGCCGGGTCCGCCCGCGCGCTCACACAGCGCAGGCCGCTAGGCGACCGCGTTTTCCAGGCGCTGGCGCTCGTGGCCGGCCTGCTGGTCCTGGCGATCCTGGTTCTGATCGCGGTCGCGACGACTCAGCAGTCCACGTCCTGGTTCAGCCACGAGGGCATCACCGGAATCTTCAGCACGACCTGGGACCCCGCGCACAACAAGTTCGGTGCCCTGTCGTTCATCTACGGCTCGGTAGTCACCGCGCTGATCGCGGTTGTCCTGGCAGTCCCGGTGAGCGTGGCCGTCGCACTTCTGCTCACCGAGGTCGTGCCGTACCGGTGGGCCCGGCCCATCGTGTACGTGATCGACCTGCTCGCCGTGGTGCCCTCGGTGGTCTGGGGCCTGTGGGGGATCCTCGTATTCGCGCCGTGGGTGGCGCCGCACGTCTACTCGCCGGTCGCCTCGGCGCTGAAGGGCATCCCCGTCCTCGGGAACCTGTTCGGGCCGTCGTCAGGCGGGCTCGTCAGCGGGGCGTCCTTCTTCACCGCTGGCCTGATCCTCGCCTTCATGATCACCCCAATCGTGACGTCACTGTCGAGGGAGGTCATCGCGACGGTGCCAGATATCGACCGGGAGGGCGCCTACGCGCTGGGTGCCACCCGCTGGGAGATGATCCGCGGCGTGGTCTTTCCGCACAGCCAGGGCGGCATCGTGGGCGCCGTCCTGCTGGGTCTCGGCCGTGCCATGGGCGAGACCATCGCAGCCGCGCTGGTGATCGGGTCGTCGCCGGTCATCACGTCGCACCTGTTCTCCACCGGCTACAACATGCCCGCCGTCATCGCCAACCAGTTCGGCGAGTCGTCCGGTGTGTTCCGAGCCGCGCTCCTCGGGCTCGGCGTGCTCCTGTTCGTGCTCACGATCATCGTCAACCTCATAGCGCGCGGGATCGTGGCGCGCTCCATGGCCCGGCAGCGGGGGGCGTGATGGCAACAGCAGTTAGTCCGCGACCGCCGGTCGACCTGCGCGAGCCGCGGTCGTGGCGGAGCGCCAAGAGCCGGATCGCGACCACGCTCATGTTCATCGCATTCGCGATCGTGATCATCCCGCTGGGATTCGTCCTCTACACGGTGATTTCCAAGGGCGTGTCCGCCATCAGCGGGCGCTTCCTGACCAGCGACATCCCGTTCAACGTCGCACCGGTGAGTGTCGGCGGCATCGGGCCGGCGATCGTGGGAACGCTGCTGATCACGGCGCTGGCCACGGTCATAGCGGTGCCGGTCGGCATCCTCGCGGCGATCTACGTCAACGAGTACGGCGGCAACCGTCTCCTGACCCGCATCATCAGGTTCATGGCCGACGTCATGACGGGCGTGCCCTCGATCATCATGGGCCTGTTCATCTACTCCATCTATGTCGTCCACCTCGGCCTCGCCGGCTACTCCGGCCTGGCCGGCGCGCTGGCACTGGGCTGCCTGATGCTGCCGATCGTCATCCGGTCGAGCGAGGAGATGCTCAAGCTCGTCCCTGATGCCCTCCGCGAGGCCAGCTACGCTCTCGGCGCGAGCAAGGCCCGCGTCACGATGACCGTGGTGCTGCCGGCAGCCCTGAGCGGCATCACGAGCGGGGCCCTGCTGGCGGTGGCGCGGATTGCGGGCGAGACAGCGCCGCTGCTGTTCACCATCGGGGGCGGCCTGACCGCGGCGAACCTCAATGTGTTCCAAGGTGCTAACACGGCCCTGCCGTTGCTGATCTTCCAGAACGCCTCATCTCCGTACACTGGCGCGCAGGGTCGCGGATGGGGCGCGGCACTTACACTCGTAGTTATCGCCTTCATCATGCTGATTGTTGCCCGCCTGGTCACCGGCCGGGTTGCTGCCCGGTCCTCGCAGTAGGAGCGCCATGGAACAGTCTGACCAGGAGCTGACCACGCTGGGACTGCCTGAGCTGGCGAGCCGGAAAGAGAAGTCGCCCAAGTCGGGCAATACTATCTTTAATACGCACAATGTATCTATTTACTATGGTCCATTCAAAGCGGTCACCGACGTTTCTTTGTCCATCTACGAGAACGAGATCACCGCTTTCATCGGCCCGTCCGGGTGCGGCAAGACGACGGTACTGCGGACCCTGAACCGGATGAACGACCTCATCCCGACGGCCCGCGTCGAAGGGGACGTGCGCTACCGCGGCGAGGACCTATACGCCTCAGGCGTTTCAGCCACTGCCGTGCGCCGGCGTATCGGCATGGTCTTTCAGAAGCCGAACCCGTTCCCGAAGTCGATCTACGACAACGTGGCCTACGGGCCGCGAATCAACGGTGAGCGGAAGAAGGCCGCGCTGGATGAGATCGTCGAGCGCTCGCTGCGTCAGGCCGCGCTCTGGGACGAAGTGAAAAACCGGCTCAACAAGTCGGGGCTCAGTTTGTCCGGCGGGCAGGCGCAGCGACTATGCATCGCCCGGACGCTGGCGGTCGAGCCCGACGTGGTGCTGATGGACGAGCCGTGCTCGGCGCTCGACCCGATCGCGACCGGCCGGATCGAGGACCTGATGCACGAGATCAAGTCCCGCTACACCATCGTCATCGTCACGCACAACATGCAGCAGGCAGCCCGAGTCAGCGACCGGACGGCCTTCTATTCGGTGCTTCGGGATGAGACGAGCGACACCAGGACCGGCGTGCTCGTCGAGTACGACCTGACCGAGAACATGTTCCACAACCCCCGCGACGAGCGGACCCAGGCTTACGTCACGGGCCGGGTGGGCTGACGCTCACCAAGCCGCGTGGAGGCTAGCGAGCGCGACTAGTCTTTCGGGCCGGTGACTCCGGCCAGGTAGACCACTCGGCGGGCAATATTGACCGCGTGCGCGCTGAGCCGCTTGTAGTCCCGCGCCACGAGGGTCATCTCCATCGACACCGGCAGCGACATCTGCCCGGCAGCGAGCTCGGCCACGAGGCTGGCGTGCAGGTCGTCCATCTCATCATCGAGAGCGACGAGCGACAGCGCCACCGAGCGGTCGCGCTGATACCAGGAATCGGCTGCCCGGCGCCACATGTGGGACGCGAGATCGCCCATCCGGTCGACCAGCCCCCGGGTGCGCGGCGTGAGGTCAGCGCCCAGGATGTGGTTGGACTGGGTCGCGATGTGCATGACGAGATCGTGGGACCGCTCGATCTCCGGCACTATCCGCAGCACCGACAGCAGAAAGCGCAGATCGGACGCGACCGGTGCCTGCAGCACGATCTCGCGGTTGACCAGCTCCTCGATTTCCGGGTACAGCGTGTCGACCAGCTGCTCGCGCTCGGCCAGGATGGGGAGTACCTCGTTCTCGCCGCTCAGCAGCGCCTGAGTCGCGCGGGGCAGATCCTCGGCCAGCAGCGCGAATAGCTCAATGACCTTGCTTTCAATGGCTTCGAGATCGCGCTCGAATTCCTGCCGGTGCCCGGTCATGGATCAAGCTTACTGACGGCGAACGCCGAGCTGGCGAAATGGCTCGGCGCATAAGGAAACCCCGGGCCGCTCCCGCATCGGGTCCGCTCCGGCGCCCACGCGCCGGTAACAGACCCGCCGCGGGGACCGGCTGGACAAGGCCGGTCAGCCCGGGGGCCCGGTGTCTGCCGTGAATTCGCCAGCCGCCGCTCTGCTAGGAGAGCCAGCACAGCCCGGCGGGCCAGCACAGCCAACCACGCGCATGACTACACGCGCACGATCAGCCCTTGATGAGCAGGCCAGGGGCGGCCGGTGATGCGCCTAGCGCGGCTCGCGGGAGTCCGGGGGTCGTCCCCCGGGCCTACACGGCCTGCGGTTCAGCGCTTCACGCAGGCGGTGACTAACGGACAGCCACCTCGCAAGTCCGACATCTATGCATACGTTGGACCACCTCCTTTCCTGCGTAACCGCAACGCTACGTCAGCGCGGCTTCGGCCGGCAAGCACGTTTCGCTAGGGGCCGACGCGAGCGGCAGGGTCGGTGCCGCCTGGTGTTCATTAGAATCGTGAGCATGGTGCAGACGTGGGACGACGCGCTGCGAGCGGGCGGCTATCGCGTCACGCCGCAGCGCCAGCTTGTCCTGGAGGCCGTCGCCCGGCTTGAGCACGCCACGCCAGAGGAGATCTATGGCGAGGTCCGCCAGACCGCGCGCGGTGTCAACGTCTCCCCCATCCCAAACAAGCTGGAACTGCTCGAACAGCCCGCTCTCGACACGCACAGTCACATCCACCACAACGCGCCGCCCTACCACCCAACGGAGCACGCCCAGCACGTTCACCTCATCTGCCGCGAGTGCGAGCAGGTGACCGAGGTGGACCAGACGGCGGTGCGACCGCTCGTGGACGCACTGGAAGAGAGTCAGGGCTTCCTGACCGAT
>Ga0126378_10001705_pt1 | contig 16247 bp, 16 predicted proteins | sample PanSoiMetPlot_23_FD_92587 | JGI IMG/M metagenome (GOLD analysis project Ga0126378, IMG submission 92587) | Tropical forest soil microbial communities from Panama - MetaG Plot_23 | ecosystem: Environmental > Terrestrial > Soil > Tropical forest > Bulk soil | place: Panama | collected 2016-02-17 | reverse complement strand
CGGGCACAACGTGCAGATCGGGCGCGGTTGCGTGCTCGTGGCTCAGGTCGGCATCTCCGGCAGTACCAAACTCGGCGACGGGGTCATGATCGGCGGTCAAGGCGGCCTCAGTGGGCACCTCGTGATCGGAAACGGCGCCCGGATCGGCGCGAAATCCGGGATCATGAAGGACGTGCCGGCGGGGGTGACGGTGGCGGGCAATCCCGCCATGCCCGCATACGAGTACTTTCGCCAGATTGCCACCCTGCGGCGGCTGGCGAGGCGCAAGGGCGAGTGACGATGGAAGCGAGTGAGCAGACGGTGGGCGCAGAAGTGACGGAGATCGGCACGCTCCGGATCATGGAGTTGATCCCGCATCGCCCGCCCTTCCTGATGATCGACAAGCTGGTCGACGTGGTGGCCGGCGAGCGGGCGATCGGCGTCAAGAACGTCACCATCAACGAGGGCTTTTTCCAGGGACATTTCCCCGCGCGCCCGGTGATGCCGGGCGTGCTGATCATCGAGGCGATGGCGCAGACCGCGGCGGTGCTGGTGGTGCACACGCTGGGCTCGGCGGCGCAGGGCAAGCTCGTCTATTTCATGAGCGTCGACAATGCGCGTTTCCGCCGGCCCGTGGTGCCCGGCGACACCTTGAAGGTCCATGTGTCGTCCCTCCGGCACCGTGGCAACGTCTGGAAATTCGAGGCCCAGGCCAAGGTTGACGGCAACCTGTGTGCCGAGGCGACTTACGCCGCCATGATCATGGGCGACTGAGTTTCGTCCGCAAATGGCGTCCATTCATCCGACCGCGGTGATCGAGCCGGGGGCGAGGCTCGCGGAGACTGTGCGCGTCGGCCCCTACTGCGTCGTTGGGAAAGAGGTCGAGCTGCAGGACCGGGTCGAGCTGCTCTCGCACGTTGTCGTGACGGGCCGCACGGTCGTCGGCGCCGAGACCCGCATCTTCCCCTTTGCCTCGATCGGGCATCAGCCGCAGGACCTGAAATATCGCGGCGAGACATCCCGCCTGGAGATCGGCAGGCGCAACATCGTGCGCGAGCACGTCACCATGAACCCCGGCACCACCGGCGGCGGCATGCTGACTCGGGTCGGCGACGGTTGCCTCTTCATGGTGGGCGCGCATGTCGCGCACGACTGCAAGATCGGCGACAACGTCATCATGGCCAATAACGCGACGCTCGCGGGCCACGTGGCGATCGGCGATTTCGCCATCCTCGGCGGTCTCTCCGCGGTGCATCAGTTCGTACGCATCGGCAAGCACGCCATGATCGGCGGCGTCACCGGGGTCGAGCGCGACGTCATCCCTTATGGCCAGGTGGTCGGCGACCGCGCGCGGCTGGTGGGCCTCAACATCGTGGGCCTGCAGCGGCGCGGCTTCTCGCGCGAGCAGATGCAGGCGCTGCGCACCGCCTACCAGATGCTGTTCGGCGAAGCCGGCACGCTGGCGGAGCGCGTCGACGAGGTCGCGCGGCAATTCCCGGACGTCGAGTCCGTGCGCGACATCGTGGCGTTCATCCGCGCGGATTCCCAGCGCGGTCTCTGCCGGCCGCAAGGCATCAATGGCGCCTAAGCTCGGCATACTCGCCGGCTCCGGCGAGTTGCCGCTCCGCCTGATCGACGCCTGCCGTGCCGCCGACCGGTCGGTCTTCGTGCTGGCACTGCAGGGCGCCGCGAATCCCGACGATTTCGCGGGCGTGCCTCATGCGAGCATCAGACTAGGCGCCGGGGCCGAGGCGCTGCGCCTGTTGCGCGAGAACGGCGTCCAGGAGCTGGTGATGGCGGGCCCGGTGCGGCGACCCACCCTGGCCTCTATCCGACCGGATTGGCGCGCCGCCAAGTTTCTGGCGCGCATCGGGCTGCGCGCCCTCGGCGATGATGGCCTGCTCAGCGCGATCATCAAGGAGTTCGAGTTCGAGGGCTTCCGCATCGTCGGCCTGCACGATCTGCTTGAGAGCCTGGTGGCGCCCGAGGGTTCCTGGGGGAAGATCGTGCCCGACGCACAAGCGCTCGCCGACGTCGCGCGCGGACTCGAGGTCGCGCGCGCGCTCGGCGCCGTCGATGTCGGCCAGGCCGTGGTGGTCCAGCAAGGGATCGTGCTCGGTCTCGAGGCCGCCGAAGGCACAGACGCATTGATTGAGCGTGCTGGCCGGCTTCAGGGCGAGGGACCGGGGGGCGTGCTGATCAAGGCCGCGAAGCCCGGCCAGGAGCGCCGCGCGGATTTGCCGACCGTCGGTGCGGCCACCGTGCACGCCTGCGCGCGCGCGGGGCTACGGGGCATCGCTATCGAGGCCGGCATGGCGCTGGTGATCGACCGCCCGGCGGTGGTGGCGGCCGCGGACGGTGCCGGCCTGTTCGTGGTCGGCGTCAAGCGGTCATGAGCGAACCGGCGGCGGGCACCGAGGGTCCGCTCGTCTTCTTGATTGCGGGCGAGCCCTCGGGAGATGCGCTGGGCGGGCGGCTCATGGCCGCGCTGCGCGATCGCACAGGTGGTGCCGTGCGCTTCGCCGGCGTCGGCGGCGAGGCCATGGAAGCCGCGGGGCTGAAGAGCCTGGTGCCGATCCGGGACTTGGCCGTCATGGGCGTCGCCGAGGTGCTGCCGCGGGCGCGCCGGATCTTTCGCCGCGTCAACGAGACGGTCGCCGCCGTGCGTGCGGCGCAGCCCGACGCGGTCGTCACCATCGACAGCTCCGGCTTCACCTGGCGCGTCGCGCAACGGCTTCGACGCCACGGTGAGCGAGTCCTGCTGATTCACTACGTGGCGCCGATGGTCTGGGCCTGGCGCGCCGGCCGCGCGCGGCGCATGGCGCGCTGGTACGATCACCTGATGGCGCTGCTGCCGTTCGAGCCGCCCTATTTCCAGGCCGTGGGTCTCGGCTGCACCTATGTCGGCCATCCCGTGGTCGAGAGCGGTGCGGATCGCGGGGATGGTCCCACCTTCCGTAGCCGCCACGGCATCGAGGGCGATGCTCCCCTGATCACGGTTCTACCGGGGAGCCGGCGGGGCGAGGTACACCGGCTGATGCCGGTGTTCCGCGCCACGATCGAGCGACTCAGTCGCCGTTACCGAGCTCTCCGCGTGGTGATCCCAACCGTCGGCACCGTCTATGACGACGTCGCGCGTGAGGCCAAGAACTGGCCCGTGCCGACCGTCGCCGTGCGGGGCAATGGGCCGAAATACGACGCCTTCGCCGCCAGCAACGCGGCGCTCGCGGCCTCGGGCACGGTGACGCTCGAGGTGGCGCTCGCGGAGCTGCCGATGGTGGTAACCTACCGGGTCAATGCAATCACGCATGCGATCCTGCGGCGGCTCGTCAAGGTCCGCTTCGTGAACCTGCTGAATCTCATCCTCGACCGTCCGGCGATCCCAGAGCTGTTGCAACACGATTGCGCGCCCGAGCCGCTGGCACGTGAGCTCACGCGCCTGATTGACGACCGGCTCGCGCGCGAGCGGCAGCTCGAGGCTTGCCGCGAGGGGCTGGATCGCCTGGGTCGTGGCGATACGTCGCCCGGTCTCAGGGCCGCGGATTGCGTCCTGGCGCTGATCGCGGAGCGGCGCCGATGACTGAGATTCGGCTCGCCGTCGAGAGCCGCGGTGAGGCGGGCTGCGTCGCCACCGTCACCGTCGACAATCCCGCTAAGCTCAACATCCTGGATACCACCGGTATCGGCTCGCTCGAGCGCACGTTGAACGGACTCGCGGCGGACGAAGCGCTGCGCGTCGTCGTCCTGCGCGGAGCCGGCGAGCTAGCCTTCATCGGCGGCGCCGATATCGGTGCCATGGCGGGTCTCGATCCCGAAAGCGCGCGAAGCTTCATCACGGGCCTCCATCGCGCCTGTGACGCGATCCGGCGGCTCCCGGTGCCGGTGATCGCGCGGATCGAGGGTTACGCGCTGGGCGCCGGGCTCGAGATCGCGGCCTCCTGCGATCTCCGCATCGCAGTCGACACGGCGCGCTTCGGAATGCCCGAAGTCAATGTCGGGATACCCTCGGTCATCGAGGCGGCTCTGTTGCCGCGCCTCGTCGGCTGGGGGCGCGCGCGATGGCTGCTCTACACCGGCGACATCATCGATGCCGCGCGGGCCGAGCGATGGGGCCTGGTCGAGCGAGTGGTCGGATCGGCAGCGCTCGATGCGGTCGTCGAGAGCTGCGTGGCGGCGATCCTTGCCGCGGGTCCGCGAGCCATCCGTTTGCAGAAGGCGCTCATCCGGGACTGGGAGGATCGCTCGCTCGGCGCCGCGATCGAGCGGGGTATCGATGCCTTCGCGGACGCCTACCGCACCAGCGAGCCGAGAGACCGGATGGCCGCGTTCCTCGCGAAGCGCGTGCGCTAGCTCGCGGCCCTCCAGGCCAGCAGGGCCGCAAGCCCGATTAGCAGCGCTACGGCGGCGATGCGCTCGATCCAGCCTCTGAGGTCCAGGCGATTGTCGTTCGCGGGTTTGCGGGCGGCGAAGGCACCGCGGGTCGCGGCGAAGCGGGCGTTACCGCGGTCGCCGCCGCCCTGGCGTGGCCGCCGGTGCGCCCTATCCACGCTTCTCCACCGGCACGTAGGGCCGGCGCGTGGCACCGGTGTAGAGCTGGCGCGGGCGCCCGATCTTCTGGCTGGGATCCTCGATCATCTCGTTCCACTGCGCGACCCAGCCGACGGTGCGCGCGATCGCGAAGAGCGCGGTGAACATCGCAGTCGGGAAGCCGATCGCACGCAGGATGATGCCGGAATAGAAATCCACGTTGGGGTAGAGTTTGCGCTGGACAAAGTAGTCGTCCTCGAGCGCGATCCGCTCCAGCTCCATGGCGAGATCGAGCATCGGCTCTTGCCGGATGCCGAGCTCGTCCAATACTTCATGGCATGCGCGCTGCAGTACCTTGGCGCGAGGATCGTAGTGCTTGTAGACGCGGTGCCCGAAGCCCATCAGGCGGAAGGAGTCGTTCGGGTCCTTGGCGCGCTTGATAAACTCGGGGATCCGCTTGCGGTCGCCGATTTCGCCCAGCATCTTCAGCACAGCCTCGTTGGCGCCGCCATGGGCTGGGCCCCAGAGCGAGGCGATGCCGGCGGCGATGCAGGCGAAGGGGTTCGCGCCGGAAGAACCCGCGAGCCGCACGGTCGAAGTCGATGCGTTCTGCTCGTGGTCGGCGTGCAGCAGGAAGATGCGGTCAAGCGCCTTCGCCACCACCGGATTGACCTTGTAGGGCTCGCAGGGCACCGCGAACGTCATGTGCAGGAAGTTGGCGGCGTATTTGAGGTCGTTGCGCGGATACATGAAGGGCTGACCGACCGAGTACTTGTACGCCATGGCCGCGATAGTCGGCATCTTGGCGATCAGCCGATAGGAGGCGACCAGCCGCTGGCGCGGGTCGGAGATGTCCGTGGAATCGTGATAGAAGGCCGAAAGGGCACCCACCACGCCGCACAGCACCGCCATCGGATGGGCGTCGCGCCGGAAGCCGCGGAAGAACGCATTGATCTGCTCGTGCACCATGGTGTGGATGGTGATGTCGCGCTCGAACTGCGCCTTCTCGGCGGCGTTGGGGAGCTCGCCCTTGGTCAGGAGGTAGGCCACCTCCATGAAGTCACTTTGCTCCGCGAGGTCCTCGATCGGGTAGCCGCGATAGAGTAGCTCGCCCGCGTCGCCGTCGATGTAGGTGATCTTGGACTCGCACGAGCCTGTCGCCATGTAGCCGGGGTCGTAGGTGAAGTGTCCGGTCTCGGTGTAGAGATGCCGGATGTCGATGACCTTCGGCCCGATCGTACCGGGGAGCAACGGCAGCACCACCTGCTTGCCGGTGCTGTTGTCGGTGAGGGTGACGTTTTCGTTGGTCTGTGCCGCGGGCTTGGCGGCCGAGCTCTTGGCGTTCATCGGTGGCATCCCTGGATCAGCCATTGTGCGGCGCAATATAATCTGAGCATAGGACGGTGCTCACCGATTATCAAATGCTCGGCATTACGCGCCGATGGCATCGGCGAGCCGGCCCAGGGTCTCGTCCCTGCCAAGCACCGCCATCACCTCGAAAATGGGCGGCGAGGTGGTGCTGCCGGATAGCGCAGCACGCAAGGGTTGCGCGAGGGCACCCAGTTTCAGCCCCATGCCGTCGGCCTGCCGCCGCACGGCTTCCTCGAGCGCGCCGGGCTCCCAGGCGGATGCCGCGAGCTTGGGGCTCAGGCTCGACAGCAACATGCGCGCTTGCGACGTGAGTAGCGCTTCGGCCTTTGGGTCCCTCGGGATCGGCCTGTGCTCGACATAGAAGCGGGCGTTCTCCGCCAACTCGACTAGGGTCTTGGCGCGCGCCTTGAGGCCGGGCATCGCGGCCACGAGCCGGGCGCGCTCGCCACCATCGAGCGCGCGGCCGAGCGCAATCTCGAGGCGCGGCGTCACCAGTTCGCCGAGCCGGCTGTCGGCGGCCTCGCGGATGTAATGCCCGTTCAGGTTTGCGAGCTTCACGAAATCGAAGCGCGCGGGGGCCTGACCCACGGCGTCGATGTCGAACCACGCGATCGCTTGCTCCGTCGAGATGATCTCGGCATCGCCGTGACCCCAGCCGAGCCGCAGCAGATAGTTCCGCAGTGCCTCCGGCAGATAGCCCATCTCGCGATAGGCCTCTATACCGAGCGCGCCATGGCGCTTGGATAGCTTGGCGCCGTCGGGCCCGTGGATCAGCGGGACATGCGCGAACACCGGCTCGGCCCAGCCGAGGGCCCGGTAGATCTGCGTCTGGCGGAACGCGTTGGTGAGGTGGTCGGCGCCGCGGATGACGTGCGTGATCTCCATGTCGTGGTCGTCGACCACGACCGAGAAATTGTAGGTGGGCGTCCCGTCACTCCGGAGGATGATGAGGTCGTCGAGCTGCTGGTTCGAGACGACGACGCGGCCCTGTACGCGATCCTCAATCACGGTCTCGCCCTCTTGCTCCGCCTTGAGGCGGATCACCGGCGGCACGTTGGGGAGCGGTCCGTCGAGAACCCGATCGCGCCACGTGCCGTCGTACCGCACGGGCCGGCCTTCCTTGCGCGCGCGCTCGCGCATGGTCTCGAGCTCCTCCGGCGTGCAGTAGCAGTGATAGGCGCGGCCCTGCGCCAGGAGTGCGCGGGCGAGCTCGGCGTGCCGCGCCATGCGCGCCGACTGCATGACGACGTCGCCGTCCCAGTCGAGACCCAGCCATGTCATCCCGTCGATGATGGCGTCCACCGCCGCCTGCGTCGACCGCGCGCGATCGGTGTCCTCGATGCGCAGCAGGAACCTGCCGCCGTGATGCTTGGCGTAGAGCCAATTGAACAGCGCCGTCCGCGCGCCTCCGATGTGGAGGTAGCCGGTGGGCGAGGGGGCGAACCGAACGACGACGCTCATGACCGTGCCGCGCGTGCCTTCAAAAGACCGAGAACGGCCGGCTGTGTAGCATGTCCGCCGCGACCCGTCATCGACCGGTGGCACCAACTGAGGAGCGGCGCTCGGGCACAATGGCGTCCGAGTGCAAGCGGGTAAGTTGAACGGTCATTGCCGAGCGGTGGTCGCGTGCATATCGTTTGAGCCGAGGTAGCGCACGGGGAGCGCCACAATGAGAGTGCTCACGGGGATCACGCTTCTTGTCAGCATGGCGTCGGTGTCGTCTTGTGACGTTCCAGCCGACCAAGGTCCGGCTCCCCCGGTTCCAGTTGCCGGACAGTCGAGAGGCAGCGTCTATACCGGGCAGATGGGGATCTACACGATTGATACTCCGCCGGGATGGTCCGAGGTCGATGGTGGCGGCAATGTCGATGCCGCATTTGCTCCGCCGGGCGGCGCCGCCTATGGAAGCATCTACGTCGGTGTGGAGTACACGCGGCGATCGCTCGAAGAGGAGACCGACTACGTCGCCGGCGGGAACCCGATGGAAGGACGCCGGCGGCTCTCGATCGGCGGCATGCCGTGCATCACCTTCGCGAGCACAGGGAGCCGAGGCGAGCGCAACAACGACCTTGCGTGCCAGATCGTGGTTCCGTTCCAGGACGGAGTGCGAAAGATCACGTTTTTCATGGGGAGCGCCTCACGGCCGCAGGACTATGCGTTCCAATCCGACATCTTCTGGCGGATGGTGAACTCGCTCAGATGGGCCAACGATGTCACCGCCGACACCGATACCGTGGATGATGGTGAGGATTAGGCGCGCCTGCGGAGGCCCTCAGCGCCATCGAATTGAGATGAGAGCACATAGGCATGGACCCGCGCGTCATCTCATTGAGGGACTACCCGTCGGAGATCAAGGAACCTCGTCTGCAGCGGCTCTATTCATACTGGCTTGAACGCAGTGGCTCGCGACGCCTCCCAGCGAGGCGGGATATCGACCCGGTCGACTTCCCTTATATCCTAGCACACCTGATGTTGATCGATGTACTGCGCAACCCGCTGCGCTTTCGCGTACGGGTGCACGGCACCGAGAGAGTGCGGCGATCGGAATTCGACCTCACAGGCAAATTATTGGATGAATTGCCGACCCCTGAATACCGAAAATACGCGATCGAGCGGTGTGTGGGACTGGTCGAATCCGCCCAACCGACCCTCGTACACTACGCCCACACTCTGGACGACCGCCTTTACCGCTATGAGGCCATGTGGCTGCCGTTGTCTGAGGACGGGGCAACCGTGACCCAACTCCTATGCGCTCTCATCTATGAGGGCTCGCATTGAGGGCACATACCTGTGTCGCCCGCTCGCGGCGAGCGCAGCGCGAGTCGGCACTCGTCGGATAGGCGCTTCTCTCGTTCGCAGACACGGCATCCGCGAACGCCACCCGGGATCAGGGCTGCACCCGTGGTCGCCCTCAACCAAGGCGGTTGGGTCCTCAGGGGTTCCCGGCTACAGTCACTGCCATGTCGGGAGTTGCCGAGGAGACGAAGATCGCGGGCGCCATACGCCCCGGCCTCGCTCCGTTTCCGGCGTTCCTTAACTTTGTTGGGGCTGTCCGGAACGCGGTCTTCGCGGAGCGCGACCGCTGGTTCCTCTGGCTGCCGGTCCTTCTCGGTACCGGCATCGGCATCTATTTCTCGCTGACGATCGAGCCGCCTTTATGGCTTGGATTGACGCTGGCGGCGATCGCCGTCTCGCGCGTCGCCCTCGAGCGCTGGCACGAGCGGCGGATCGCCGCGGCGCTCGCCCTTGCCGCCGTCGCGGTCGGCTTCGCCGCGGCGGAGGTCGAGACGCGGCTCGTGGCGGCGCCCGTGCTGGAGCGCCCGACCGGAAGCGTCGTCGTGGAGGGCCGCATCATCGAGGTCGAGCCGCTGCCGGAAGGGAAGCGGATCACGCTCGAGCCCCGCCGTATCGGAGAGCTGCCGCGCGGAAAGTTGCCGGCGCGGATCCGGATCACGCTTAGGGAAAGCGCGGGCGCGGCGATCCCCGGCGAAGGCGTCTCCGTGCTTGCGCAGCTTTATCCTCCCGCCGGCCCCGCGATGCCCGGTGCCTATGATTTCCAGCGCCGCGCCTATTTCGATCGGCTGGGCGCCGTCGGCTATGCCAGGGGTTCCCTGCGCCCGTTTTCGGACGAGCCGCCGACCACGTGGCGTCTCTGGGTCGCCGCGCTGCGCACGACCATGAGCGAGCGCATTATGGCGGCGCTGCCGGGAACCACTGGCGGCATCGCGGCGGCGATCATCACCGGCGAGACCCACGCGATCCCCGAGGCGGATGCGCAGGCGTTCCGCGACGCGGGTCTTGCCCACATCCTCGTGATCGCGGGCCTACACATGGGCCTCGTGGCGGGGATCGCCTTCTTCGCGGTGCGCGCGGGGCTCGCGCTGGTACCGTGGGTGGCGCTTCGCTTCAACACCAAGAAGGGCGCCGCGCTGGCGGCGCTTCTGGTCACCTTCGGTTACCTGCTGCTCTCGGGCGCCACCGTCTCGTCGCGCCGCTCCTTCGTCATGACCACGCTGGTGCTGCTCGCGGTCCTGCTGGACCGCTTGAGCCTGTCGGCCCGCGCGCTCGCCTGGGCAGCTCTTGCGATCATGCTGGCGAGCCCGTACTCGGTCACGACGGCGGCGTTCCAGATGTCCTTCGCGGCGGTCGCGGGGCTGGTCGCGTTCTACGAGACCTTCCGCGCGCGGATCGGCGGCTGGTACCGCGATGCCGGCATCGTGCGGCGCTGGGGGCTGCACCTGCTCGCCATCGTCTTCACGACCGTGGTGAGCACCGTCGCGACGACGCCCTTCACCGTATTCCATTTCAACCGCTACGCCGTCTATTCCGTCGCCGCGAACATCGTGGCAGTGCCGATCACGGGGCTCTGGGTCTTGCCCTGGGCGATGCTTGGCTGCGCGCTCATGCCCTTCGGCCTGGAGCGCGTGGCGCTGGTGCCGATGGGCTGGGGTATCGACGCCATCGCCGATGTGGCGCGCGTGGTGACCTCATGGCCCGGTGCCGCGCAGCTGGTGCCGTCGATGCCGGTCTGGGGCCTGATGCTGCTGGCCTTCGGCGGATTCTGGCTCAGCGTCTGGCGCCGGCGTTGGCGCCTCCTCGGCCTCGCGCCGATCGCCGCAGGGTATCTCACGTTGCTGCTACCGCAGCCGCCTGACGTGCTGGTCGACGGTGAGTCCCGCCTGATGGCCGTGCGCGGCTCGGACGGCGCCTACCTGGTCTCCGGCCGCGAGCGCTCGCGCTACGCCGAGGACACCTGGGCCCGCCGAGGCGCCGTGGGCCGCGGCCTCCTCTGGCCGCAGATCGGCACCAGCGCTGACGGCACGCTCACCTGCGATCGCGAGGGCTGCCTCTACAGAGCGAGTGGCCGCGCCGTAGCGCTCGAGCGGAGCGCGACCGCGCTCGCCGAGGACTGCGCCCGCGCCGATCTCGTGGTGACCCCAGTGCCGGCCCGCGGCGAATGCAGGACAAAGCCGGTGATCGACGGATTCGACACCTGGCACAACGGCAGCTACGCAGTCTGGCTCGACAGCGATCGCCTCACGATCCAGAGCGTTCGAGATTGGCGCGGGTCACGGCCCTGGGTCCCGCCGCGCGGGCCGGACCGCGCGGCGCTCAGTACCGCCGCAGGAGGCCCACCAGCCGGCCCTGCACCTTGACGCGGTCGGGGCCGAAGATGCGGGTCTCGTAGGTCTTGTTGGCGGGCTCGAGCGCGATCGAGGCGCCGCGTCGGCGCAGGCGCTTCAGCGTGACTTCCTCGTCGTCGATGAGAGCCACGACGATGCTGCCGTTCTCGGCGGTATCACAGCGCTGGATCACCACGGTATCGCCGTCGAAGATGCCGGCGTCGATCATGCTGTCGCCCTCGATCTCGAGCGCATAGTGCTCGCCGCTACCCAGGAGGCTCGCGGGGATGCCGACGCTGGTCGTCTGGTCGCGCAGCGCCTCGATGGGTGTGCCGGCAGCGATCTTGCCGTAGAGCGGCAAATGCATTGCCTCGTTGCTCGCCGCAGCGGTGGATGCTGAGGCCCCGGAGAAGGCGGATTTGAAGTCGCCACGGATCACGGTGGGCGAGAAGCGCCCGCGCTCGGCGCGGGGTGTGGCGACCGCCGTCTCCTCGGGCAGCTTCACCACCTCGAGGGCCCGGGCCCGGTGCGCCAGCCGCTTGATGAAGCCGCGTTCCTCGAGGCCGCTGATCAGCCGGTGGATGCCCGACTTCGACTTGAGCTTCAGTGCTTCCTTCATCTCCTCGAAGGAGGGCGAGACGCCGGTGTCGCTGAGGCGCCGATTGATGAAGAGCAGGAGCTCGTGTTGCTTCTTGGTAAGCATGGGACCTGGGTCTCCGCCGTGGTCGAGTCACCGACACCTATCGAGGAACAAAACAACAACTGGGCGGCGTTCTAGTTTAGTTCTCTCCGAAGGTCAAGCGCTAACCGCAGGAAATCCGCGCCGATTCGGGCTGAGTCAAATCTTAGTGATCCCTCAGGGACGCCGCATGGTATGTCGCGCGATCAGCAAGGACAGCGTCTGCACCGCGAGCGCGGCGGCGAGAGCCGCGACGAATCCCGTGGCGATGCCGAACCGCTCGATGGTGACCGCCAGCGCGACGAAGAACGCCGCAAAGGAGAAGAGCCCGAGAAGCAGGCCTCGCAGCACGTTGATGGCCGCGCTTTTGCCGAGGGCTTGGTGCGCGAAAACCGTCAGCACGCCAGCGAACACCGGAAAAGTCGAGATGATGCCGCTCAGCTGCGGCCCAAGCCACTCCGCTGCCGAAGTGAGCGCGAGCACCAGGAGCGTCGCCGTCACCATGCGCGCCGGCAAATCCCAGCTCTGCGGCCGCACCGCACCGGCGATGCCGGTGAAACGCGGCAGGATCCGCAGCGCGAGCACCAGACCACCGACGACCATCGCCACCAATATGACCGGTGCCGGCGCCAGCCCCTGCATCGCGATACCCGCCACCACGAAACCGGCGGTGCCCGAGAGGAGGGCGAGGGGCCACGTCCGCCACTGCGCCGTCCAGGCATAGCAGACGGCAAAGCAGGTTTCCGCCACAAGGCCGCGCAGCGCACCCTGTGCCGCGTCCGCACCGAAGGCGGTGCCGTGATCGAGCGCCAGAAAGAGCACCACCGGGCCGGAGGTCAGCGGCAAGCCCACGAGCCAGCCGCCGACCGCCTGGCCCCAGCGCCGCCCGACCAGCGTCGAGACGCCGATCAGCGCCGGAGTCAGGACGAGCTTGAGCGCCAATGTCTCCACGAGGTCCCCGGATCGCGCCCGCGCTCAGAGCGCGAGGCGTCCGCCGCCGAGCGGAATGACGGTGACGCGCTCGCCCGCCTTAACGGCGGGCGCGTTCGGGGGGCGAACGACGAGACAATCCGAGCGCGCCAGCAGCGACATCATGGAACTGTCCTGTTTCTCGAAAGGCTTTGCCTCGAGCTCGCCGTCCGACGCGCGCGCAAGCGTGGCGCGGAGATAGTCCTGCCGGCGGTCGTTCGCCCCGAGCGGAACGGCGAGCCGCGCGGTGACGGGTGGCTCGGCGACGGGATCGAGACCCGAGAGGCGTTCGATCGCCGGCTTCAGGAAGATGAGTGCGCAGACGAGCGTGGAGACGGGATTGCCGGGCAACCCCACCATCGCCGTGTCCCGATAGCGCCCGACCATCAGCGGCTTCCCCGGCCGCATCGCGATCTGCCAGAAGTCGAGCTCGAGTCCGTCGGCGCGCAGTGAGTCCTTGACGAGATCGTGCTCGCCGACCGACGCGCCGCCGGTGGTGATGAGGAGGTCCGCACCGCGTGCACCCTCGGCGAGGTGGCGCACGGAGTCCGGCGTGTCGGCGGCGATGCCGAGTTGCAGCGGCTCCGCGCCGCAGGCGCTGACGAAGGCACCTAGCGCCAGGCTGTTGGAGCTCACGATCTGGTTAGGCCCGATGGGCTCTCCGGGCATCACGATTTCGTCGCCAGTCGAGAGGATCGCGACCCTCGGCCGCCGGTGCACCATGAGCCAGGGCCGGTCCATGCCGGCCGCGAGCCCAATGTCGCGAGCGGTGAGCAGACGCCGCGCGGGAAGGCCCTCGGCGCCCGCGACGAAATCGAGACCCGCCGGTCGCACGTAGCGGCCCTTCGGCGCGCCCTGGCGCACGATCACGATGTCGCCGTCGCGCTCGGTGTCCTCCTGGATCACGATCGCGTCGGCGCCCGCGGGCAGCGGTGCGCCCGTGAAAATGCGCACCGCTTCGCCGCTGTTGACCGCACGAGCGTAGGACTGTCCCGCCGGCACCGAGCCGACCACGCGGAGTCGAGCCGGCACGCTGGCGACATCGCTGGCGCGCACGGCGTAGCCGTCCATGGCGGAAAGCGCAGCCGGGGGCTGCGTGCGCCGCGCGATCAGCGGCTCCGCGAGCACGCGCCCGAAAGCGTCCGCAAGCGCCACCTGCTCGGCCGCAAGCGGCTTCAACGGCTCCAGCAGCCGCTTCAGCGCTTCCTCGACTGAAATCACCGTTTCGCCTCGTAAGTGCCTGACTTACCGCCTGATTTATAGGACAACCTCAAGTCGGTTATGAGCATCGCGCGATCGACGGATTTCAACATGTCATAGATGGTGAGTGCCGCCACGGAAGCCGCTGTCAATGCTTCCATTTCGACGCCCGTCCGTCCCGTGACCTTGCATGTCGCGGCGATATCAATGGCATGTCTGGCCGGATCGGGCGTCAGCTCGACCGAGACCGACGAGAGCGCCAATGGATGGCACAGCGGGATCAGGTCAGGAGTGCGCTTGGCGCCCATGATCCCCGCGAGCCGAGCGACCGACAGCACATCGCCCTTCTTCACACGGCCGTTGAGCACGAGGTCCAGGGTCTCCTTCGCCATGAGCACGGTGGCGGTCGCGGTCGCGACGCGCTCGGTCTCCGACTTCTCGGAGACGTCGACCATGCGTGCCGCCCCCTTGGTGTCGAAATGGCTGAGGGTCGCCACGGGTTACACGGGTGCAGTGGCGGGAAGTGGAGTGAGCAGGGCGCGAGTCGCCGCCTCGACATCGGCTTGGCGCATCAGCGATTCGCCCACCAGGAAGCACCGAATGCCCGCGGCCGCCATCCTGGCGAGGTCGTTCGGCCCATGGAGGCCGCTCTCGCTCACGACGAGGCGCTCGGAGCCAACGTCGTGCGCGAGGTTCTCGCTGGTGGCGAGATCGACCTTCAAGGACTTGAGATCGCGATTGTTGATGCCCATGAGCGGCGTCTCCAACCGGAGTGCGCGCTCGAGCTCGCTCCGGTCGTGCACCTCCGCCATCACGTCCATGCCGAGCGCGGTTGCGGCGCTCTCGAGCTCCGCGGCTTGGACGTCCTCCAACGCCGCCATGATCAGCAGCACGCAATCGGCGCCGAGCGCGCGGCTCTCGGTGATCTGATAGGGATCGAGCATGAAGTCCTTGCGCAGCGCCGGCAGGGTCACCGCGTCTCGCGCGGCCGCGAGATATTCGGGCCGGCCCTGGAAGTAGGGCGCGTCGGTCAGGACGGAGAGGCACGTGGCACCGCCGCGCGAATAGGCACGCGCGAGCCTCGCCGGATCAAAATCAGGGCGGATCAACCCGGCGCTCGGGCTAGCCCGCTTGATCTCGGCAACGAGACCGTAGCCGCCAGCGCCGGAAGCACGCTTGAGCGCGGCGAGGAACCCGCGGGGCGGTGTCGCGGTGCGAGCGGCGCGCTCGACCTCGCCGAGCGGCCGCTCTGCCTTGGCGCGCGCGACCTCCTGCCGCTTGGTCTCGCAGATCCGCTTGAGCACGTCGCTCATGGCGGCGGCAGCGGCGCCGGCTCGTTGGTGATGGTCACCATCGCGGCGAGCGCGGCGGCGGCCTTGCCGCCGTCGATCGACCGAGCGGCGAGAGCGAGCCCCTCGCTGTGAGTGCGCGCTCGGCCCGCCACCACCAGCGCCGCGCCCGCATTCAGCAGCACGATGTCGCGGATCGGCCCCTTCTCGCCCTTGAGCAGGGCCCTCATGCGCTCGGCATTCTCGGCAGGATCGCTCCCGGCGATGGCGCTGCGGCTTGTGCGCGGCAAGCCGAGTTCCTCGGGCTTCACCTCGAAGCTCGTGACCTTGCCGTCCTTCAATTCCGCGACCACGCTGGTGCCGGTGGTGGTGAGCTCGTCCATGCCCTCGCCATGTACCACCCAGGCCCGTTCGCTGCCGAGCTTGCCCAGCACCTCCGCGAGCGGCCGCACCCATTCCTGCGCGAACACGCCGAGCAACTGCCGCTTGGCGCCCGCGGGGTTCGAGAGCGGACCTAGCAGATTGAAGATCGTGCGGGTGCCGAGCTCGACCCGGGTCGGCATGACGTGGCGAAATGCGCCGTGATAACGCGGCGCCATCAGGAAACCGATCTTCGCCTCCTCGATCGCGCGCCGCACCAGGGCTGGGTCGGCGTCGATGTTGACGCCGAGCGCCGCCAAGACGTCGGCCGAGCCGCATTTGGAGGAGAGATTGCGGTTGCCGTGCTTTGCCACCGGCACGCCGGCGCCGGCGACCGCTAGCGCGGTCGCGGTGGAGATGTTGAAGCTGCCGGACCCATCGCCGCCGGTGCCGCAGGTGTCGATGGCGTCCGCGGGCGCCTGCACCATGAGCGCTTTCGCCCGCATGGCGCGGGCTGCGCCGGTGATCTCCTCGACGGTCTCGCCGCGCACCCGAAGCGCCATCAGGAATCCGCCCATCTGCGAGGGCGTGGCATTACCGGACAACATGGCGTCGAAGGCGTCCGCGGACTCGGCCTCGCTGAGGCGCTGGCCTTGCGCCGCCTTCGCGATCAGCGTCTTGAAGCCGGTGGTGTCGATGGTCATGGCGCCGGTCTCATGCGGCGACGCAGGCGCGCTCGGCAAGCTTGAT
>Ga0126378_10001703_pt1 | contig 16254 bp, 15 predicted proteins | sample PanSoiMetPlot_23_FD_92587 | JGI IMG/M metagenome (GOLD analysis project Ga0126378, IMG submission 92587) | Tropical forest soil microbial communities from Panama - MetaG Plot_23 | ecosystem: Environmental > Terrestrial > Soil > Tropical forest > Bulk soil | place: Panama | collected 2016-02-17 | reverse complement strand
CGGAGCCCAGGATATCGCAAGATTGAGCCAGCTGTTCAAGGACACAGGATAGGCGGTCGCAGCTGCGGAGCTTCGCTCCGCGGGCAGCCGAGGCGGCTGTCCTCACGCGGCCTCTAGGGATCTAGGCTGATTTCCTGCCGCGATACAACCCTGCGATTCCGAATGTGTATGGAGTCCAGGCCGCTTCTGTGAATCCGGCATTGCTCATCCTCGCCAACATTTCGTCTGGCGACAGGAAACGCTCAACCGAGGCGGGAAGGTACGCATAAGGGCCCCGAACGCCGGAGATCATCGTGCCAATGCGCGGCAGCATCTGTTTGAAATAGATCCGGTAAACTGAGCCCATGACTCCGTTGGGCTCGCCAAAATCGAGGATGCCGCATTCTCCATCAGGACGAAGAACGCGCGCGATTTCCCTCAGGCCTGCGCTGTAGTCAACGAGATTGCGGAAGCCGAACGCCGACGTCACCAGGTCAAAGTAAGAACTGGGAAATGGAAGATTCAGAGCATCTGCCTCCACCCACTCTGGAACGACCTGATCCTTGCCGCCCGCTGACTTGACCCTCGCCCTCTGGAGCATGGCATGGGAGAAATCTGCGCCGACAATCCGCGAGCCGGCGCCACCTGACTGTTTTTCTAAAGCGAAGGTCATGTCCCCGGTGCCGCAGCACAGATCGAGAATGCGGGCATCGGGCCGAGTCAGAATGTGATGGAAAATGCGTGCGGTCTTCCTCCACCAGAGACGGTCGACATTAAACGACAACAGGTGATTAAGCAGGTCATACCGCGGCGCGATCGAGGTGAACATCTCCCGTACCGCGCGGGCGGCGGAATTGCGGTCGGTTGTGCCTTCTGGTGTCGCGCCGACGAGTGAAGATTTGGATTCGGGCACTTTTCTCGATGGCCTAACGCTTCGTTTTTGACTTGGAGCTCTTCAACGTCTTAACGATGCGCTCGATCTGCAGGATGTGATTCGCGTCGTGCCCTGCGAACAGGCGCGTCAGATGCGCAATCGATTCCTTTCCGCGCTCCAGATGCATGCCATAGTTGTCCCAGACTTCGGGGGAGATCTCTTGGAGCATCCCTAGATTGTTCTCGCGCAACACGCGAAAGAGCTCGAGCGAGCGTTTCGCCTCGCGGTTGCGGTACTTGAACGCCGAGGCCCACTGATCCTGATCGAAGGGCTGAATCGTGATGCCGTTTTCACCAATGACGGAACGCATGCGCCAGCTGGCGACAATCTCTGCGTCGGCAAGATGCGCGATAATTTCTGCGATCGACCATTTTGTGGGCTCCGGCCGCCACTTCAGCTGCGAGGTCGTGAGACCTGAGGTTAGCTTCTTGAGCTTGCTAGCGGTCGCGCGTTGCACCTTGATGGCATCCTGACCCTCGACATACCCGACGATCCGCGAAATGTACTGTTCGGCTGTTTCCTGCATACTCTCCTACTTTCCCCCAACCCTTCCACCGCGCGAGAGCCGGCGGATTTCTTCGACGGAATCCAGCACAGCGCGCTCGGGCACATCGCTAGCAACTTCTACTTTGCCGATTTCGCGCGGCAAGATGAAATGCACCACGCCATTCTGGGTCTTCTTATCGTTTTGCAGACGCGCGAGAATCTTCTTTGCGCTGACATCTACTTCCGGCAAGCGGCCAAGGCTCAGTACGGCATCCGCGATTCGGCCCGCGGTAACACTGTCGGTGCGTCCGACTGTGAGGGCGATGTTGGTCGCGGCAAGCATGCCCCACGCTACCGCCTCGCCGTGTAAAAGTGTTTTGTAATTCGTCTCCGCTTCAAGCGCGTGCCCGATGGTGTGGCCCAGGTTCAGTACGCGACGCAGGCCGCCTTCGTGTTCATCTGCCGAGACAACCTCCGCCTTCAGCTTTACCGATTGTGCGATCAACCACTCCAGTTCGACCGCATCGTTTTTCAGGATCTTGGCCCGGTTCTGCTCGAAGCGCAGAAACAGTTCGACATTCCCGATAATTCCGCACTTTAAGGCCTCGTACAACCCTGCCCGGAATTCGCGTTGTGGCAGCGTTTTCAGAACCGCCGGATCGATCAACACCACGCGCGGATGGTGAAATGTGCCGATCAGATTTTTGCCAGCGACAAGATTCACACCGGTTTTGCCCCCGACTGACGCGTCTACCTGGGCCAGCACGGTGGTGGGAACTTGAACAAACTCCACGCCGCGCATATATAGGGAGGCAAGAAGTCCGGCTACATCTCCAACCACGCCACCTCCCAAGGCCACAATGACGGCCTTGCGATCCGCCCCTATCTTTACGAGCTTCTCGGCCATCGCTTCGACACTCGCCAGCCGCTTTGCAGGTTCCCCGTCGGGCATCAGGATGACCTGCGGTTCGAATTCGGCAGATTGCAACGCTTTGATAAACTTTGCCCCCCAACGTTTCCGCACGGGAGCGACGGTCACCACAAAGATTCGACTCGCCTTTGGCAAGAGGTCGCTCAGGATGGATCCCGCCCGATTGAGCAGGCCATTCTCGATCCACGCCTGGTAGGGGCGGGGCTGGACATGGATGGTCGCTTGCGCCATTGCCGTTCCATAATAGCGTATGCGTTCCCGGGTTTTACCTTCGGTGGTAGTATTTCGGGTCGATGAAAGCCCTGCCCACCCAAAGCGATTTCGTGGTGATCGGCGCCGGTGTTGCCGGACTGCGTGCGGCTATTGAATTAGCTGATGCGGGACGGGTGCTGCTAATCTCGAAACGGGAGATCCCTGTTTTCCATTCCAGCGATGCCAAAGGCGAAGCGGAGTGGCTCAGCGACGATGACGACATCACTTTGCACTTGCAGGACACACTCGAAGCCGGTGCGGGTTTATGTAATCAAGCCGCGGTGAGACTTCTGATCGATGAGGGGGCGGAGCGGCTCGAAGAAATCGTGGCATGGGGCAACCACCATGGTTCCAAGCTTGCGTTTGAACAGGAAAACCCGCATACACGGGCGCGCCGCCTTCATGCTCACGGGGAGCCGACAGCCAGGGAACTTCTTAGACTCCTCTGGCAAAAGGTCGAATCCCTGAAGCACGTCGCTCTAGCTCCCTTTGTGTTTGCCACAGGGCTGCGGAGCGAAGCGGGCCGAGTCGTTGGGGTCTCGATTCTCGACGAAAAAGGCGTTCCGCAGGAAATATCCTGTTCAGCGGTTCTGCTTACGGCGGGCGGATACTCGCATGTCTATTCGAATGCGACTGGGCCGGCCTCGGCGACGGCGGACGGTATCGCGCTTGCGGTTCGTGCGGGAGCGGAACTCAGCGACATGGAATTTGTTCAGTTCCATCCGACGGCGCTGTTCATGAAGAAAGTACCCCGGTTCGTCTTGCCAGAGCGCCTGCGCACCGAGGGCGCTTACCTTCGCAATATCGAACTGAATCGGTTCATGGGCAAGTATCATCCGCTCGGGGAACGGGCCCCGCGGGATGTGGTAGCGCGAGCGATCGTTCACGAGATGGAGGTCAGCCGCGCGAAAGAGCCATTCGTGTATCTGGACCTCACACATGTGAACGCCAGCAAGATCCAGAAAAGCTTTCCGCGCGTGTATGCGGCCTGCATGGCATATAACATCGACATTACGGAAGATCTTATTTCCGTCCGTCCGGCTGCGAACGCAACGTTGGGCGGCATGCGCACCGACTTGGACGGCAAAACCAGCGTCGTGGGGCTTTATGCCGCAGCGGAGGGGGCTGCCACGGGCGTGCATGGAGCCAATCGTTTGCCGAGCAATTCGGTGCTGGAAGGATTAGTGTTCGGTACCCGTGCTGCGAAGGCAATGCGGACGATTGGAGCCTCAGGAACCCAGGCCTCGCCTGAACCGAAAGCTGCCTACTCGAACGGACCCGTAGAAGCGGGGACGGAGGAATTGATTACGCAGATACAAACCTTGATGTGGAGTGAAGTCGGCGTCGTGCGAACACGCCAGGGAATGCAGAAGACGATCAAGATTCTCGAAGAGATAAGTCCGAAGCTTGCAGAGCCCAAGAGCCGGCGCGCACGCGAGGCGGCCAATCTTCATGTGGCCGCGCTCGCGGTCACTCGCTCGGCCCTGGCGCGCGAGGAAAGCCGCGGTACGCATTACCGCATGGATTATCCCGATCGGGATGACAAGAAATATCTCAAGCACTCGGTGATTCGAGGAGATAAAGTAGTTTTTGTATAAGTACTTAGAACCTATAAGAACACCAACGCTCGAAGTCCTATTCAAAGCGAAGTTTCCGCCTCTCCCGCAATCTCAGAACACAATTCCTTTCCGCAGCTTTCTGGGCGCGCGCACAACGGCACGCTGAGCTGGGCAGGACCGGTAATCGTGCTGGTGGGGCGCAGCGTTTTGATTATTGCGGCGCAGGCGGTCACTGCGTGCTTTCTCTGGCTCCGTTCGCATTTCTGGTCGTGGAATGCCGCGGCCAAGCGGTGGACCGTTTATGCGGCGTTGGTGGATCTCGGTTGCCTACTGCGGATGGCCGCATATACCCGCAAGGAGGGCATTAGGCTCCGCGATCTGATCGGCCGAATGCGTCTTCGGTGGGGACGCGACGTTCTGTTCGGAGCCGGATGTTTTGGTCACGTGTTTCCCTTCTTCATCCTCGGCGCAGCATCAGCATCACGCGTTGTGTAGGTACCGGCCAGCCGCCATCGTTTACTGGCCTGGCCGACTCGCGGGTCCTGCCGCTATGGGCGGTGATCTCCAGCTTCAGTGCGTGGTGGCTTATATGCTCACCGACCGAGGAGATGACGTATCGCGGCTATGCGTTCCCGCGTTTCGAGGTGCTGTGCCCAAACCGTGCAGTTGCCATCGGGGTAGTGAGTTTCTGGTGGGCGCTCCAGAACTCGTTTCTTCCCTTCATTCTTGACAGGAAATTGGCGCTTTGGCGTCCCTTGCGTTTCTTCCGGGCATCGTGATGTTGCGGCTGCCGTCGCTGAACATTCGTCGTCTCGCTCCCTTTGTGTTTGCGCATTGGCCGATGGACGTTCTCGCTGCCTTCATGACGCTAAAGCTTTGATCCCTCTCCCTGATTGTCACGCCCACCGTCATCGGTTCCCGGAAACGCGATCGAGAGCGCGATCGTTACAACCAGAACCAGCGCCACGCTGCCCAATGTCACCCCAATTGGAATCTCGAAATAGTCTCCCAGCAGCATTTTGACTCCAACCATGATCAGGATTACGGCCAGGCCGTAGTGCAGGAACCGGAACAGCTTCATCAGTCCCGCGACAGCGAAGAACATCGACCGCAGTCCCAGAATTGCGAACACGTTCGAGGTGTACACGATGAATGCCTTTAGCGTGATTGCCAGCACTGCAGGGATGGAGTCAACCGCGAATAACACGTCGGTGGTTTCAATTACCAGCAATACGACCAGCAGTGGTGTCGCATACAATCGCCCGTTCTCCTGCGGATTCCGCACGAAGAATCGACCGCCGCGATATTCCGTGGTTACAGGAATCCATTTGCGCAGTATTTTCACGACGGGGTTTGAGGCTGGGTCCACCTGGTGTTCTCCGCTGACGCAGACGCGGATGCCGCTGTAGATCAGTAAAGCTCCGAATAGATACAGGAGCCAATGAAAGCGGTGGATGAGCTGGACTCCGGCGCCAATGAAGATTCCGCGCAGAATCAGTGCACCGATGATTCCCCAAAAGAGCACTCTATGCTGCTGCTCGTCAGGAACGGCGAAGTAATTGAAGATCACCAGGAATACAAACAGATTGTCGACGCTCAGGGAAAGCTCGACCACGTAGCCGGCGACGAACTCGAGGCTGGATTGACGTCCCTGCCAGAAATACAGAATGGCCGCGAAAGCAGCGGCTTGCGCGACATACATGAGGCTCCAGCCCAGCGCCTCACGAAACTGGATGACGTGGCCCGGTCGATGAAAAACGCGCAGGTCGATGACGAGCATGGCCAGCGCGAAAACGTTGAAAACGATCCAGAAATAGAGCAAGACGATGCCTGGAAATCTCAGGGATGATTAAATTTAAATGCTGATCGTTGAATCAAGCCGGGGGGGTTGTGCTTCTGTTCAACAATCAACAATTATTTTTGCCTTCCTCTTTTCCCGCTCTGCCAATCGTTCCAGAGGCCGAAGGCTTTGAACAGGTCCACACTGTTCGTATCACGCATGGTTTGCTCGATCTGATCGTGGGTGAGGCGCGGCCCGACTTTCTCGTTCAGGTTAGCTAACTGAAAGGCCAGCGCCGCCGCTTCGGCGACGTGCTTCTTCAGTTGCGGGAAATCCACCTTGTCGTAGGTGTCGGAAACGGCGTGATAGTTTTCGAGGTAGTTGCCTTCCTGCTGATCGGCGACAAACGTCGGCACTCCTTCCAGCATGAAGTCGAAGTGATCCGTACCCCATTCCATGTCGAGCTTCAAAGTTTTCACGTCGAATTGCGCAAGGGGGGCAATCAGGTTTTTGGCTGCCGGGAGCACATCTTTGCGGCCACCAAGTGAAAAGCCGGTGGTCTGCCCCGTTCCCGAGTCGTAGATGACGACGCCGGCTGCGCGGTCCAGTTCCGACCGATGATTGAATGCGTAGGCGCGCGAGCCCAGCAAGCCTTCCTCCTCGCCCGAGAAAAGAATGAAGCGAATGGTCCGCCGCGGCGGTGCGCCAGAAGTTTTGATGGCGCGCAGAGCATCGATGACCAGGGCCGCATTGCATCCGTTGTCGAGCGCGCCGGTACCGAGTTCCCAGGAATCCAGATGCGCGCCGAGGATGACGAATTCTTCCGGTTTTTCCACGCCGCGGATTTCGGCGATTACATTCGAGGTCTTGACTGGACCCGCAATTTGATTGGGAATGGACAGATCGGCCCACACGAGATTACCGGCTGCCAGCAGCCGGGCGATACGTTCGCCGTCTTCGCGCGCCACTACGACCATCGGCAAGCGGTCGATCTCACCGGCTTCGGAATTGGTGTGACGGTACAGAATGTCATGCTCGCGAGTCGCCATGAAGGCGATCGCTTTCGCCTTGGATTTCACGGCACGCTCGATAATGGGTGGAGCGTTCGTGTATTCGGCGAAAAGGTCGTCCCAAGTTTTGAGCACAAAGGTGTGCACCAGCAAGATCTTGCCGCTGACATCGCCGGCCTTCTGGAAATCCGCTTCCGTGCCCTGGCCGACGTCTGCAATCGGAACGTGCTTTACTGGCACGAGGGCCGGAGCCCAGGCAACCGAGACCGCCCGCACCCGAAAAGAAGAAAGAACCGTTCCGCCACCAACGCCGGTAGCACTGACCATGTGGGATGTGGTTGCCGACATCTCGGTCGCACCCTCCGACCACGAGTTCGGAATTTCGAATCCCTCGCTGTGAACGCTGTCGGCTCCGGCTGCGGTAAAGGCCTGCATACCCCACTGCACCGCGTGCTGCATCGCAGGCGTGCCTGGGACTCGACCACCTACTTCATCGGTGAGGCGGCGGAGGTTCTCTTGGATGGGCGAAGGCTGAAGAGCGGCCTGGATGATTTTGTTGACAGCGTCGTTGTCTGAGACCGGATTTGCGGCAAAGGAACCTAAACTAACAATGCAAACAAAGAACAGGGTCTTCACAGTTCGCATATTGGTCTGCATTAGAAATGAAATCCAGGAAAAGCGCAAAATGAAGAGAGCTGTGGGCGCTGAGCAATGAGCAATGGGCAAGCCAACTTGGCTCATGGCTTTGGTTTACTTCGGCGGGAGCGGGTCCATCTTATCGAGAATGCGAACGGTCTCGAGCACAACGCTGCCGACAATCTGGAGACTGCGCGGGTTGAGCTTGTCAATCGTATCTTCCGTGGTGTGCCAGTAGGCGAGGTTGTAGCCGTAGGTGAAGTCAATGAGGTCCACGGAGGGAACACCTCGTTTCACAAACGGAATGTGATCGTCGGAGACCTCCAATTCGCGGCCAAAAAAATGGGACTGATATCCCAGACGCTTGGCCGCCTCATAAACAACTTCCTTCAGCCAAGCAGTGGAATTCGTTTCGCGTTCGACGTTCAGGTCTGCGTCGCCGATCATGTCGGTCAGGATGAACGCTTTCGCTTTCTTTAGAGTGCCGTCTGCCTGCCACTTCTCGGCAAGGTGCGTGATGCCGTACAAACTGTCCTCGGTGAAAGGCAATTCATTCGGCTGACCGCCGGAACCGTCCGGCTTCATGGCTTCTTCGGCATCGTCCCAAACCAGCCAGACGCTGTAGCCGTCGCGCTGCTTGCCGCGTAAGTGATTGGCTAATTCGAGCAGCAGACCGCTCGAAGAGGCGCCATCGTTGGCTCCGACATAAGACGTTTTCCGGAGAGGATAATTTGTGTCGTAGTGGCTCGCGACGATGATGATGCCGTCCTTCGTGCCCGGATATTTCGCGATGATGTTGTGAACCGGGAACTTTCCCTCCGGCGTGTCGGCGGTGAAGGTGTCGTCCTCCACCTGGTCGCCCTTCAAATGGGAGGAGATGTACTCCTCGACCTTCTTATGATTGGCGCTGCCCAGCGGCCGCGGACCGAACTTCACGATGTCCTTCACGTACTGCATGGCGCGATCGCCGTCTACCGCGACTGGGGGACCTTCATCTGGCGGAAATTTCAAGGGCTCGCCGCCAGGCACGCTCGCAGAAACAGAGGTGTTCTGGGACGGCGCCGCATCTTTATCGCGATCGCAGGCGATCACTGCGAGTGCGCCCGCCAAGGCCACCCAGGAGAGACGCCTGGATAGTGTCCTCACGCCTGCTTTTCTCTTCTCGCGGCCCGCTGCTTGGGATGGACGAGCCACGCCACGAAGATGCTGAACACATACAATGCGATCATGGGCGCGGCAAAAATGCACATGTTTAAGATGTCCGTCGTCGGAGTGACGATGGCGGCGATGATGAAGATGACCAGAATGGAGTAGCGGAAATTTCTCCACATGAATCCCGCGCTCACGATTCCCATCAATGCCAAAAAGAACACGAGAATCGGCATCTCGAAGATCAGCCCCATGCCGAGGATAATGCTCAAGAAAAGCTGCGTATATTCGCCGATCGTGATCATCGGTTGGAACTGCTTGCCGAAATTGATCAAAAAGTTCAGCGCCGCTGGATACACGATCTTGTATCCGAAATACCCCCCGCAAGTGAACAGGGTGATAGTCGAGACCATGAAGGGTACGACGTAGCGCTTCTCGTGGCGATATAGGCCGGGAGAAATGAACATCCAAACCTGGTAGAGTACAAACGGAGAGGTCAAGAACAGTCCGGCCAATGCGGCAATCTTCAGATAGAGATTGAAAGGCTCAGTCGGATTTAAATAAACGAGTTTCTCGGCCATTCCATTGGCGCGCAGCGCGTCAATGATAGGCTTCTGCATCACATCGTAGATCCGCTCTACCTTCCACCAACAGATGAAGAATCCGACGGCGACTGAAATGATGCTGTAGATGATCCGCTTGCGGAGTTCCTCAAGGTGATCGAGGAACCCCATAGTGGGCATCGACTCTTTTTCGTCTTCCTGGGGCGGAACATCGGTCGCGGTTTCAGGCATTCGATTCCTGCGAACTGCTGGATGTCACTTCTTCCGTTGCTCCAACCGCTTCCGTTGCAACGGGCGGAGTCGCACCATTGCCCGAAGGTGAGCCGTGATCTTCGGCGGTGGTAGCCAGCGTAGCCGAGCCTTCCGGAACGCTGGGTACGGTACTTTCTCCCTTCGTCTCTTCGACGGACCCGGGTTTCAGACTCCGGTTCGTAGTGCCCTCCATCGATGGACTGGGTGGCAGGATCGTTTGCCGCTGGTTTTCGACTTCGAGGTGAGCAATCTCCTGCTCGATCTGTGCCTTAAATTCGTTGGAGGCGCGCTTGAATTCGTTGAGATATTTGCCGACTTGGCGGGCGATCTCGGGCAGCTTCTTAGGCCCAAATATGACAAGGGCCAGGAAGAACAGGAAGATCGTCTCGGAAAAGCTCATGCCGATCATGATACTGTGCCCGGGGAAACGTGGGCAATCGCTGGGGCAAAGATTTGACGAACTTGCCGTTTTGGGCGTTCGCCGTCCAATTTTAGCTCGGTTGCAAGCACTGGTGAGACCCGACGTTTGAGGGGCTCGAAGGCTCAACTAGCCGAGAATTCTGATTCCTAATCAGCGTCTCCAAATCGAATACACGGTACCCCGCCCAGGAGGAAACTTGCACGAACTATTGTCCGATGTTGCGACACGTGCCGCTCGTTATTTGGCCGGAGTCAATGATCGCCCGGTCGCGCCGTCTAACAAAGCGGTGGAGAACCTACAAAAACTCGAAGAGCCACTGCCTGACGGGCCCGTTGATCCAGCCCAAATTCTTTCTCTGCTTGATGAGATTGGCTCGCCCGCAACGGTTGCGACCACCGTGGGGCGCTACTTCGGGTTCGTGATCGGTGGAACGCTTCCCGCTGCGCTCGCTGCTAATTGGCTGGCTGGGGCTTGGGACCAGAATGCCTGCATGCAAGTGATGTCTCCGATCGCCGCCAAACTGGAGGAAGTTGTTCAGGGATGGGTCCTGGATCTTTTGGGACTACCGGCAGGAAGTGCGGCCGGGTTTGTCACCGGCACCACCATGGCAAATTTCTCTGGCCTCGGCGCAGCACGTTCGGCAGTTCTGCAGCGCGCCGGGTGGAATCTGGAAGAGGACGGACTCATTGGGGCGCCCCACATTCGAGTTGTAGTTGGGCAGGAAGTGCATGTCTCCGTCATGCGCGCTTTGACCATGCTTGGGCTGGGAAGGTCGCGTGTAATCACCGTACCCGCAGATGGTCAGGGTCGCATGCGAGCCGATTCCCTGCCGCCTCTCGACGACCGCACGATCCTTTGCGCTCAAGCGGGCAACGTAAACACCGGGGCATTCGATCCCGTAAGAGAGATTTGCGCACGCGCGCAGGAGGCGGGTGCATGGGTTCACGTCGATGGCGCCTTTGGCTTATGGGGAGCAGTCTCGCCGCTTTATGCACCACTGCTGGATGGCATCGAAAACGCGGATTCTTGGGCGATTGACTGCCACAAATGGCTAAATGTTCCGTATGACTCCGGAATCGTCGTGGTGCGACAGCCGGAGCATCTTCGGCGAGCGCTCTCGTGGGGAAGCGCAGCCTATCTGACCCAGGGATCGGGTCGGGAGCCCTGGCAATATACGCCGGATGCCTCCCGTCGAGCCCGCGGAATCGAACTCTGGGCAGCGCTGCGCTCCTTGGGAAGAGGCGGCTTGCGAGAAATGATCGAGCGCAATTGCAGGCAAGCCCGGCTATTTGCCGATCGTCTCCGTGCGGCAGGCTCTTCCGTGCTCAATGACGTCGTTCTCAACCAGGTACTGGTTTCGTTCGGCAGTCCAGAGGAGACCCGGCGGGTCATTTCCGAGATACAGACTGATGGTACCTGCTGGTGCGGAGGAACTGTTTGGCAGGGCCACACAGCGATGAGAATCTCGGTTTCGAGTTGGGCGACGACGGATGAAGATGTTGAAAACAGTGCCGCAGCAATCATCAGGGTTGCCCAGAATGTGAAGGCGCGTCAGGTCCGTCGTTAGTTGTACAATGACGCAGCTGACGTTGCCTACAAGACAGTTGTCGGCAACACGTTTAACACTCGAAATACGCGCGCGTTTGACAAGTGGGGTTCGGCCAAAAGTCGGGGAATTTTTCGGTGATGACTGACCTGAGCCTCCAGCTGCGTGTGGCAGGAGATGGATGCGGGCGCCAGACCGAGCCGCTCTGGATGGTCGAGAAAGCCTGTTGCCCCCTATTTGGGATTATCTGGTTCGGGGCGATCCTTCGGTAACCATACCCGTTCCTGACCTGTCTAAGGTAGTGGTATATTGCTTACATACCATTAGTACATCATTTTACCCGCATAAACACTGCATTTTTCGATGGTCCGCTTGACACCTGTGCTAAAAATGTGATAGAAATTTTTTTGTGGGGTTCGGAGAGGATGCACTATGCAACCGCTGGACCCGTTTGATCCGTTCAATCTGACCGACGAACAGAAAGCCACCATGCGGGCGAATACGCGCAAATGGCGCGTGAAGCCCGGCCCTCCTATCGTCACAATCTTTGTGAGGCATAATCCCGACTGTGCCTATGTAGGGGACGAGTTCCACAAGGGCTGCAAATGCCGCAAGCACCTCCGCTGGAGTCATGGCGGAAAACAGTACCGGCGAACGGCGGGTACGCGATCATGGGCCGAGGCCGAGCGCAAAAAGCGCGAGCTGGAGGACCAATTAGCCGGACGCGCACCGACCGCCCCGGAAACTAATAACGGCCTCACGATGGATGAGGCCTTAAAGACTTTCCACGCGAGCAAGGAAAGCCAAGGTGTAGTTGAACGGGTGCGGTCACACTATGCGCGGGATCTTGCGAACCTCCAGCGATTCAGCGAAGGCCGCGGGTTGTTCACAGTGGCGCAGGTGCTCACGCTGGAGAACTTAATAGCGTGGCGCACGACATGGCCCGAGCGAATTCCGTCCACGTACACGCAGCATGTGACACAGCGGCGGCTACGGGCATTCACCAATTTCGCGCATGAGGCCGGATGGATTGCCAGAGCCCCGCGCCTGTCCCCTATCAAAATTGAATCCGCGGAAACGCTGCCCCTCACGGATGCCGAGTATAAGAAATTGCTCAAGCACGCAGAGGGCAGAGTCCGCACGCTGATCGAGCTGATGCGCTGGAGTGGCTTGGCAATTCGGGACGCGGCCCTGTTGCGCCGTGAGGATCTAATCGCAGATGGCATCTCCTTCAAGATCGTACGGAAACGTACCAAGACGGGCACGCCTCTGTACATTCCCATCCCGCCGTTTGTCGGCATGGCCCTCCAAGTCGTTCTAAACGGCAACCCCGAGTTTGTCTTTTGGGACCGGAAAAAGGCCAAGTCCTCCGAATACGTAGCGGCCAGCAATTGGGGCAAGCGCGTATCGGTCGCATTCAAGGCCGCCGGGATTTCGTGTGATGGGCACATGGTAAGCCACCGTTTGCGGGACACCTATGCCGTGGACCTATTGCAAAAAGGAGTGCCCCTGGAGCACGTTTCCAAGCTGCTGGGGCACAAATCGGTGCGAACCACGGAGCGCCACTATGCAAAATGGGTTAAGGGCCGACAGGAGCTATTAGAGCGCGTGGTTAGCGCCACCTGGAAAGGATAGGCTGAGAGCACCACTTGAACCCTGTTTGGCCCTCGGATGGCGTGCGCAAGGCACATGGACGGCCCGTATAAGTGCCATGTTTTCAATAGGTAGTATAAAAATACTAGCTAAGTCATTTATTTCCTTAAAGTGTGTTCAAATTTGACACATTTTAAAGTATGTAAATTTGACGAGCTGCGCGCTTGGTAGCCGGTTGGTCGTAGGGTTTGGACCCGCTCCCCGGGGTCATGGGTCCTCATCCTGCCTCAAATGGCGCGGCCTGTCTGCTGCACTATTCAACTGTGGTGGGACCTAGATACCCTAGTACACGCGCCTGAATGCGTCACGTGTTTGCCGGGCTGTCGCGCCGGTAGCCTTAATCTCGCCCGAGATGACCACCACCCAAACGCACTTGCCACGGGTGGCAATATCCGTCCTTGACCGCGTTTAGGTGCCTCCACTTTGGACTGTCACCCGGCGTTGGCGCGTAGTATTGACGCATCTTGACTTGAAAATCACCTAAGCGAATCGCGGCTTCCGCGTCCTCTACAGTAATCTCTGTGCGTTGAGGGATTGCGCCCCAAGCGCGTGCCATCGCTGCCCGCCACACATGCAGTCCCATTCGGCTGCTCAGGTCGCGGTCCATGTCATCATCGTCGGGCAATGCGTCCTCCCACTCTTGCAGCCTCCGCTTTGCTGCATGCGCGATGGTCATTCTGAGCGGATGATCGCGCAAGTACTCTAAGCGTGAGAACACTTCGCGCCGAAGGCCGCCGAACTGTTCCTCAAAAAGTCCCGCGTCAGAATAGTCGGGCAATAAAACTTTCTTTGGCTTGTATTCGCTGCCCACGATGTAGAAGCGGCCGAACAGTCCCGAATCCATCATGTGAGCGGCCATATATCGCCGCCATATAAGCGGCTGCGTGCAAAGCAACATGCTGTATTGCAATTGCACCGGGATCTTCGGGGCGGTCCGATCTTTCGTTATGGAAACCTCGGCGTCCAAACTGTCATACAAGTCTGTCACCAGAGCAGACAAGGATTGCCCGGTCCAATCGGGACTGCACAAACGAGAGAACAGGGCCATAGCTTCCCCCTGTATCGTGATGAGTCGCGCCGTGGGCTTCCAGAGCGACCCATCATCAGACCGTCATCCTCTTCCATCTCTTTTTTGCGTTTCTGCTTGCTCTTGGAGTCGCGGGTCAACTCATCCACGAACGAGTTAGAAGATCCAGGCAGGAAACGTTGTGCACCAATGCCGCTCACGCGGTAGCTGTTGCTTCCACCGTCCAGCATGAGCATTGGCTCAAACACGCAGCGGACGGATTGCTGAGAATAGAATCGAATGGCACAATCCAGGGCGTAGCTCTTGCCTGATTGCCGGTTGGCTATGACGGCGTAATACTCGCGCATCCTCACGCCCGAGATACCGCACGTCACTTGATCCCCCGCGATAGCTCCGGTGATGGCGCGGAACGATTCCGAGGCCAGCCGTTTGCGGATAAAGCTTCCCCTACACACGATTTCCGCAAACTCCCCGAAGACCGTAGAGGCCCACGAATCATCCGGGAAGACAGGGCGCGGCTGTTTTTCGGCAAGTTGTACGTCCGCCGTGGGGGCGCTTTCACTAATGACTACGTCGCCCACCGACTCGGCTTCGTTGCTCCATTTAAACTCGCCGCGCGGGTCAACTTCGGCGCGGAATGCTTGCCAGCTCCTTTTCAGACAATGCTCATGCCGACAGTTGAACCCGAAGCCCCACCCTTCGATGTAGGACACCACCGTGTCCCGCGAGTTCTCGTTTGAGTGCTCGTCTTCCCACGGGCATCTGATTTCCTGTTGCCAACCACCTTTGACCTTGCGCGGTTTACCAATCGTGGCAACTTCGCGCTCGTCCAGAAACCGGAGCAAATCTGCCCATTTCTTTGCATTCGGCTGCACGCTCACATCAATGTCCGCCGTTGTTGCCACCTCTGTAACAGGGGCCAATGCACGCAATTGCTCTTCGGTGACAATCGTGTCACTGCCTTGCTCAATTACGGCAGATTTTCGGTGCGGCCTAACGTCCGAGTGCTCGCCTTTGCGTGCCCAACCCCCGTATAGCTTGCACACCCCCGATGCGTTGATGTTGGCCGTGTCCACCATCGGAAAAATATTTTTAAGGTGCTCAAGCACGCCCTTTACGAGTGCCGTTGCGTTGGCGTCGTTGGGCAGGTCAATTCGATAGTTGAGGTGCCAGCCGTTGCCACTGTCTGCAAGCATAGGCTCGGGCCAGCCGCGGGTTTTCAGATAGGCCCGCACACCATCAGCTTGACCCCGTGCGCCTTGTTTTTCCGCCTCGGTGGCATTCGTGCCCGCCGGGCGCGGGGGCGTCGAGGTCCACCAAACAGTCGGACGCGTCGTTCGATGTCGGTATCGCCCGCGCTGTTCTTTGATGGCGTGAGCGTTTGCGGGTTTACTGGGATGGATGCGGGCAACCGAACCGGGTTGAGCGTGACGTAACACGCCTTGTAAGGTGACGGCTCATGCTCCACAACGCGTAGTGCATCGTCGAGATTATCAAAATACCCAACGGCAACACCGTTGGGGCGAAACATGCGGACTTCGTGGACTACGTGTATCAGTTTCACGGTTTCAACCTTTCCCCTTCCTCCAATGCTTTGGCTCAGTGCGGGATAGTTGCTAAAGATGGCCCCGTGACCTTCAACTTCATTTCGGACTACGAAGCTAAGCCCGAGGTCCGCCCCGATTTCCAGGAACCTCATAAACTTTTTGCTCACGCCCCTGTCCAGGGTCGATAACGACGGAGAAGATGGGATGATTTGGAAATTCAGCGAGAGGGGCCGCCCGGTCACAGATGGCGTGCAGTTGATCGGGCCGACACTCTTCCGGCACTGCGCCGAGTTTCCACGAGCAAAAATACGTCTTGCACAGGTTAGGAAATTCCGGGGTCCCAAAGATCCTGCAACCGCGGCCGGGGTCACAGTGTTTGCACGTCGCGCCCGCCGGTTTGTCGAAAGGGAAAGCCGCGGGACCGTCATGACACTTGTTGATGATGAGCAGCTTGCAACACATCGTGCATTCGCCACACGGCCGCACCGTAGTCACTTCGCCGCACCTCTCGCTGCTAAGGCGTCCATGT
>Ga0126378_10001702_pt1 | contig 16254 bp, 10 predicted proteins | sample PanSoiMetPlot_23_FD_92587 | JGI IMG/M metagenome (GOLD analysis project Ga0126378, IMG submission 92587) | Tropical forest soil microbial communities from Panama - MetaG Plot_23 | ecosystem: Environmental > Terrestrial > Soil > Tropical forest > Bulk soil | place: Panama | collected 2016-02-17 | reverse complement strand
GAAGTCGTATGCGGCGTCGGTGCAGATTGGCGACGTGATGGTCGGCGCGACGGTGGGCGAAGTCGTCGAGTCGAACAATCCCGCGCTGAAAAAAGGCGATCACGTGCTCGGCTACTACGGATGGCAGCTTTACGGCCTGTCCGACGGGCGCGAACTGCAAAAGGTCGATGGCAAAGCCGTGCCGCTCTCCGCCTATCTCGGAACGCTCGGCATGCCGGGCCTCACGGCGTGGTTTGGCCTGATCGATATCGGCACGCCCAAGCCGGGTGAGACGGTGGTGGTTTCGGCGGCGGCCGGAGCGGTGGGAAGCGTGGTCGGACAGATCGCGAAGATCAAAGGATGCCGCGCGGTTGGAATCGCGGGCGGCAAGGACAAGTGCGCGCACGTCGTCAAAGAGCTCGGCTTCGACGCGTGCATCGACTATAAGGCCGGCAACCTGATGAAGGACCTCGCGGCGGCCACGCCGAAAGGAATCGATATCTACTTCGAGAACGTCGGCGGCGACATCCTGGAAGCGGTCGCGCTGCGCCTGAATCCGTTCGCGCGCATCCCGCTGTGCGGACTCATCTCGCAATACAACGCGACCCAGATGCACGGGCTCAACAACCTGGTTCTGTTGCTCATCAATCGCGTGAAACTGCAGGGCTTTATCGTGTCGGACTATGCGGACCGCGCGCCGGCGGCGCTGGCCGAACTCGTGAACTGGGTGGAGCAAGGAAAGATCAAATATCGCGAGACGATCGCCAACGGAATCGAGAATGCGCCGAGCGCGTTCATCGGGATGCTGAAGGGAGCGAACGTCGGCAAGCAGCTCGTGAAGCTTGCCTGACGGACGGCGCGTGTCTCTTACCGCGAGGATTGCAAAACGGCTGCGGCTGCCGCTGATAGCCGCTCCGATGCTGCGCGTGTCGGGCCCGGACCTGGTGGTGGCGGCCTGTACCAACGGCGTGATCGGGGCATTTCCGGTCGCCAACAGCCGCACCCTGGAGCAGCTCGATGAGTGGCTGGTGCAAATCAAGTCTCGGCTGCAAACCGCGCGCGCTGAGGGCGCTTCACGCATCGTCGCGCCCTTCTGCCCCAACCTGATCATCCGGCACGCACAGGTGCGCGAGGCACTCGCCTGCCTGGTGCGGCACAAAGTCGAGATGGTCATCACCAGTGTCGGCTCGCCGAAGGTCGCGGTCGGGCCGCTGCACGACATCGGCTGCCTGGTCTTTGCCGACGTCGCAACGTTGCGCCATGCGCAGAAAGCGATCGCCAGCGGAGTTGACGGGCTCGTCCTGCTCACCGCCGGCGCGGGCGGGCAGACCGGATGGATGAACGCATTCGCGTTCACGCGCGCGGTGCGTGAGATGTTCGACGGGCCGATCGTGATGGCGGGCGGAATATCGGACGGACGGGTGCTCTGGACCGCGCAAGTGCTGGGTTGCGACCTCGCCTACATGGGCACCAAGTTTATCGCGACCCACGAGAGCATGGCGGAGCCCCAGTACAAGCAGATGCTGGTGGAATCGAGCATGGACGACGTGATGCTCACACGCGCATTCACCGGACTCGACACCAACATGCTGCGACCCTCGATTGTAGCGGCGGGGTTGGACCCGGCGAACCTTCTGGAGCGGGTGACGAGCGAAGCGGCCAACCAGATGCACGGCTCAGGCGCCAGCGGTCCGCAGAGATGGAAAGACGTGTGGAGCGCCGGGCATTCGATTTCGGGCGTGACCGGTGTGATGGGTGCTGCGGAGTTGATCGAGCGCACGGCGCAGGAGTACGAGGCGGCGAAACGAGACACTTTGGAAACCCTTGGGCGCTGAGCGCTACTCCGCCATTTCTGAGCGGGGTCCGCGCAGCGAAGAATCTCGGCGCCCCCACCACACCTCTAGCGGTGCTGTGCCGCAGACTTTCCACGTCTGAGCTTCACTGCACAGGCTTCGTTCACAACGACGGAGCGGCGCAGTGGCGGAACGCCGCACGCTCGGAGGAGTCAGCTGCGGCTTGAGTTGACCTGATTCGATGGGCGATACTGCGGCCTGAACGATCGGTACGGCGCCGACCTCGAAGGCGGCGACGGCAAGGAGCCTTCCCATGCATGACCTCGTCATTCGTAACGGCAAGATCGTCGATGGAACCGGAACGCCAGCGTTTGTTGGTGACATCGCGATCGACGGCGACCTAATCGCCAGCGTTGGCAGCGAAGCCGGCGCAGGACGCCGCGAGATCGATGCGTCGGGCCTCCTGGTCACGCCCGGCTTCGTCGACATCCACACTCACTACGACGGCCAAGTCACGTGGGACCCGTATCTGTCGCCATCCTCGTGGCACGGCGTCACGACCCTGGTGATGGGCAATTGCGGGGTCGGCTTCGCTCCGGTCGAGCCCGGCAAGCAGGAATTTCTCATCGGCCTGATGGAGGGCGTTGAGGACATTCCCGGCACCGCGCTGGCCGAAGGCATCAAGTGGTCGTGGGAGAGCTTTCCCCAATATCTCGAGGCGATTGAGAAGATGCAGCGCGTGATCGACGTGGGTGCGCAGGTGCCGCACGGTGCGGTGCGCGCGTACGTGATGGGCGAACGGGGTGCACATAACGAGGAGGCGACCGAAGAAGACATCAGCAAGATGGCGGCTCTGGTGCGCGAGGCAATCAAGGCCGGCGCGCTGGGATTCTCGACTTCTCGCACCATGCTGCACCGCGCGAAGAACAAGGAAGTCGTGCCAGGCACGTTCGCAAGCGAAGCGGAGTTGCTCGGAATCGGACGCGCGCTGCGGGCCGCCGGACACGGCGTATTCGAGATGGCATCGGACATGGCGGGACCCGACGCCACGATGGAATGGATGGTCAAGCTGACGCGCGAGACCGGGCTGCCGATCACCTTCGCGATGGGCCAAGGTGATCAGAATCCGGACGGATGGCGCCGGATGCTCGATCGCGTCAAGCAATATAACGCCGAGGGCGCGCATCTTGCGCCGCAGATTTCGCCGCGGCCAACCGGAATGCTGATGGGCCTGCAAAGCTCGCTCCATCCGTTCATCACCCATCCGACGTACCATCGCGAGCTCGCGCATCTGCCGATCGACCAGCGCGTCGCCGAGATGCGCAAGCGCGAGGTGCGAGCGCGCATTCTGGCCGAAGAGCCCGGAACCAAGGACCGCGTGACCCGTTACCTGGTGACTAACTTTGCGAAGTATTTCCGGCTCGGCGATCCGCCGGACTACGAGCCTGCACCGGAGACCAGCATCGCAGCCCTCGCACAACGTGCCGGGAAGAGCGCTGCGGAATTGACCTACGACCTGCTACTCGAGCGCAACGGCCGCGAGATGCTGTACGTGCCGTTCTCCAACTACGCGTCGTACAATCTCGATGCGGTCCGGGAGATGATGACCGATACGACCACCACCTTGGGGTTGAGCGATGGCGGCGCGCACTGCGGGCTCATCTGCGATGCGAGCATGCCGACTTACCTGCTCACGCACTGGGTGCGAGATCGCAGCCGCGGGAAGAGGTTGCCGGTCGAGTTCGTCGTAAAGCGCCAGACCGCGGACACCGCGAAGCTGTACGGACTCAACGATCGCGGCACGCTGAAGCCGGGATCGAAGGCCGACGTCAATGCGATCGATCTGGATGGTCTGCGGTTGCATGCGCCTGAGATGGTTTTCGATCTGCCGGCAGGTGGACGCAGGCTGGTGCAGCGGGTCGACGGGTACAAGCACACGGTGGTGAGCGGCGAAGTCACCTACCAAGACGGTCAACCGACGGGTGCGATGCCGGGCCGCCTGATTCGGGGCCCGCAACCACCCGCGTGAATAGCCGGCCATAGGGACGCGGGAATCTTGCCCGCGAACAGCAGCGCGGGCCTTCCCCCGCTGCTGTTCGCGCTTTTCCTGCCTCACGTTGGTCAGCACAGAAACAGAAAGCACTTATTTCACCTTCAGCGGGTACCCACTAACCAGCAGGAATACTTCGCCCGCCGCCTGTGCGATGCACTGATTCGTCAACCCCAGCCGGTCGCGAAAGTGGCGTGCCATCTGGTTGTCTGGCACGATCCCACTGCCGACTTCGTCACTCACGACGATGCTGTCGAAGGGCGCCCGCGCGAGAACCTGCGCGAGCGTCAGGCACTCCTGCCGGAACGATTCCTCCGCCGGATAAATTCCCATCAGGTTCGCTACCCACAGGGTCAGCGAATCGATGACAACCACATCCGCCCTGCCGCTCAGTTCCTGCAACGCGCGGTTGAGCTTGACCGGCTCTTCGATGGTCGCAAACTCGGCTGGGCGCCCAACCTTATGCCGGGCGATGCGTGCGGCCATCTCCTCGTCCGAAGCCTCGCCGGTCGCGACATATACGCGTCGCACTCCCGGGCGCTTAGCGGCGAGTTTAAGAGCATATGCGCTTTTCCCGCTCCGCGCCCCGCCGGTGATTAACGTGATTCCGTCCACGACGCACAAGGCTACTCTCCTGGCGCGGCGCGTTCGACGACCCTTGACTACCCGGCAATCACGGCGTAATTGTTGCGCGCATCCGGTGTACGGGAAGCCGGTTAGAATCCGGCGCTGCCCCGCAACTGTACGGGGGGACAAAGGCCCAAGATGCCACTGCCGAGGCAGGAAGGCGGGCCCGAGGACGATCCCCAAGCCAGGAGACCGGCCGGGTTTTACGACGTCAGCCTTCCGCGGGGAGGGTCGGCATCAGGTGACGACCTGCCTGGGGCCCAATCCCTTTTTTTGAGGGTGCGGGCTTTTAAGTCTTTTTCCTCCGCGGATTGGCCGATTGAACGCGGAGGAGTTCATGAATCGGCTGACATTCGTCGTCATTTGGTTTGTTGTCTGCCTCGGAGCGTTTCGTACCCCGGGTTACGCGGACCCGTCGCAACTCCCCACACCATCGGCGTCCGCAAACCCCGCATCTCAATCCGCTCAGAGCGCTCCGCAAACGACGCCATCCCCCGCCCAGGAAACCAGGCTTAAAACCATCGTTGTGACCGCGACTCGGGTTGCGCAGCCGATCGATCAGATTGGCACCACCGTTACGGTGGTGCCTGACCAGCAAATGGAGTCGCAGAAGATCCAAAGCGTCGCGACCGCCTTGCAGCAGGTTCCGGGAGTCAACGTAACCCAGAGTGGCTCTCCGGGAACGGAAAGCGACGTATCGATTCGCGGCGCGTCGCCTTCGCAGTCGCTTATTCTGATCGACGGGGTCGAAGTCAACTCGGGAACCACCGGCGCATTCGACATCTCGAACCTGACCACCCAGAATCTTGATCGCATCGAGGTCCTGCGCGGCGCCGGCGGCTCGCTCTATGGATCGCAGGCCATCGGCGGCGTGGTAAATATCCTGTCCCAGGAAGGCGAAGGCCCGCCCGCCGCAACGCTTCTTTCACAGGGCGGCAATGGCGCAACCCAGCGGCAAATCGCTACCGTGAGCGGAGCGCAAGGAAAGCTCGGGTTTTCGAGCTCAGTCGACTATTTCTCGAGCGAGGGATTTCACCTGGTCAATGACAACTCTGATAACCTCTCGCTGCAGGGACGCCTTGACTATCATCCGACTGACGACACCACTGTGCGCGGCTTCGCCCGCTACATCATGTCCAATGTCAGTCTGACCAACTTCACCGTTCCGTTCGGAGTTCCCAATAATCCTACCGCCCATCAGCGCGGCGAACTCATGCTCTACAAGGGCGAGGTCGAGCATAAATTCGGCGACCGGCTGGTGGTGCGCACCAACGGCTACTACGTGCGAAGCCAGCTTCGACTTAACGAGACGCCGTTTGCGGGCTTCGAGGGCAGCGAGGTCGACAACATTCCCGAGGAGAGTCGCGGCGCGCAGGTCGAGGCGGTTTACACCTGGAACCAAAATTTTCGCACCGTGTCGGGCTTCGATCTGCGGAGCTTGTGGGCGCGCTCTGACAGCACCTCGGTGTTTGCTGGGGCCCCGTCGGTGAGCAACTTCACCGCGACCCAACAGCAATATGCCGGCTACCTCGAACAACAGGCGACGTTGCTTAACGGCCACCTGCTGGCGACTGGAGGATTCCGCGTCGACGGCAACAGCCAGTTTGGCACCGAAGTGAGTCCGTCGTGGTCGGTACTGGTGCCGATTGAACCGCTTTCCAGCAGGCTGCGCGGCAGCTACTCGGAGGGCTTCCGCGCACCGTCGTTTGACGAACTCTACTTTCCGGGCTTCGGCAATCCCATGCTGAAACCGGAAATTTCCAGCGAATACGACGGCGGATTCACAACCAATTTTGGTGAGCTCGCATCATTAACCGTGACCTATTTCTCACGGCGAGTGCACGATTTGATCGTCACCGTGCCGTGCACGGTCGGTCCGGGTTGTCCGTTCGGCGCGATGGCAGGGAATGCGGGCCGCGTTGATACCCAGGGCGTGGAAATTGTTCCAAGCATTACTCTTTACAAGGGCCTCAACCTGAGTGGCAGCGTGACCTATCTCGATGAGACCCACGTCTCCGCTTCCGGAGCGACCCCGACGCGGGTTCCCAAATGGTCCGCACAGTCACTGCTCCAATACATCGGCAATGGCATGCTGCTCGCGCATGACCAGGTGGTCGGCAGTTTCGCGATGACATTTGTGGGCGATCGCGACGACATCACTCCGGTCGGGACCATCCAGAACCACGATGCCTACTATCGGTTCGATCTGGTCGCATCCTACGCGCTGGGGCGGCGCGGGAACTTCCTGCGGGACGAACAAGTGTTCACCCGCATCTCGAACTTGTTCGACCGAACCTACTCGGAGGCGTTCGGCTTCCGCGCACCGCCATTAAACTTCGTGGCGGGCGTCAGGCTCGATTTGCAGTGAGGCATCGGTGGGCGTCTCGGGCAATCCTCACGCCGCAGTTTCCGCGGCGAAGAACTTTTCAAAGATCTGATGGATTCGGCGGCGCCGCTCGAGCAATTCCTGGAGCAGGCGCTCCGGGCCGTCCTCGCCCTGAAAGCCCATCCTGCGCGCCAGCGGCAGCAGCGCGTCATGTTCGGTCGGCACCGCCCAAGCCGGCTGATCGCTTTCGATTCTCAAGCGATTTTCCAGACGTGCAAGAAAGTGAAAATTGTCCGCCACACTGGCAGCGTCCGCAGCCTCCACCAGGCCGCTGTCTTGCAGTGCGGCAAGCAGGGCGCGGGTGTTCCGAGCGCGCAGCCCCGGATAGTCCTTCCCATGCCGCAACGCCATCATCTGGGTCACGAACTCAACATCGACGAGCCCGCCCCGTCCCTGCTTCAGATTGAGACGGCTTTTGTCCTCGATTCCGATTTCGTTCGCCATCCGCTCGCGCATCGCGGCGATCTCGGCGACGCCCGCGGTGTCGAGTCCACGGGAAAAGACGAACTCCTGGCGAGCGCGTTCCACTTCGGCTGCCAAGCCCGGATGCCCTGCCACCACGCGCGCGCGCACCAGCGCCTGGCGCTCCCAAACCGCGCTGCTCTTGCGATGGTACGAAATAAAACCGGGCAGCGACGTCACCAGCGGCCCCTGGTTGCCGGAAGGCCGGAGCCGCAGATCGAGCTTGTATGCGTAGCCTTCGCGGGTACGAGACTCGAGCATCGCGATAAGCTTCTGCGCGATGCGCGATGCGAGCAAAGCCCCGTCGGCCTCGCCCGTGCCGGCATCCGCATAAACGAAAATCAGGTCCAGGTCGGAGTTGTAAGTCATCTCGCCCGCGCCCAGCCGACCCATTGCGAGAATCGCCATCCGCAGCGACGCTGGAATTCGATAGCGGCTCGCAATTTCGCTCCGCGCCACCTCGAGCGACTCCGCCAGCACCGCCTCGGCCAGGTTGGTAAATTCGGTCTCCACATCGGGCAGCTGCAGCTCACCTGCGAGGTCGGCAATTGCGATGCGCAGAAACTCCTGATGCCGAAAGGCCCGGAGCGCGTCCAGGCGACCCTCAAAGTCGGAACAGGCCAGCACCAGTTCGCTAACCTCCTCCGTCAACTCGGTCAGGGTCCGGCGCACGCGTACCAGATCGGACCTGACCAGTGTATCGAGCATGTCCGGATGCCGGATGAAGATGGTGGAGAGATAGCGGCTTGACGCGAACAGCCTGAGCAGGACGCGGCGGGTAGCCGGATGTTGCTCCAGGAGCCCGAGGAATGACGTGCGTGCGCCAACCGCGGCGATAAACGCGGCCAGGTTCATGGTGGCCAGATCGGGATCGGCCAGCGAGCGCATCTCGTCGACCAGGACTGGACCCAGGCTGTCGAGCAATTCACGGCGGCGCGGACTCTGCGTCCAATGCTCGGGTCCGCGCCACAGATGCTCGAGGTGCCGGGCGCTTTCCTCGGGCAATGCATAACCCAGGGTGGCCAACAGAGGAACCGTCAGATGGGGCTCCCCCGCGTTGGCCCAGGCCGCGACCGCCTGCGGGGAAGCGGCCTGATGCACCTCCTCTTCGCCCCCAGCAAGGGTCTCGCGAAACTGAGAGGCAATCAGGCCACGACGCCGCTCCAGCGCTTCGACCAGCCGCGCCGACGCTCCCGCTTCCTTCCCGAAACCCATGCGGGCCGCCAGGGCGCGCATGGCCGCATCGTCTGCTGGAAGGGTCTGGGTCTGCATTCCGGCGACCACCTGCAGCTTGTGCTCGACGTCGCGCAGCAAAACGTACGCTTCCGCCAAAGCGGTCGCCCGCTGCTGGGCCATGTAGCCGTACGTCTCCAGCCGGCGCAGCGCCGCCAGCGCGTTACCGGTACGGATTCGCGGATCGCGGCCACCATAAATCAGAGTGAGGGCGTGGGCAACGAATTCCAGCTCGCGGATCCCGCCGCGCCCGAGCTTGATGTTGCGCGCGATCAGCTCGGGCGTCCTTAGTTCCGCCTCGATCTGGTGCTTCATCGCGCGCAGCTGGCGCAGGGTCTCGAAATCGAGAAAGCGCCGATAGACGAAACTCCCGAGCTCCGCGATCAGCTTCTCGCCGAGTGCAACCGCGCCGGCAACCGCGCGCGCACGCAACAGCGCCGCCCGCTCCCAGGTCTGACCGTAATTCTGATAGAAGCTGAGCGCGCCATCGAAGGGGACCACCAGCGGCGAGCTGCGACCCCCGGGCCGCAGCCTCAGATCCACCCGAAAGGAGCCGTCGGAGAGCATCTCGGTAAGCAGCTCCCCCGTTCGCGCGGCGGATACCGCGGCAGCCTGGGAATCGGGCGCATCGCAGAGATACATCAAGTCGATATCCGAGCTGAGATTGAGTTCGTTGGCGCCGAGCTTGCCCATCGCGAGTACGCAAAACACGCCCGCGTCCTCCGCGCGTGGACCCATCAGATGTTTCACGGCAGCCAATCCAGCGCGGATACACTCGTCGGCCAGCGCCGACATCAGGCGGGCGGTCTCGGCCACATCGATGCGCCGCAACAGGTCGGCGATTGCGATCTTGATAAACTCGCGTCGCTTGAACTCGCCTAATGCCGCCGCCGCCTCCTGGCGCGTGGTTGCGAGTATCGGGTCGCATCGCATGGTGGCGCGAATCGATTCGACCGATGCCGAACGCGCCACGCGGAAGATTTCGATCCATCGATCGCCGGCGGCGGTCAACTCGGTCCGCACCAGGTCGGATGCGCCGAGGCAGAAGATCAGGTCACCCGCAATTGTGGAATCCTGCAGCGTGGTGGCCACAAGGTCGGGCGACAGTTCGGCGAGCTGCAGGAGGGCGGCGAGCGCGGCGCGCTCATCCGGCGCGCGCTCGGCTATGATCGCGTCGGGCTGCGCCGCCAAGGAGGGAAGCTTTTGCCGAAGCGACTCAGCGAGCGGTCGGAGCTCGGGGCTGAGTTCGCGCACCGCAGGCATCGCGGTAAACGATAACAGAGGTTGCTGCTCGAAAGCATGGTGCCGCGCAGACCCACCAGTGGTACGCTGGCGTACGAGCTCTGGAGGCACCGGCCATGATCGTCTTGTATACGACGGAACGCGACTATCCCTGGGGGACCTTGCGCTCCACCCATGCCAGTAAGACCAAAATAGTGCTGGAGGAAAAAGCAGTACCCTACAGGATAGAAAACCTGCCGCCGGGCCACCTCTGGAAAAAGCCTCCCGAGATGCTGGCCAAGCACCCGCTCGGCAAAGTCCCGTATATCGAAGACGAAGACCTGATAATCTTCGACTCCACCGTGATCAACGAATACCTGGAGGATCACTACACGAGCGGCGCCCGGCTGATGCCGCACGACCGCACAGCGCGCAATCACGTCCGCCAGGCGGAGCAGTTTGCCGACGAGGCCATCCTGGCAGGCAGCCTTCCGCTCATCTGGATGCCGTATTGGAGTCCCCCCGAGAAGCGCGACCAGGAGCAGATGGAACAGGGACGTGAACTACTGCGGAGGCGCGACCTGCCTTTTATGGAGAAACTGCTGGAACGAACCCAGGGTGGCGGAGACTATGTCAGCGGCGATTTCTCGCTTGCGGACGCGCCGATGATGGCGGTGGCAATGGTCCTGGAAGTCGATGGAATGAAGCTGGACGCATTTCCGCGGGTCGAGCGCTACCTGCACAACCTGCGCCAACGCAAGAGCTACCGGGCCATCAGCCCTCGCACCAAGGTCGCCGACGCTTCAAGCGGCGGCGGATGATCTCGCAAAAGCCTGTTCCCAAAACGAAAGATAAGGTGCAACTACGCAGCAGCGCAGGGGGTGGGACTAACTTAAACCTCGGCGCTTAGAGAAACACACCGACCACTCTCTTTTGCGCGCGCACTACAATCAGGATTTTTGGCCAAGCCGGAGAGTCAGGCACTGGCTCTGCGGAGATGGTGGTGATGATGATGGACGGCGCCGTGGTGTCGGGCTTTGTGGCTCCTCGTCGAGTGCCGGGGCGCCTCCTCGTCGGATTCCGATTCGGTCTCCTCGGCTGCAAGATTGGCGACGTCGTCCTTGATTCCCGGAAAATAGGTCTCTTCGTTCTCGTAAACGTCCATCGCAGCCAGGAATTCCGCGTAGTAGTTCTTCACCGCAAAGCCGAAATGCGGCCCCTGGTAGCGTTCGATCATGGTCGCGTAATCGCCTTCGTAGAGGTCCGCAGCCCGAGCGATTCCGCCAGTGCCGTAGTTGTATGCGGTAATGGCCAGCGCCCAATCACCCAGCTGGTCGTAGTTGGATCGCAGCAACTTCGCGGCCGCCTCGGTCGAGCGAATCGGATTAAACCGATCATCGTGGTGGCGCGAGATCTTCATGTACTTGGCGCCGGTTGCGCGGGTGAATTGCCAGATGCCATACGCACCCGCGCTAGACTTTGCGTGCGTCTGGAAGCCCGATTCGACTTGGGCCAGAGTGACCAGCTCCGGGGGAAGCCCCGCCTGCCTGAAGATTCGCTCCATGGTCGGCCGATAGTAGCGGCTGCGAACCAGTCCTTCGCGAAAGCGCTCGCGCAATCCCTCCTGGACCCGGAGGTTGTCTGCCGCGATCGAGTAGGCGCTCAGCGACTCCCCCTTGAACATCTCGGCTACCCGGCGCTCTTCGGCGGTCTCCGGCTGATGCCCCGCCGCGAGGTGCTGGAGGAGGTCGGAATACTTGGACTTGAGGTAGACATTGACCCAATCGACATCATCGCGGGTCGGGATTCCATCGCCGGGGAGATGATAAACCTGGTAAATGCGGGAGACCTTGTCGCGATCGACGATCGCAAAATCGCGGACCGAGTAGGTCGCAAAAACGTCGACCCAAAACTGAATGTTGGGCTCGATGAATGCCGGGCGAGGAAAAGGTAGCTGAGCTGCGGCTTGGCAGGACGTTGCGCCGGCCAGGCTCATAACAGCGAGGCTCGCGGCCACGCCCAACATCACGCCAATCAGACGACGACGCAACCTTTCCAGCAAACCGCTCCCTCCGGTGCTCGCCGCCAACTGATGCGAGCCTGCCTGAAATAAATGTTCTTATCGATTACCCCTCCGCGCTCTGATAGTCAACGATGCAGCTAAAAGCGTGCGAGGTGTAGTTTTGGCGAAAGGTCGATTGTGGTGGCTCCTCAAGTCGACAGGTGCGAAGTTCGCGCTGGTAGTAGCGTTCAGTATCATCTCGAGCTGTCAATCCAGCACAGCGACCTCCACCGGCGCTGCGACTTTTAAGGTCGCGCTGCTCACACCTGGCCCGGTGAGCGATGCAGGCTGGAACGCCGCGGCGTTCCATGGTCTTCAGGAGATCAAGCAAGATCTGAGTGTCGAGACCGCACTGGTGCAGACCCAGTCGCCGGCAGATTTCGAGGATTCGCTGCGCGACTTTGCCTCGCGCGGTTTCAATATCGTCTTCGCGCACGGATTCGAGTACACAGACGCTGCGCTCAAAGTCGGAAAGCTGTTTCCGAAGACCTGGTTCATCGTGACTTCCGGCAGCGGATCCGCAGCGAATGTCTCGTCGCTGACTTTCAAGATCGAGGAAGCGACCTACGTCCAAGGCGTGATCGCAGGCGGAATGACCAAGACCGGAGTGATCGGCGCAATCGGCGGAATCGAGCTGCCATCGATCAAGCTGACCTTCGCGGGAATCCGTCGGGGATTTCTCGCAACCCGGCCGCAAGGACGGTTGCTGGTCAGCTTCACGGGCAGCTTCGATGACGTAGGCGCGGCGAAGGAAGCTGCCCTCGCGCAGGTCAGCGCCGGAGCCGACTTGCTCTTCCATAATGCCGACGCCGCCGGGTTGGGCGTGTTCCAGGCTGCGGTGCAATCACACATCTATGCGTTCGGCGCCAACGGCGATCAGAATGCCGTCGCGCCCGATAACGTTCTGGCCAGCGCCGTGACCCACATCCCGAAGGCATTCGTGCGCATCGCCACGGAGATCAAGAGCGGTGAGTTCCGGGGCGGGATGCTCGAATATGGAATGAAGGAGGGTATGGTCGAGGTTGTTTACAATCCGCGCCTGCAGTCAAAGATTCCGGCGGCCACGTTGGAAAAGGCCAGAGAAGCCGAGCAACAAATCATCGCCGGCAAAATCGTGCTTGAGTAGCGGAACGAATGAGCGCTCAAGCGCCAGGCCTGTCCGGCCAGAGAAAGGCCGCATGCGATGCGGGTCAAGGCGCCCCACCACGGGCAGCGCCGATGCGTTGCTCTGGCGCATGGGTTTCTCGCGAAGGGCGGCCATTTCACCCGAACTTTTGCCGAGGGCACGCTTGAGTAGGCATTCCGCGCGTGCCTTACTGTAGCTCACGAGCGCCCGATGACTGCCGAAGAAGTGGAGATTACGCCCGCGCGCGGGCCGTTACATGCCGATATCGCGCTGCCGGGCTCCAAGAGCATTACCAACCGCGCGTTGTTGCTCGCCGCGATGGCATCGGGGCGATCAACTATCGAGGCGGCCCTGCTGAGCGATGACACCAGCGCCATGACCGCGGCGCTTCGCGCCCTCGGTTTCCGCGTCGAGGTCGATGAGGCCAGGTATCGAATCTCGGTCGATGGCCTTGGCGGCGCTATACCAGCCTCCAGCGCCGAACTCTTCGTCGGCGGCGCCGGGACCGCAATGCGCTTTATCGTGGGGTTCCTAACTCTTGGCCAGGGTCGCTATCGGGTGGATGGCAACCAGCGGATGCGTCAGCGGCCGATGGGACCGCTGCTGGACGCGCTGCAGCAGCTTGGTGCAAGCGTGTATGCCGAGCGTGACAACCGCTGCCCACCGGTTATTGTTGAAAGCCGCCGCAGTGCCTTCGGGGGCGGCGAGACGACCATCGATGCACGGGCATCCTCGCAGTTCGTATCCGCGGTCGTGATGCCAGCGCCGCTGTGGCCGCGGGGACTCAAGCTCCGGGTGCTCGGTGACACCGCGCGCCCATTCATCGAGATGACGCTGCGGCTGATGGAGGTTTGGGGGGCGCGCAGCGAGGTGGAAGACGATGTGATCACGATACCCGGCGGGCAGACCTATCACGCGCGCCAATTCGTGGTGGAGCCCGATGTGTCCGCGGCGGGAAATTTCGCGGCCGCCGCCGCGCTGTGCGGTGGCGAGGTCAAGATCCAGGGCCTCCATCGCGATTCCGTCCAGGGTGATCTCGGTTTTTTTGGCCTTCTCGAGCGGATGGGCGCACATGTCGAATGGGCCGGTGACGGAGTTGTGATCTCGGGAACCGGGAGACTCGATGGCCTAGACGTGGCGATGAACTCGATGCCCGACATGGTGCCGACGCTCGCGGCAATCGCCCCTTTCGCTTCATCGGAGACCAGAATCCGCGAAGTAGGGTTCATTCGCTACCACGAGAGCGATCGCCTGCGCGCGCTGGCGACCGAGCTGCGCCGCCTTGGCGCGACGGTAGCCGACTACGATGATGGAATCGGGATCGAGCCTTCGCGCCTCGTGCCGGCCACGATCGAAACTTATGACGATCACCGGATTGCCATGAGTTTTGCCATCGCCGGGCTCAAACTTGCAGGCGTGAAGATCAAAGATCCTGCCTGCGTAGCAAAGACCTTTCCGGATTTTTTTGACCGGCTTGCGGAATTGACCAGGTAGAAGCACGCATCCGCGGACCTTCGACCATGCCTTGCCGGCGGCTAGGCTAGGGGCGGGTCACCCGATAGATCGAGAAGATTCCCTCAGGATTGCGCCGATGAAAATACAATGATCGGCCGTCCGACGTGATGGTCGGCGCTTCGACAAAACCGGTGATGGCCAAGATCTTTTCGGTCGTGCCAAATGGCTTTGTGGTGCTGGTGCGGCTCGCCATTAGAATGGCCGGGTCTTTGCCGTTCAGGCGGGTGAAGAAAATTTCCAGCTCATCTGGCGAGGTGCAGGCTGCGTAATTGAGCCGGCCGGTACTGTTGATTGTTCGTAGAATCTCCTTGCTGTGATGCGCGTCGCGCACGAAGCCGTTGCCGCTGCGACGCGCGATCAGGACCTCCGAGGAAGCGGGCACGCTCCCACCGGTGAAGAGGCCCTCCGTGAAGTAGAGCGTGTTCCCGTCGGCGCTGATTTCCTGATCGAAATCAACGAACCCGCGCCTGGTCGGCGAAACTCCCGCTACGATCGTTGGACCGCTCACCGAACCCAGGGAATAGTTGCCCGAATAGATGGTGGACAAAGTGGTGTCGTAGCTGCGCGTGGATACGAAAAAGAAGTTGTTGCTCAGATCCATCGACGCGACCGCGTCGAGCGCGGAGCCGTTCACTCCGCCAATCTGGCCCTGAAGTTGAAAGGTTAAATCGTCAACTTTCGTTGCCCAAAACAGATTCGTATCGACCGTGGGGGCGTTGGAGTTGTTGAAGAACAGCACCTTGCCGTCACGGGTAAGAAACGGCTCCATCGCGTCCTGGCCGTTCCCGGTAATCGTAACCGCCTGCAGGTTGGTGAAACTGGCGGCCTTCGCCTCCGCCGACAGGTCACCAGCATCCTGGGCCCGCGCGGAGGGGCCGCCCACGAGTGCAGCGCCGAGGAGAACCGAGCATCCGAGCACGAATATCTTGCCGAGCATTGTTGCATGGCTTGAACCGCGCGGAATTGCGCAAGACTCAGCGGCGTCAGCGAGTCTCATAATTTATGGACCGCAAACGGAGTTCGTGAAGGGAAGAAGGAAACTCAGGCCAGCCTCATAACTTCTGCGCAATTTCCCAGCCCAGCTGGGCGCTGATGCCCGCGCGCCGGCCGCGGTCGGCCGCGTCAGGAGCGGAGGCGTTGCCGAGCTTCGCGCGCATCGCGATTCCCTGCGCGATCGCCGCACCGCGAAAGAAAGCGAAGGCGACAAAGAAATTCCAGTTCTCAATATTCGCCCGCCCGGTGCGCCTGCCGTACGCGGCCAGGTATTCCTCTTCGGTCGGGATTCCGAGCGCTTTCAAATCGTGGCCGGCGAAACTGCCGGTGTCCGCGTGGTCGGGCGGATAGTGATAACCAAGGCAATTCCACGCGAGGTCCGCGATTGGATGCCCCAGGGTGGAGAGCTCCCAGTCCAGCACCGCGACTACCCGTGGCGCGATCGGATGCAGTATCAGATTGCCCAGGCGAAAGTCTCCGTGTGCGATCCCGGTCTCGTCCTTCTGGGGAATGTGGTTGGCGAGCCACTCCATGAGATGGTCCATAGCAGCAATCGGTTCCATCTCGGCCGCCTTATACTGCTTGGTCCAGCGGGCGACCTGCCGCGCTACGTATCCGTCCGGCCGGCCGAAGCCCTCGAGCCCGACCGCGCGATAATCGACTCGGTGCAACCGGGCCATGGTCTCATTCATCGAATCGTATACCGAGGCGCGCTCGGCAGGCTTCATGCCCGGAAGGATGGGCTCCAGAATGATGCGTCCTGGCACGAAGTCCATCACGAAAAACGCCGTGCCGATTACCCCGGTG
>Ga0126378_10001701_pt1 | contig 16255 bp, 13 predicted proteins | sample PanSoiMetPlot_23_FD_92587 | JGI IMG/M metagenome (GOLD analysis project Ga0126378, IMG submission 92587) | Tropical forest soil microbial communities from Panama - MetaG Plot_23 | ecosystem: Environmental > Terrestrial > Soil > Tropical forest > Bulk soil | place: Panama | collected 2016-02-17 | reverse complement strand
TCGCTGGACGATCGCCGACTTGCGCCTCTCCTGACTGTTGAGCTTCGGTGGCCATGCCGCTCAGGGTAGGCCAGGACCGCGCGCCGTTGCTTCGCCGCCCTGGTGTCGGGCCGCTAGCTGGCCACCGCAGATCGATCACCTGAGCGGGGCAGGCCGACGGTCTTTACCTGTTGCGTGACCTTCCCGGGTATTTCGCTAGCGCTAACGCGGGAACGGGGGTGCAGGGCTAATGCTTTCTGAACCAGCGATTGCGCTCCTTTCGCATTTCCAGAGGAAGACTTGATACGAAGATGCGATTGCACGGCAAAGCCAATGCGGCGTGGTCGACATGATTGCCGCGGCTTACGGGAAATACGCAGCGCGGAAAGCCGATGTCTAGCCGTGCTGCGCGGCGCGTCGCCACGCTGGCGACCCGGGCGGCCGCCATTAGCTCCGCCAAGTCAATCCGTTACATGTGCCGCGCACTTGGCCGCGGCGGCGGCACTACCCTCCCGGGCTGCGTCGCCAACTGGCTCGATCACGGGCTGCTCACGAGCCTGGCCCGCGATCTGCCGAACGGCTGTGTCCTTTTGACGGGAACGAACGGGAAGACAACAACGACCAGGCTCGTCGCCGAGGCCGCACGCGCAGCCGGTATGCACGTGATCACTAATCAGGAAGGGTCCAACCTGCTTTCCGGGATCGCCACGGCTCTGCTTATCAACGCCACGGCTCAGGGCAGGCTCGACGTCCCGACGTCAACCATTGGCATCTTCGAGGTCGACGAGGGGGCACTGGGCCCGGCGATCGAGGCGCTCGATCCCCGGGCGGTTGTCATCACCAACCTGTTCCGCGATCAGCTGGACCGGTACTTCGAGGTCGACTTCGTGGCCGCGTTGTGGCAAGGCAGCCTGGGTCGGCTTCCATCAGGCGCGGCGGTGGTGCTGAACGCGGACGACCCTGCAGTGTGCTTCCTTGGCGATGATCTGCCAGCGAAGGTCGTCTATTTCGGGCTTGACGACCGGGGCTGGGGCAAGGCGGGGCCTGAGCATGCCGCTGACTCACGCCGGTGCCCGCGATGCGACAAGGACCTGCTGTACGAACTCGCGTTCTATGCCCACCTTGGTCACTACGCCTGCAAGGAATGCGGTTGGTGCCGTCCGGATCCGGCCTTTGCCGCACGGAATGTCAGGCTGGACGGAGCTAGGGGCAGCACCTTGCAGATGCGGACCCCGGCCGGCGAGCGTCTGGTGGAGGTTCCGCTAGCTGGCCTGTACAACGCGTACAACGCGCTCGCGGCGGCTGCCGGAGCCTCCTGCCTTGGCATTGCCCCCGACCAATTCGAGGCGGCTGCGCTCAAGACGACCGGCGCCTTCGGCCGGCTGGAGACAGTGCGAATCGGTGCTAAGCAGGCCGTCTTGCTGCTGGTGAAGAACCCCAGCGGCTTCAATGAGGCGCTCCGGCTGGTGATGTCCATCGACTCGCGGGCGCGCCTGGTCTTCGGCCTGAACGACAACGAGCCCGACGGGCGTGACGTTTCGTGGATCTGGGATGTCGACTTCGAGCAGTGCAGGGAGCGGATCAGCTACCTTGCCGTCTCCGGGGCGAGGGCGAGTGACCTGGCCCTTCGGCTGAAGTACGCAGGACTCATCGGACCGCACGGCGACCTGATCAAGTGCGACGACGACAAGCCAGCTGCCCAGCCGCAGGTGCGGCTGGTGGCCGATGAGGACATAACACGGTGCTTGTTCACCGCGATCGATCAGGCGTCGGCCGGGACGACCGTGTATGTGCTCTCGTCCTATACCGCGCTGTGGACGCTGCGCCGCGCCCTGGTCCAGCGCGGACATGTGGACCCGTTCTGGCGCCAGACCTCAGCCCCGGACGGCGCGAGGCAAACGCATGACGCACCGGGAGGCCTGAAGCGGACGAGGAACGGGGAGGCGCGACGTGAAACTCGTGCTCGGTTACCTTTACCCGAGCGTGATGAGCCAGTACGGCGACAACGGCAACGTCCTGACGATCGTTCAGCGCTGTGCGTGGCGTGGCATCGACGTCGAGGTCGACTCCCTGGAGGTCGGCGACCGCGTCGACCCGGACCGCGTCGACCTGCTTCTCGTGGGCGGCGGTGCCGACTCCCATCAGCGGCTGGTCTATGAGGATCTGCTGAATGTGAAAGGCGATGCCATTCGCAGCGCTGTGAGCGAGGGCGTCGCAGCATTCGCGGTCTGCGCCGGATATCAGCTCTGGGGCCACTACTACAAGACCGCGAACGGAGACGAGCTGCGCGGACTCGGTGTCTTTGATGCGCACACCATTCACCGGGCCGCACAGACCGGAACCGAGCTGGACACGATCTTGGCCGCAGGGAGCGTCCGAGCGGTCGGAAACCTGATCGTCCGATGGGGTCCTCACGTGCTTGTGGGGTTTGAGAACCACGGCGGCCGTACTTACCTCCGTGACGGGTCGAACCCGCTGGGCATCGTCGTCCTGGGCGGCGGCAACAATTCGGAGGACAGGCGCGAAGGGTGCGTGGTCGGCAATGCCATCGGCACCTACATGCACGGCCCGGCCTTCCCCAAGAACCCTGTCCTAGCCGACCACTTGATTAAGGCCGCGCTGCGCAGACGTTACGGCACAGTTGATCTTGTCCCGCTTGATGACGGCAGCGAAGACGCGGCTCATGAGCGGGCGCTGCAGCAAGCCACCGCCAGGCCCCGGCGGTGGCGGCGATTGCTGGGTGACGGCGTTGCCTGACCAGCGAAGCGCAAAGAAATGACTGCGGCTGATCAATAACTAAGCCCTGCAAGATTGGGCTGCGCATCCGCGGAAATAGCGCCAAACGTAAGTGGCCAACCAAATTTTCTGGCGAACGACGGGGGGAATGCGATGCATCGCAGGCTGGACATCCTGGCCGAGAAAGGCTACGTCATCCTGCCGGACTGGCAGGGACCGCCTGTCCCGCGGCTCGAGTGGGAGTCCCTGACCTACATGGACTGGAAGAGCGGAGGCGACACCAACTTCGCGCCGCTCGCGTCGGCCACGGGGGAGATGGACTGCCGCGGCTTCTGGGACCATGGCAAGCCGGATAAGGGCGGGATCTGGACGACGAACCGCGATCTGGCGCCGAATCTGGTCAGCTATGTTGAGGGCGTCGGCTCCAACTTCGGCCGGGTTCGCGTTATCAAGCTCAACCCCAGTGACGAGGCAACGGCTCTGCGCCAGCTGCACCTGGACGACAACAACAGGCTCAACCCGGACGGAGCCGGCTGGGTTGTGCGGTCGTGGCTTGAGCTCGATAACGTGCCGGGGGAGTCGGTATTCATCTTGCGCGAGGACAAGAACGATCCAGCCACCGAGACGCGCATACCGCTGCACCCCGGGATGCAGATCGTGATCGACACCCAGCGCCTCTACCACGTGGTCTGGCATCCGGGGCCGCGCCCGCGCTATGCCCTGATCACGTCCTGGGAGAGCGACGACAAGCTCGACAGCTGGATCGCCGCCGAGCTGGCATCAGAGACCAAGCTCGCCACGATCTGACCCCTCGCCGTGCTCGCCGCGGTGCCCGGCCAAGCATGGGTAGGTCGCGTCGGCCCCCTCACCGGTTATGAGGCGGCGACGGCTGAGCTCGTCACCTCGTCGGCAGGTGTATAGACCACCATCCTGGTGCCGGGGGCGATGAGTACGGCAAGCGTTGTCGTGTGACCGCGAGCGTGTCAGGCCTGGATCGTCAGGACGGTCCAGGCTCCCATGCAGATCTGGTCACCAGGCTGCAGGGCCACGGCAACGCCTGTCTGAATGTCCACGCCGTTGACCTGCGTGCCGTTGGAGGATCCGGGGTCCAGCAACGACCAGCCGCCGCCGGGCTGGGCAACGAGCACGGCGTGCAGGTGGGAGACTCCTGGGTCGGCGGGCGGACCCGAGAGGTCGATCTCGGGCTCAAGGCCGCGGGAGACGCTGCGGCGACCGACCCTCATCTCCTGACCGGACAGCGGGAACCGGCGCTCCGGGCAGTACGCAGGGAATTCGATCGAGCTCGCGTCCGGGCCGCCGGCCGCGATCACGCGGTCGTAGTAACCGCGGTCGGCGGTAACCACGGCGGTCCAGGCTGGTCCGTGACCTGCGGCCGGCGAGCTGGCCGGTGCCGTGGCCTGCCCGGATCCGGTGGCCGCTGCGCTGGCGGGATCCAGGGCGGTGGTCGTTCCCGGTTGCGCGGCTGCCGAGGCTGGTGTTCCCGAGCGGAAGTCGAATCCGCATCCCTCGCAGAACTGGCCGGTGCGCTCGGTTCCGCATTGCGGACATGGCTCGGCCGGGACGGCCCGCGCCGGGGCGGCCTGTACCGCGGCGCTCGCGGGGGACGCCGGACTGGCCGCCACGCCGCCGATCCGCATGCCGCAGACGTCACAGAAATCGGTGGCCGACGAGTCATGGCCGGCTGGGCAAGCTGGCATGGCGAATCCCCGTCAGGCCCTGGTTCTTACGGTCTTGGTTGACCTGGTGTCCAGTGCCATCTCGTCAGCCTGCTCTACCTTGCGCTTCAGGCGCACGGTACCCGTCGCCGCGTCCACGACGTCGACCACTTTGGCCAGGAGCTTGGCGGTGTCCTCATTACCCGACTGGGCGGCCAGCGCAACGGCCCGTCCGAGCTTGGCCGTCGCCAGCTCCTCGTCGCCGGTCTTGCGCGCCTCCAGGCCATCCTGTATCACCTGGGCGAGCTCGGCCTGGCCCGTGTAGTGCGCGACGTTCGGGTTAATCCTGGTCGAGAGCGCCTCGTCATCGGTCCAGATCGCCCGGACCAGGCCCTGGCCGAGAACATCCGCACCGGCGACAAGGCTGACCCGCGCTGCGAGCATCTCCTGGCCGATGGCTGCCGATGTCACCTGCACGCACACGTGATAGTCGCGGCTCTCGCCGTTTGCCCAGGCGCCGGTCGGATAGTCGCCTGCCTGGGGCCCGGACTGGGCACGACGGCCCGTCATGTCGACGACCGATGGCGCCACCTGCTTGACGAACCGCAGCTCTGCGTGCTGGGGCGTCCAGACGCGCAGGGCAACGTCGGCAACCTGCTTGCCCATGGCAGCCTGCATCATCGACTCGAAATCGGCCGCCAGGCCTGCGGGGTCGGCCACGATGTCGACGGTGCCGAGCAGCCCCGTCGAGATCCTGCGCAGCTCGGCGACCTGCCAGTCGGTCCCAACCCCGCGGCAGTCACAGCTGAAGACGCCCTCGCAGTCGGCGATCGCCGCGGTGAGGTGGTCGGGAGGCTCGTGCTCGTTCTTGCCATCAGTCAGCAGGATCGCGTGGCGCAGCGACGCGGCGCTGGCGCCGAACATCTGCCGCGCGAGCTGCAGCCACATTCCCATCGCCGTGCCGCCAGAGGGCCGGAGAAGGGCGACCGCGCTCTTGGCGGTCTCCCGGGTGGCGGCATCGGCGACGGCCATCCTGCCGTCCATCGGGAAGACCGGCCTGGCGACCTCTGTTCCGGCGATCACCGCGAAGGCGACGCCATCAGCGATCACGTCGATCGCCGCCGCTGTCGCAGCGCGGGCCTGCACGATCTTGGCGTGCGGGTAGTCCATCGAGCCGGAGCAGTCCACGATGATGATCTCCGCCCGGCCGCCGTCCGCCGGGGCGCCCCCGGCAGCCCCCAGCCCTGCGTCCGGGGCCGCGACCGTCACGATCGCGTTGACGTCGCGGCCGCCTGCTGGCAGGTATTCGTTCTGGAAGACTTCGACGGTGAAATTCGGTTCGGTCATCGCGGATTGCCTCCTTGGTCTAGTCGCCTCGTGCTCGGCGCGCGTGGTGCGTCAAGCCCGGCGGCGTCCGCAGGCTGGGGAGCGCGGGCCCGCCGGTCCGCATCTGATCGTGGCGGGAACGGGATGAGGACGACGGTGATGTTGTCGCTGCCGCCGGCGTCGATAGCGAAGCTGACCAGGTCGCTCGCCGCGCCGAGCGGATCGGTGAGTGCGTCGGGCAGCGCCCGGCCAGCCAGAGCGGCCGCGTCCTGCTCGTAGTTCCACAGGCCGTCCGAGCAGAGCAGCACCACACCCTCGCCGGGAGGCGCGAACGTCATCACGTGCGCCTTGGCATCGGCCAGGTCCGCGCCGATCCACCCGGTCACGACGTGGCCCGCTGGCGAGGCCAGCGCGTCGGCCTCGGACAGCCCGCGGGCGACGAGTTCGGCCGCCATCGAGTCATCCGTGGTTAGCTGCCGGGCAGGCGAAGACCTAGCCAGCCAGTACGCGCGGCTGTCGCCCAGCCAGCTGACGGTGACGTCCCGGTCGGTCACGACAGCGGAGGCGAACGTCGCTGACGGCGCGTTCCCCGCCATCCCACCCTCGGCAGCCAGCGCGAGCAGCGCCTGCTGCGCTGACTCGAACGCGCGCTGCGAGGCGGCGCTGATGTCATCACCGGTCCGGACGGCGGCGAGCAGCACGCCCATGGCAGCTTGCGCGGCCGTCTTGGATGCCTCGTCGGCGCGGCTCGAGGTGGATACGCCGTCGCACACGACGGCGACGGCGACCGGTCCTGCGGGCAGCTGCGGGGCGGCCAGGGCCATGGCGTCCTCGTTGTGGTGATGACGCAGGCCACGGTCGGTGACGCCAGCCATCAGGCCGAGGTCGATCTCAGCGTGGTCGTCGCCGGACGGCACCTTGCGGCCGCACGTCTCGCAGTAGCCCTCAGGGCTGACGGCTGATCCCGGGCACGATGGGCAACCTGCGGGTGCCTGGCGAGTCCCACTCATCTTGGCCGGCCTCAGCTCGGCCCGGCACGCCTCACAGAAGTTGTCCTGCGGCCAGACCGGCGCGCCGCACTCCGGGCAGGAGGCCGACACGCCTTCCTCGGTGGCCGGCATCGTCACGACCACGTGCGCGGGCGGACGGCGTTAGCCAGGTCGACCAGCATTGTCCGGCGGCGCCGGTCGGACGAGAGCTGTGCCTGTGCCCGGTAGCTGCGCTCCAGGCCGAACCGCAGCGAGCGCTCGGTCGCATCACAGCCGAGCAGCTGTCCTTCGTCGAGCGGTTGGCTGGCCAGAACGCGGTCCAGAGCCGCCCTGAGCACCTCGGCGGTGACCTGCTGGACAGCCGTCGGGTCGAGCGTTAGCCGGCCGAAGTCTCGTCCCGCCTCCCGCAGGTCGTCGGCGGAGACGCACCGCTGGCCGGCCGGCGGCGAGACGCGGATCCTGAGGGCGGCGACCTGCGCGGCTACGTAGTGACTGGAAGTCGCAGGCACGGAGGTGAGCGCCGCGATCGCACCAGCCCGGTCACCGGCCCGCAGCAGGGTCCTGGCGAGGCCGAACGCAGCGCTGACAAACGATCGGTCGACGGTCCACACGAGCCGGAAGTACCGGGCGGCCAGCTCGTGATCCCCGGCGGCCTCGGCGGCGAAGGCCAGCGCAAGCTTGGGGGCAAGCTCGCCGGGCAGCAGGTCGCAGACCGCGTCGAAGGTGTCCCTGGCCGAGGCGGCGTTCCGTGCGCCGAGCTCGGACAGCCCCTGATACCAGGTCACGCGCCAGTCATCGGCCTGTTCGGGCGGCAGGCTGGTCAGCGTCCGCCAGGCGCCGGTCACCTCGCCTGTCACGATCTGCGCCCGGACCAGCGCGAACAACGTCTCGGACGACTCGGCAACCTCGGGTGGCGTGCCCTGCTCACCGGCGACGGCCGCCGCCAGCACCGTTGTCAGCTTGGCTGGGTCAACCGTGCCGAGCGCGGCCAGGTATCCAGCAGCGGGGTCGGCTGGGTCCACCTGCGGGATCGGCAAGCCCGCCGTCACCTCGCCGGGCTCCGGCGGCTCCTGCGAAGCCGTGCCCGCCTGCCCGTCGGCGCCATCCGCATCGCGGGTCAGGATTGCCGGGACGCCGACCGCCTGCAGCTCCGGGCTGAACAGCGTGGAGAACGCGGCTCTTGGTTGCTGGTCGCCTACGGCCAGCACCTCTCGCAATACACCGGTTAGCTGCTCGGTCATCTCAGCGGCCGAGGCGAACCGGCTCGCGGGATCGCGGTGCGTCGCCCGCTTCAGCACCCGCACAAATGACTCGTTCGTGGCCAGGACCGGCACGCTGGCCGGGTCAGGCAGGCTGTACTGATAGGTCGACTGGTAGCCGGCGAACTCGAATGTGAGTACCGCGAGCGCCCGGCCCACCGTGTAGAGGTCCGACGAGGGGGACGGACCCACCTCGGCGATCTCGGGCGCCTGGTAACCGACGGTGCCGTAGATCGCGCCCTCTTCGTCGTCGACCCGCCGCACCCCGCCCATGTCGATGAGCTTGAGCTGCTCCTCGGTCTGGATCACGTTGTCGGGCTTGAAGTCGCAGTACACGAGCCCCCGGCTATGCAGGTAACCAAGCGCTGGGAGCACCTCGATCATGTAGGCCAGCGCGACAGGGAGGGTGAGCGACTCGCCTCTGGCTCGCTTTGCCAGCAGGAGCTGCCGCAGCGACTGGCCGCCGACGTATTCCATGACGATGTAGCCGGCCTCCTCGGCGGTACGTGCATCGGCGTGCTGGACGAAGTTGTAAACGCCGACGATGCTGGGATGCTCGACCTCGGCGAGGAACCTGCGCTCGGCGATGGCCGCCTCCTGCGCCGCGCTGTCCCCGGTGTTCAGCAGGCCCTTGAGCACGACCCACCGCCTGCCGAGGTTATGGTCCACGGCCAGGTAGATCCAGCCGAGGCCGCCGTGGGCCAGGCAGCCGAGCACCTCGTACTGGCCCGCGACGAGCTCGCCAGGCGCCAGCTTGGGGGTGAACGAGAACTGGGTGCCGCAGTTCGGGCAGTATCCCTCGGTCAGTCCAGGCCTGCCGTCCCTGCCACGCCCGACCGGGCGCTCGCATGCCCCGCAGAACCGTTTGCTCTCTGGCACCTGCGGGTCGGGCAGGACCGCGCTCGCCGGGTCTCGCGCCGGGACCGGCGGGATCTCGATCAGCCCGGCGCCGAGACTGCCCCGTGACGCGCGGCTGCCGGAGGACCGCGTCCGCCCGCTGCCGCTGCTGCCTGGTGCGCTGCGGCTGCCCGGGACCGAGCCAGTGAGCAAGCTCGAGCCGCCCGCACCTGTGCCCAGGCTCGAGCCGGCCGCACCTGTGCCCAGGCTCGAGCCGGCTGCACCTGCGCCGCCCGTGCCGCCGGCAGGCGCCTCGGCCAGCCCGCACACATTGCAGTAACCGCCCTCGATGACACCATCGCAATCTGGCTGAGTGCACCTTGTACCAAGAGCCGTCATCGTCCCTCCCCGCTCCGGCCAAGCCGCAGCACCGCCTGCTGGTAGCCGGTGACCGCCGCGGACGCCGCGGCCAGGTCACACGGAGCCGTCCACAGCAGGTCGTGCGCCTGCCGGTAGCTCGCGTCCAGCACCGTATCCTCGGCGGCGCCGAGCCGCCCCGCCTTCGCGCGATACGCGTCCAGCAGCCCGCGTAGCTCGTCGCGCCTGCCAAGCAATTCAGCGGCTGCCTGCTCAGCCTCGCGGCACTGACGCAGAGCTGTCGACGCGGCCTTGCCGAGCAGGTCGAGTTCAGAGGTCAGCCTGGTCCACCTCCCGGCGGCCTTCAGGCTCGCCAGGCTGGAGAGACGGCTGCTCAGCCCGCTGATGTCAGGGAGGGGACCGAAAGCCGGGACAAGGACGCGGGAGGCAGCGCGCTCGCGCGCGGCTGTCGCATCCTGCCAGGCCTGTGTGGCGACGGCGACGGTCGCCGAGACCTCGCCGATCCTGATGTCGGCCTCACCGATGGTGCTCGCCAGGGCGGCCGAACTCGCCGCGACCGCCTCTGCCTGCTTCTTCAGCCGGTCGAGCTGACCGGTGTCGACCCGGCCCTGGCGCCACAGTGATAGCGGATCGCAGTTCACGGTCTCGCGAAGCTGGCGCAGGCCGGCCTCGGCCTGCGCCAGCGCATCGGCCAGCTCCAGGTCAGCGAGCTCGGTGCCGGCAACTTGCCCCGACTGGCGCCTGGCGTCCTCGAGGCAGTCCTCGGCCTGCCGCAGCCCTTCGGATATCTCGTTCCATACCGTCTCGGCGGCAGTCAGCTCAGGGGCTAGCCCGGAGAAGGCGCGCTTCATCTGAAGCACGGTCGCCGCGACCGTCTCCCTGACGTCCGTCCCGGCGGTGAGGTCACGCTCGCCGAGCGGTACCTGGGCTCTGGGCAGCCGCACGGACGGGCCGGTGAGCAGCGCTGATGCCTCTTCGAGCCGGTCTGACGAGAGCCGGCCGGGGTGGGCAAGGATCTCGGCCGCGCGGTCGATTACCGCCGAGTACGCCGAGAACGTGTCCCAGAGGGCCGTGAGCCCGGCCGACGCGGCCTCCCATCGCTTCCGGGTCTCGCCGGAAAGCGTGGCCCCGGCGAGCAGCCGCTTGCCGAAGCTGCCATCGAGGTCGAGCAGGTTGGCTTGGATAGCGTCCCGCTCGGCAGCCGCGGTCGCCACGGCGGCCTGAGCCTGGTCCCTTGTGAGCGTCAGCGGCATCACGTCACGGCCCCGATCCCGCGACGACGCCAGGCAGCTCGGGCGCCTATCACCGGTACTCCGCCAGCCTGCGCGACAGGCCCCAGGCGCTGCCCGCCGCCATTGCTAGTGCGGCCGCGATAACGGCTGCCTCGAGGTCTGCGAACGCGCCGCGCCCTGCGCTCGCGTTGCGGCGGAACACGACCTGATCCGCGGCGATCGCCCGGCCCAGATCGGACTCGAGCCTGCCGAATACTGCCGAGGAGCTTTGCGGTCCGGCACCGATCACCAGGTGCGTCTCGGCGGCATAACTGGCAGCCAGATCCAGCTTGAAGACCTGGCCTGCGACCGCATACCAGCGGCTCGCGTCCCGGCCCGCGGCCGAGACGGCGCTCGCGGCCGGTCCGGCCGGGGATGACGCGGCGGCAGCGGCCAGCAGCGACCCAGGCCCCGGGCCGATCCTGGCCCGCATGGCGGCGAAGTCCTGCTGGAACGACGTGCTTCCGCTGCGCGAGATCAGGTTGAGGACCTCATCTCCGCGCGCCTGCTGCGCGGAGATGGCCGCCTGGGCGAGTCTCTCGGCCGGGCCCGAGCCATGCCCTAGGCCCTGTTGGAAATCTGAGCGGGCCGTGAGGAACGCGGCGACCAGCCAGATCGCGCTGATCGCGACGGCCAGCGTCGCGGCGAGCAGGCCGATATTGACGATCCGGTGGGTGCGGCGCCGCAGCCAGGCCTGCGTCCGCACGAGGGCGATGCCGATCGCGAGCGCGAGGGCCACGGCCGCGACAATCCAGGGCAGGCCGGTCGCGCCCGCGCTGTCCGCGGCCAGGGCGGCGTTGACCTGCGCGTACACCGAGCGCGCGGCAGGCAGCAGCCGTAGGTGCATCTCTTCGGACGCCACCTGCATGAACGAGCCGCCGGTCAGCGGGTAGCCGAGCGAGCTGTAGGTCTTGGCCTGGGCCACGTAGCTGGTGTAAACGGGCAGGGACGCCGAGATCGCGGCGAGGCCGGCGGCAAGCGTCGCCGACGTGCTGCCGCTGCCCGCAGTGGCCGCGGAATCGCGCAGTGCAGCTAGATCGCCGGCGGCCTGGGCGATGTCGGCCTCGAAGCGCTGGCGGACGGCGAGCGGCTCAGGGGGCCCGGCGAGGAACGCCGTCGTCGCCGTCACGTCGGCGTCTCCGAGCGATCTGTACATCTGCTGGGCGTCAAGGCTGAGCGGCTCGCTCCTCGTCACGACCTGATCGGCGGCCGACGCATGCTGGCTGACCGTCCAGGCTGCGACGATGCCCCAGGCCAGCGACCCCGCGGTCAGCCCCACCAGCAGCAGCCGGAGGATGGCGGGAGTTCCTCCGGCGCGCAGCTGTCCGGGCCCGGTGCCCTGGCCTTCCGCCGGCATCGTCGCGACGGCGGTCACCTGATCCTCGCGATCTGCGCGTCTGCGAGCGAGACAACAGGTCTGGGCAGCGGCTCGAACCTGACCCGGCCCAGGTAACTGGCCGAGTTTCCGGTCGTGATCGCCCAGTGCAGGAAAGCCTGCAGGTCGCGGGCTTTGGCGACCGTGGGCTGCCGGTCCGCGACTATCGCGTATTCGTAGTTGACGATCGGGTACCCGGCGCGGGCTGGGCCGTTGACCATGGAGATCGTCTCGTTCGCCGGTGTCGCAGGCACGAAGCTGGCAACGGCCGCGCGGAGGCTGGCACCGTTCGGGAGAACGAACTGGCCGGACGCGTTCTGCAGCTCGGCCTCGCCGAGGCCGGCGTTCAGCGCCTGCGACAGATAGCTGATCCCGACGTACGCCACGCAGCCGGGCGTGGCGGCGCAGCCGGTGACCATGCCGCTGTTGCCCTCCTCGGCCCTTGCGCCCGCGACATGCGGCCACGCCACGCTCGTTCCGTAGCCGATTGCCGCGTTCCAGTGCGGGTCGCCTGTGGACAGGTAGCTGGAAAACAGGAACGTGTCTCCTGAGCTCTCGGCCCGGTGCAGCGGTATGACCCGGATGCCGGGAAGCGGGACGCCCGGGTTGAGCCTGGCGATCGCCGGGTCGTTCCAGGTGCTGATCCGCCCCTCGTACATGAGCGCCAGCACCGCGCTGCTGAGCCTCACGTGGACGCCGGCGCCAAGGTGCGGCAGGTTGTAGTTGATCTGCTGGGCCGCGATCGCCACCGGGATGTTGAGCAGGCTCGGATTCTGGACCAGGTTGCCGCTGGACAAGAAGGCGTCGGACGCCCCGATGTCCGCCTTTCCTGATGACGCGTCAGCGATACCGGTTCCTGAGCCGGTCGCGGCCGTCGTGAACGACACGCTGGGAAACTGCCGGTGATAAGCCGAAGCCCATGCGCCGAATAGGGGATAGAGCAGGGTGCTGCCCGTTTCGGCCAGGGAAACAGCGACCGATGCAGGGCTGCCGGGAATGTGAGCGGGCACCTGGCCATGGCCAGCCCCGATCGGCGTGCCCGCCGGCGTGCCTGATGATGAGCTGCCAGATGAGGAGGTTGCTGTGCAGCCAGCCAGCAGGGCAAGGGTTACGATCACGGACGTAGCCAGCATCGTGCGGAAGCTCATCGCCACCCGCCGAATCCTGATCACCTGGGCCCGTCCTTGCCTGCGCTCAAGCCCGTCGTTTCCTGGGCTCACCGAGTTCCGCGCGACGGTGTGGGCGTAGCGCCTATGCCAGCAGATTTGCTGACACGCCGCAAGAGGCCCGGATCGCATTTCTAATCGGTTGCCAACGGTTCATCTTTGCGACACCTGAGCTACCGCGCGGCGATCGCGATGAGTTGAGTTCAGGGCTGCCGATGGCCACGCGGGCCGCGGCGTGGAGGACAATGGGCGGCATGCCTCCGGCCGGAGCAGGCGCCCTTCCCACCGCGCCGCTCGATGCGGCGCGGCTGCGGTCAGCCTTGGGTGTCGACGCCGCCGGTGTCGGTCGTCCCGGCACGATCTGGGCCGACATCCGGCTCGTCGCCGAGACCGGCTCGACCAACGAGGACGTGCTCAAGCAGGCGGCAGGCGGGGCTCCCGAGGGCCTGGTCATCGAGGCGGAGGAGCAGACCGCGGGCAAGGGTCGGCTCGGGCGGACCTGGCAGGCCCGGCCGGGCTCGGCGCTGACGTTTTCGGTGCTGTTGCGCCCGCGGTCGGTGCCGCAGGCCGCCAGAGGCTGGGCGCCGCTGCTGGCCGGCGTTGCCGCCGTGCGGGCGCTGCGGGCGCAGACCGGCGTCGATGCGTGGCTGAAGTGGCCCAACGACGTGGTGCTCGGCGCCCGCAAGCTGGCCGGCATCCTCGCCGAACAGTCGGGCGACGCGATCGTCGTCGGTATCGGGATCAACGTCGTCGGCCGGGGGAACGACCTGCCGGTCGCCACGGCGACCTCGCTAGAGGACGCAGGGGTCAGGGGCGCCGACCGGACGGACTTGCTCGCCGCCATCCTGCGGCAGATCGAGCACTGGTACGTGCGCTGGAGCGGGTCAGCCGGCGATGCCGCGGCGTCCGGGCTCCGGGAGGAGTACCTGTCGCTGTGCATGACGCTCGGGCGGCAGGTCCGGGTCCTGCTGCCCGCGGACCGGGTTCTGACCGGGAGGGCGGCCGACGTCGACGCAGCTGGGCAGCTCCTCGTCGAGCCGGCGCCGGGCTCTGACACGTCGGGCATACGCGGGGCCGAGCGGGGCGGCAAGGGCCTGGTCGCGGTCAGCGCTGGAGACGTCATCCACGTTCGCTGAGCCGTCCATGTACGCCGAGTCACCGGCAGGGATTGGTCACAGCTAGGAATTTGGCGTCACGTGTTGTTAGCTACTTGCGTTGTTAGCTGCCATTATGGGCATGTGGCCGGTGCTGATTCGTTGACCCACGGTGAGCAGCTTGTCCTTAGCATGCACCCGCACGCGAAGACGATGGTGCGCCCCGTCCTGGCGCTGCTGCTCGTGCTGGCGGCGGCGATCACGATCATTCTCGTCCTGCCTCAGGGCACGGCGGGCGTATGGTCGCTTGCAATCGGGATGGGCGCGCTGATTGCCGCGCTCGTGTGGTTCGTTACGCCATTCCTGCGGTGGCGGACAACAACATACGAGGTCACGACCAGGCGGCTGCGGCTGCGCGAGGGCATCATCTCCAGGTCTGGCCGCGACTTTCCGCTGAACCGGATCAGCGACGTGTCGTTCTCGCAGGGGCTGCTCGACCGTATGTTCGGGTGCGGACGGCTGATCGTGGAGTCGCCCGGCGAGGCCGGCCAGCTAGTGCTGCGCGAGATCCCTGATGTGCGGCGCGTCCAGGCCGTTCTTTTCGAGCTCGTCGGCGAGGAGGAGGCCAGGGCCGGCCGGGTGGGGCAGCTGGGGGACGGCACCTGATCATCTAGCGGGCTGGCAGGCACCGCGAGCGCCTCCGTCAGCCAGCTCCAGCCGACCTGCCCGCACGGTCCGCAGGTTAGCCTGGCTTTCATGACAGCGGGCGGTGGCGCAGAACTGCGCCGCGAGACTGACGGCATCGCCGAGATCGTGCTGGACCGGCGTGACGCTCTTAACGCGCTGAACACGGCCGTGCTCGTGGAACTCGCGGCACATTTCACCACCGCCGGGGCCGATCCGTCGATTCGCGTCGTGGTGGTGTCGGCCGCTGGCGAACGGGCGTTCTGCGTCGGCGCCGATCTCAAGGAGCGCGCCGCGATGAGCGATGCGCAGATCATGGCGCAGCGCCCGATCTTCCGGGCCGCGTTCGCAGCCCTGCTCGCGATGCCGCAGCCGACGATCGCCGCGGTCCACGGGTTCGCCCTTGGCGGCGGCTGCGAGCTCGCGCTGAGCTGCGACGTGATCGTGGCCGACGAGACGGCTGTCTTCGGCCTGCCTGAGACCACCGTCGGCCTTGTTCCCGGCTGCGGTGGCACGCAGCTGCTCGCGCGGCGCGTTGGTCACGGCAAGGCCGCTGACCTGATCTTCTCCGGCAGGCGGGTTGGTGCTGACGAGGCCATCAGGATTGGCCTGGCTGACCGGCTTGTTGCGGCCGGCAGCGCCAGGGCGAGCGCATTGGGGCTGGCGCAGCAGATCGCGGCGAACTCTCCCGTCGCAGTGCGCGCGGCCAAGCAAGCGCTCACGAACGGCGCTGGGCTGCCTCTGGCCGCTGCACTGGACGTTGAGGACGCGGCCTGGCGGACCGCGGCGGGGTCGGCCGACCGGCGGGAGGGCATCGCGGCGTTCGCCGAGAAGCGCCGGCCGGCGTGGCCGTCGCTCACGCAGTCGGCGCGGGAGGGATCCCTGCGGGAGGGGTCGCCGCGGGAGGGGTTGCGGCGGGATGGGACGCCGGGAGAGGGGTCGCTGCGGGAGGGGTCGCTGCGGGAGAAGTCGCCGGGCGAGGAGCCGAAGCAGGCGTCGCCGCAGGTGGATTCGCGGCAGCAGGAGGGGAGTGGTGTCCGTGTCTGATCTGCCCGCCCAGATTTCGCTCCGCGAGGTGGGTCCCCGGGATGGGTTGCAGAACGAGGACCCGGTCCCTACTGAAGCCAAGATCGAGCTGATCGACCGGCTTTCGGCTACCGGTGTGCGGCGCATCGAGGCGGTCTCGTTCGTCAGGCCTGACGCGATTCCCCAGATGGCCGATGCCGAGGAGGTCTGGAAGGGAATCGACCGGGCCGAAGCGATCCGTTATTCCGCTCTCGTGCCTAACCTGCGCGGAGCTCGGCGGGCCCTGGACGCAGGTGTGACCGAGATCGAGGCTGTGGTGTCCGCGTCCGACACTCACAACAGGAAGAACGTCCGCCGGTCGACAGAGGAGTCGCTCGACGACATCGCGGCGATCATCGACGAGGCGCACCAGCGCGGCGTGACCTGCCAGGTGATCGTGTCGACCGCCTGGGGCTGCCC
>Ga0126378_10001700_pt1 | contig 16256 bp, 15 predicted proteins | sample PanSoiMetPlot_23_FD_92587 | JGI IMG/M metagenome (GOLD analysis project Ga0126378, IMG submission 92587) | Tropical forest soil microbial communities from Panama - MetaG Plot_23 | ecosystem: Environmental > Terrestrial > Soil > Tropical forest > Bulk soil | place: Panama | collected 2016-02-17 | reverse complement strand
TGTACCGGGGGTTCGAATCCCCCCCTCTCCGCCATAATATTCTGATTACTTATTATCTATAGTAATCACATCGTTCTGCCGCCGGTCTGGTTGCTCGACGGGCCGGCGCGTGCTCACACCTGAAGCAGAACCAAAGCGCGTCACTGCGTAATTTTAAGACTGGCGAAGTAGCCTTCCGTGCCGGGCCCTACGAACAGGGCCACCGCGCCCTCCGAATCGCCAAGTTTCATATCGTTGACGATCAAACAAGGTTGGGCTGCCTCATGGACGAACAGGCGCGCTTTTGTCCCGTCGATCACGATCCTGTACTTCGTCCACACTCCAGGCTCCAGGTCCACATACGATTCATATTTCTCCGGCGCCTCCTTCCGCAGCCTGTCGAAATCGAATTCCGGGTATGAGGCATATTGGGTCGAGTGGTTCCGCCGAATCTGGTCATCGGCCCGCCCATTCGTCGGCCGGAGGTAGACGTACTCGAAGCGGTTCACTTGAACTCGGAACGCTATTCCGATGAATCCGCGAGCTCCGGGCCCTGCATTGGCAGCGGGTTTTCCTGCCAATTCGACCACAATCGTTCCATTGTGAAAGCGGCTGCCCTTCAGGATCGCGTAAGATGCGCCATTCGCCGCTTCTGGCAAAGCGTCCACACGAACGGCCGGCTTCCCGTTATAGTTAACGGCCTCGGATTTCACATTGTGCAACTCCAGTTGGTCTAGAGCTATTCCCGGGACATTTTTGCTCGATTGGGCGTGTAGCCAGAGAATTACAAATGACATTATCGTTAGTAGGGCGAATCTCTGTAAGAATGTTCTTGTTGACATCTCTCTCCTCCGGATTGGAAACAAAGTTTAGTCTGACGTATCACTGGGGTCAGTGCCGCTTCGACCGCGGGAAGTTCGTTGAACCGAGTACTCGTTCTGCTTGCAAGAGATGACGGCGTTCGTGTCTGGCGATGATCTCAAACCCGGTCCCGACGGTGAACCGAAGTCCCGGCAAAAAAGGATTCCAAAACCGAACGCGGTTCACGTTTTTGGCGCGGGCGCCGAGGATTACGCCGCGGCATGATTGATTGCCTGAGAGGAAGCGATCCAGAACAGAAAGCTCGATACGCGCCCCAGGCCTGATCTTCGCCGGAGCCTGAACGCGCTTGCTGCTCGGCGAGGGATCGATAAAGGTGCGGATAAACCAGCTCCCGAACCATCCGGGAATGATCTGATCCACTGGAGAATCGGGCTTCGCCTGAAGTGCGGCCGAGATTGGCGGCACATAAATCTCGTTCACCTTGCATAGATGCTCAAGACACTGTCCCACGCTCCAGGAGCCCGGCGCAGGTTGCCAATTGAGCTGCTCCTCGGTGAGTCCACTAACCAACTCCCTGGCACTCTCGTCGCTTGCGGCTAAGTCGGCCGCAAGCCGGATCGACCAAACAGCGGCGATTGTTTCCTGGGACTTAGCCATGGCGCCGACGCCCTCCAGTGCTAGCGAAAGCTCGACTGGTTTAGTTAGACACTTTGGAACTCGATCACCAAAGCTCTTTTCGAATCTCCGCTTTGATAGACCCGCTCGAACCGACCACCGAAGCGAATCACGATATTCCAATCCTTAACTAAAGCGCGCAAAGGTGGCGCCGGCGCCTCGGCCGGATAGCCGGCGACAGGAAACTCCTGGATCAGCCTATCGAGGAAAGGAACGACGAGCTCGTCATATGCCTGCGCATCGCCCCCATAGCGGCCGAACAACGTCTTCAAGAGAATCATGGATGCGGGGTAGGGGCGTTTCTCGCCAGGACCCCAAATGTCTTCGACCCAGATCGCCTCGGCGGGAAAAATGAAGTTGACGTGCCGTGCCCTGTTTTCCTTCACCATGGCATGGAGGGTCATCTGAGCGTTCCTGAGAAGACAGAACATGAAGCTGCCGCCAGCAAAGATCACACGTTCAGCGTCGACGCGAACCTGATGTTCCTGTCCCTCGCTGATGACCGCGTAGTCCGGGTGCCGGTCGGCGGTGTACCAATCCGGATATTCCTTACTGATCCAGTAAACGATTGTCCGTCCACGCTTCTTAGACTCTTGTACAAGATGATCGATTCCTACTTTGGCAACGGCGGTATGGTCGAACCCGTCGAGGTTGGCATGACCAACGAAAAGCAAGTCTCTTGCGACGAACTCACGGATTACACTATAAGGTACGGCCATCAGAGGTGGCCGAGCACGACCTGATACTTCGATGGTAATCCGTGTTTCCGATGTTGAAGTTCGGACTAAGATTTGGGCACGTCCGCGTCGCACGGCCTCGAAGATGCCGCTCGGTTTGATCAGTCTTATTATCACAGGATCTTCCACGGAAAATTGGGCGTCAGCGAAACGAAGGTGATTGCCCTCCGACCACTCCAGAACGGTGTAGTGGATCTGCTCGCCCGGGTGGAGCAAGAAGTGCTTCGGAAACACCTCCAGACCATTATCGCCGGAAGGCCAACAAGTTCCAGCCAACAACCCCGATAAACAAATCAGAGCAGTTTTTATGGCAAGGCCCGAACGTCGGGATGGCATACCGCTATCTCCGCCATGGGCTCTCTTTCGGGCCACCGAACCGGGTGCCGCAGTCCGGCAGATCCTCAGACGATTCGCCACTGGCTTGGCCCTTCACGTGAAAATTGGTCGCGCCTCGTCCAGCGAGAAAACGCCTTCGCGAACGCCCCAATGCAGGAGCGTGTCCACGGCACGTTCATCAATGTCGCGTGTGTAATCGTTCACATACAGACCGATGTGCCGCGTGATGACATGTGGCGCCATCTCCTGCGCATGATGCTCGACGAAAGCCCGGCTTGCCGTGGGATTCTTCATGGCGTAATCCACACTGCCACGGAGCGCGCCGGTGACGTCGACGGCCCACGTTGATGCGAGATCGCGGCGAATTGCAACCGCGCCGAGCGGTACTGGGCAGCGCATTCGTTCTTCCCAGATTGCGCCGAGGTCGGCCACCAGCTGCAACCCTTTCTGCTTGTAAGTGAAACGCCCCTCGTGGATTAGAACTCCGCAATCCACCTGCCCGCTGAGCACCGCGTTCTCTATTTCATGAAACGGCATCGCGACGGTATCGAAATCTCCAACCAGGCGAAGCAACAACGACGCAGTCGTGCGTACGCCGGGCACGGCGATCCGCCCAGCGACGTTCTGCCTCGTCCGTGTGACGACGATGGGTCCTACACCGTAGCCGGCCGCGCCACCTGCTCGCAGCAGCGCATAGTTATGACGGACACGTGCGAAAGTCGCGACGGATATCTTCGTCAACTGCGCCTCTCCTCTTTCCGCACGCTCATTCAGCGTCTCAATGTCGGCAATCTGGGCGGCCACGGGCGGTCCCGGCACGAGCGCACTGATCCAGGCGTGGAACGAAAACGTGTCATTCGGACACGGTGTGAAAGCGAATTCTAACGACTCTCGATCCACGATAAGAGCGCCTCCTGGGCTAAGAGTGTGGCGTCCTGCAATCGCCAATCGTCAGGTTTCCGATCACCCACCGGATTACTGATAGCGCGGACTTCACCCACAGGAATGGCGTGTAGATGAGCTACATGTGCGATTGCAGCACCTTCCATGTTTTCGACAGCACAGCCAGTTCGCAACGCAAGCGAGCGCGCTGCTTCATCGGTGCCGGTGAGACAAGCGACGGTGGCGAACGGAACTCGTCGTTCTACGGGGAAAACGCTGATCGGCAGCGTGTTATACAGCGGCTGTGCTGTTTCCACGATCGGCAGGCCAAGCGCCTGCATTCCGACAAATCCATTGGGCGTCATAGCGCCCAAATCGGCATAACACTCGAGCGACGCGCAAACGACCTGTCCCACACTGAGTCCGCTGCCTGGATACGCTCCTCCTACGCCACAAACGACAATTAGGCCGACATGCCGCCGCGCGATGAAGCAGGAAACCGCGTGAGCAGCATTCACCATTCCGACACCGGTTCTCAGCGCTACCATCGACGTCTTGCATCTCAACTGCGGCGTGAGCATTGAGCCTTCACCTTCGGTAGCGAAGCACACAAGCAACTCGACGCCGTTGCGGTCGTGTTCGACGGAGAAAAGGCGCTTGAGCATCGGTAGTCGCTGCTCCGTCCATTTAAGTCGCTCGCTAAGGTCGCAACAGCACACAATTCTGCCGTAACCTCCACGACATCGCAAAAGCGTATGAACGATCATCTAGACCGTTCGCTGCGCTGCTAATACCATCGGCTGAAAAAGCTCGCCAGCAGTGAAATCCTCCTTACAACATCGTTGGAGTTTATAGTGTTTCCATGAGGTGAGAGAATGCTCCAAGAGCCGGAGGTGAAATGGCCTCACTCCTTGCAGATTTGCAGTACTCGCTTCGCATGCTTCGACGGTTGCCTTGGCTCACGGCCATGGCGATCAGCATGATTACGCTAGGTGTCGCTGCAACAACAACGGTCTATAGCCTTGTTCACGCGCTGATCGACAAGCCCCTTCCGTTCCCGAACGCAGCGCGGGACGTAATGATTTGGCAAACAGACACCAAACGTGGCATCGACCATGATGCTGTTTCGCCCGCTAACTTCCTCGATTGGCGGGAGAGAAACCATTCCTTTGACGCAATGGCTGCTTGGCGTACATGGTTTTACAACGTGAGGATTGGCACGCGAGCTGAACAAGTATGGGGCGTTCGGACGTCTGCTAATTTTTTTGACATCCTCGGAGTTCAGCCGGCTTTCGGACGTGCGTTTCTTCCTGACGAGGAACAGGCAGGCAGAGAGCAGGTCTGCGTTGTCAGCCACAGCTTGTCGGCACGACTCTTCGCCGTGCCAGGAACGGCCGTCGGCAATGTGATTGAAGTCGATGGACGGCCGTTTCGCATCATCGGAGTCCTGGCACCCTCGTTCAGCCTGTTCGGAGGCGCGCGCCCCTACGACCTCTGGATGCCCTTTGTCCTCGAGGCTGGTGCCGTTTCTCGCGATGATCGCTCAACCATCGTGTTCGCCCGACGTGCTGAAGGCGTCACGTTGGGAACAGCCCAACGCGATATGAACGCTATCGCGACTCAGTTGGTAGCTGAATACCCTGAGTCACAAAAGAATCGCGGCGCTCTGGTGGCTGACCTTCATGCCGAGCAAACAGCTGGTTATCGTCCGACCTTGAACATCCTGATGGTCGCTGTCATGACCGTTCTCGCAATCGCGTGCCTGAACGTCGGCAATCTCCTCCTCACGAAACTGGCACCGCGGAACCGAGAGATCGCAACGCGTCGCGCTCTCGGCGCGACCACGCGGAATATCGCTCGGCAACTGCTCATTGAGAGCGTACCAATCGGTGTCACAGGTGGCGTGCTCGGCTTCTTGTTGGCAAATCTCGGAGTTCGGATGTTGCGGACGAGTGCGAGCATGAACGAATTCGGCGTTATTCCTAGGATTCAATCGCTTGCGATCGACGTGCGAGTTACAACTTTCGCTCTAGCTATCTCGGTGCTGACAACGGTCCTGTTTGGCGTCCTACCAGCGTTTTATGCATCGCGCGTGGAGATCTTCGAAGCGCTGAAGCGACTGCAGTTTGGCGGCGTTCCGTTGGGCCGACGCTCGCAACGCGCGCTGATCATCGGTGAAGTCGGCCTTTCACTAGCGCTCGTGGTGGCCTCGGGTGTTCTACTGCATAGTCTCTTCGCTCTTATCTCGGCAGATTACGGCTTCGATCCACGCAACGTAATTACTATGCAGGTGTGGCTGCCGGAAACAGGCTACCCGGGCGCAATGCGTGTACGTCAGTTTTATGATGATGCGCTTGCGCAGATCCGTGCTTTACCGCAGGTGAGTTCAGCAAGCGCGATCAACTTCTTGCCGCTGAGTGGGTGGGGCGATAGCGTGAGCTTCTCGATTACTGGGCAAGCCGCAGAACACGGTAACGAGCCCTCTGCACAATATCGCGTTGTAGATCCCGATTACTTTCGCACCATGCGGATTCCGTTGTTGCGCGGTCGCCCATTCCGACAGTCCGATAAGGAGGGGGCTCCCGTTGCTGTCGTGCTCAGCGAGACGGTTGCGCGACGCTTTTGGCCGAAGGGCGATGCGCTGGGAAGTTCACTTGCGATCCATTTTCCAGAGTCACAAGCCCCGTGGCGCCCCGACCGAGGGCCGATTCCCGCCAGTGTAATTGGCATAGTCGGTGACACGCGCGAGCGTGTGCCGACCAGTCGCTACTCTGGTGAGTTGTATCTCGCCTACCAGCAGATTCCCTCGCGCTTGATGCGGCTGGTTGTACGAACCAGCGCGCCGGGTGGAATCGCTGAGCGCATTGCGCGGGAAGTCAGCCGAGTTGGTGCGGCGCAGCCGGTTACAGAGATCAAGACCATGGACGAGATCAGCTTCGAGTCGCTGCGGCACCGGCAATTTGTTGGCGCCCTACTCGCGCTCTTTTCCGCTGTCTCTCTCGCCCTGGCTCTGATAGGCCTTTACGGAGTGATTTCCTATTCCGTGACGCAACGCAGGTGGGAGATCGGATTGCGCATCGCCCTAGGAGCGAGCCGTATTCGCGTCATTTCGTTATTCCTTGTGGAAGGCCTGCGCGTCACCGCTGTCGGGGTTGCAAGTGGCATCGCAGGAACCGTTGTCGCGATTCGTTTGCTGACGAATGCTTTCTTCGGAATTGTGCGCGCTCCCGTACTCGACGTTGTCGCCGCAGCGGTATTGCTCTTCATTGCAGGCGTTTTCGCGGTTTTAGGACCTGCCGTAAGAGCCTCGCGAATCGATCCAGCGGTAGGGTTACGCGAGTTGTAGTTCTGAAGAATGTGACGAGCGCCAGAATGAGGATCGCATCGGATACCGTGGCGGCTGTTACTGGTGCCGCTAATGGCATTGGCCGTGCAGTGGCGCTCGAACTCGCTCGCCGGAATGCGCACATAGCGCTGATCGACGTTGACTCCGACGGTCTGGACACTCTCGTCAACAGGCTACCTGCCTCGTCCAAACACGTCTGCGATGTCAGCAACGACGAGGCCGTCAAGACAGCGTCGCGAGCGATTTTGGCAATGCATGGCAAGATCAACTTGCTCATTAACTGCGCGGGGATTGCAGTTGCTGGACCGCTCGAGCGGTTAGCGATCGACGATTTTGAAGCTGCGATGGGGGTCAATTTCTGGGGCCAAGTTCATTGCTGCCGTGCCTTTTTGCCTCATCTTCACCTTGCAGCAACGCAGCGCGAAGGAGCTGTCATTTGTAACGTGCTGAGCGTGTTTGCGCTGTGTGTGATGCCAACGAAGGCAGCGTATGCAGCGTCAAAACACGCCGCTCGCGCGTTCACAGAAGTACTGTGGCACGAAGTTCGCGGGACAGGCATTTGCGTGCTTGCAGTTTATCCTGGATCGACGGCGACGGATTTCGTGCTCCACGGGCGAGCCGTTAATGAGTCACAGCGTCAAGCGGAAGCGAGATTTCTGGCGCGCGGCATGCAACCCGAAAGGACCGCTCGCGAGATCCTTCGTGCCATCGAGCACGAGCGCCGCGCGCACGCTGATTGGCTACGACACTCGCATTATCGACGTCGCTGCAGCGTGTTGCTCCGCCTCTCTTTCAGGCGGCAGTAGGCGTGTTCCGGCGGTATCTTCCGTTCTGACGCCCAGCTCGAACGCCACCCATTCGCACGTTGTCTTGAATGATGCAGGGAACGGAACGAAGGTAGCTGTGAGCGGTAGGTTGGCACTTGCTCTCGGCGTAGCATCATGTAACGTCGAGCCAAACGCTTGTCAAGTAGCCGGAACAAGGGGGCGTATGCGCTCTGTCGCAACCACAGCTGATACAGGCTTCGCCAGCCGCTTTTCCAAGAATCCGTGGCTGGTGACCGCGGCGGTTGCAGCCGCATTGAGTCTGCTTTCGGTAATGCAGCAGTATATGCTCGGCACGTTGAGTGGGCGTCCGGCGCGTTGGCAGGATTTTGTCTTTTACGGCGTCAATTGGCTCACTCTTGGGTTGTTGACTCCGCTTCCGTTTTACTTGGGCAGACGGTGGCCAATAGCTGGACTCCACCGGCGACCTCAGATCGCAATTCATACCTTGGGCCTTGTCATATTCGCTGTGTGCTGGGCGATTGTTGGAGTGCTGTTGGGATGGATGCTTCACAGATTTCCCTATTCGACCCATGAACCAATAACGCGCCTTTTCGTAGGCTGGTTAGTCTATACGATGCCGTTTTCGCTCATCATGTACCTCGGTGTTTTGGGATGCGTATACGCGTTTTCGTACGCCCTAGAAGCTCGAGACCAAGCGGCGGATGCGGCGCGTCTTGCAGCGCAGCTGGCAGAGTCACAGCTGGGGGCACTCAGGATGCAGCTGAACCCGCATTTCCTTTTTAATAGTCTGAACACGGTCGCTGTCTTAATTCGTGAACAAAACAGAACTTCTGCTGCTCGAATCGTCGATTTGCTAGCAGGCGTATTACGACAAGTGCTTCGTGCTGATCGACCGCAAGAAGTGCCCCTTGAGGAGGAGCTTCATTTCTTGAGGCAGTATTTGGCCATTGAAGAGGTGAGGTTCTCGGATCGGCTCAAAGTCCAATGGCTTATTGAGCCAGAAGCGCGATCCGCCCTAGTTCCCGATTTCCTGTTGCAGCCGCTAGTGGAGAACGCAGTAAAACATGGGATCGCCAAAAAGGCAGAGAGCGGGTCGATCACGATAGCCGCGCAAGTCCTGGGGTCGTCGCTTGAGCTCTCTGTCTCAGACGACGGCCGCGGCATGAATGTTTCCACTGCAAAAGCCGGCGGAGTCGGTCTGACAAACACCAAAGAACGGCTGCAAGCTTTGTACGGTCACGCAGCAAGCGTCATCATAGAAAGCTCAGGAAGCGGAACGAAAGTGTTGCTTCGAATTCCGTTTCGGCGGAGGCAGGAGTGACAGCTGATTTGATCAGGGTTGTAATTGCTGACGATGAGCCAATCGCGCGACGCGGGATCCGCAATTTGCTGGCGCAGCACCGCGATATCGATATAGTCGGTGAGGCCCGCAACGGCAAGGATGCTGTGCGACTGTTGAAAACCCTCCTTCCCGATCTGGTCTTTCTCGACGTGCAGATGCCGGAAATGGACGGCTTTGCAGTGTTACGTGAGATACCCCGCGACCGCATGCCAGCCGTCATTTTTGTTACGGCATATGACATATTCGCAGTCCGCGCCTTTGAAGCGCACGCACTGGATTATCTCGTCAAACCAGTGAACGACGAACGGTTTGAGGATGCTTTGACAAGAGCGCGCGAGCGCCTCGGATCCAAGGAGGCGCTTGGGTTGTCACGCCGATTGACATCCCTGCTGGCGGTAGGCGAACCGGCTTCTGAACCGGCTCCTGATCTCGCAACTCTGCCGCGCCGGCTCGTTATCCCAACGTCGAACGGCAACTTAGTTGTAGACGTTCGCGATGTATCTTGGATCGAGGCAGATGATTACTACGCGGCAGTACACAGCAAGGGTAAACGCCACCTCGTGCGTGAGTCTTTGACCTCGTTAGAGTCCCGTCTTAACGGACTGGAGTTTGTGCGGGTCCACCGCACCGCGATCGTAAATCTCGCACACGTTCGAGAAATTAAGGCAGCGGACTCTGCCGTGATTCTGCTTGATGGTACACGCCTTCCGCTGAGCCGAAGGCGAAGGAGAAGGGTACAGCTCGCAGTTCGTCGCTTCGCAGGATAGCCACATTCCCGCACCTACGGCGCAGTTCGGCGCATTGTTATCGGCGAGTAGTGGAATCAGATTCCGTGGCGAAAATGCCCGCCCGCTGCAATTCGCCGACCACTGGCTGAATGCGCATTGTCCAGCCCAATCCGTTACACCTAGAAATGCAACTATGGTAAATCGCAGATCGTTTATGCTTCTGGCCGGGGCTGCCGCCGCTTTACCTTCGAGCAGCTTACCGCTCGAAGCTGGTACCTCGAGTCGCTCACAGCCGGAACACTTTCCCTCGTCTGAAATCACCGAACGGGACGCATTTCTTCGGGCCGTGATCGCTGGTGATTTTGCCACCGTAAAACGGCTCGTTGAAAATAATCGCGCACTCATCTATGGACGCAACGAGAATGGCGAATCCGTTTACCTCCTGGCCTGCTACGCCGGTCATAGCCAAATCGCCGAATTCTTCGTCTCGCAAGGCCTCAATCGCGATTTTCATGAATTGGTAGCGGCGGGTCAGTGGAAAGTCGTTCAGCAAATGCTCTTGGCCAACCCGGGGTATGCGCTGACGCAAAACGCAAATGGTGATTTCCCCTCGCACGTCGCCGTGCTGGGACGTCAACCTGAGTATTTGATTCAATTCGCTGTTTTCGCCCGTGATTTCAACGCCAAGGGTCGTGGGCGACTGGATCGCACTCCTGTGCATTTGGCAGCAATCTGCCCAAATCCCAATGATGCGGAGCCGTTAATGCAAAACCTCCTGCAAAACGGCGGGTTGGCCACCGCTGCCGACGGCAATGGCGATACACCACTTCATCTTTGCGCTGCTACGAAAAATATCTTTGCCGCGCGAATGTTGCTTCGAAAGGGAGCTGATCCAGCGGCCAAGAATAAGAGCGGTGAAAACCCGCTTGATATAGCAAAGCGCAATCGAGTGCCCGAAATGGTTAACCTGCTGGATCGGCCGGAGGTGATAGCGACGGATTATTACGTCCGGCGTTTCACAACCGGCCGTGACGGAAACACCGTGCAGCGCGACGATACGCAGGGTTTGCCGCAAGTATTCATTAACGAATTTGTCGTTGTTTCGCATTTTTCTCCTGAACGGATGCAAAAACTCCTCCGACAATGTCCCGATCTGCTCAACACCCGTTCCAGTTTTGACGAGCTTGCGGTCGAGGCTGGGGCCCATTCCGGACGACAGGACATTGCCGGTTTCCTGTTAGATCGTGGAGCGCCCTACTCTATCTGCACAGCCGCCATGTTTGGAGAAATCAAGGACGTCAAACGTATGATCGTGGAGGATCCGGCCCGCATTAGGGAGCGCGGACCCCATGACTTCCTGCTTACCTTTTATCCCGCGTTTGGCACCGGCAGCATCGAAATGATGGAAGTCCTAGCGGCTCACGGTGCCGACTTGGCCTCGAATGTCCGCGAACGCAATGCGCTCCATGTCGCGGCCGAATTCGGGCAAATCGATCTTTCACTTCATCTGGTGAGCAAGGGGCTCAATCCGCGCCAAAAGGCATTCACCTTCAAGGGTTATCTCGATGCGATCGAGTTGGCCAGAGGCAGCAAGCATCCTGAACTTGCCAACATGCTGGCCAAGAGCTAGAACCTGGGAACCGTGAGCGCCGCATTAACAGCTGCGGGGACACCAGCTACGAAGACCTACGTGCGGGCCGAGCGCTTTTTCTTTTCCGGCATGGCTCTGATTATACTCGCCATCGTCTTCCTTGGTTTTGCCCGCAGCTACTATCTGGCGGGACTGTTCCACGCACCGCTGCCAAACTTGTTGGTTCATGTTCACGGCGCCGCTTTCTCTTCTTGGATCCTGCTGCTTGTCATACAGACGTGCCTTGTCGCGAGTGGACGAGTCGGGTTGCATAAACGCCTCGGCCTGGTGGGCTTCGGGCTGGCTGGATCGATGGTAATTGTTGGCCTCTGGGCCGCGACGAATTCAATGATCCGTCATTGGGCTCCAGGCCAAACAGGAATCGACGTAAGGGCGTTTTACGCCGTTCCGGTGGCAGCGATGGGTGGATTTGGGACGTTGACGTTCTTTGGGTTCCGCGAACGCCGCCGCAATCCCCGGGCGCATAAGCGCCTGATGCTGATAGCAACGGTCGCGCTACTGGATGCAGCCTTCGGGCGGTGGCCGATCCCTGCATCGTGGTGGAATCTGCGCACTGCACAACTGTGCTGCTATCTGCTTCTTCTGTTTCTCGTGTGTTATGACCTATGGCTTTTTAGAAGGCTCCAGAGGTCGACCGTCCTCGGATCTGCGCTTGTCGTCGTGCTGCAACAAACAGCGTATCTCGTTGGGCATTCAGCTTTTTGGCAAAGCTTCGCTGCATGGGCTGGTCGGGCTTTGGCTTTCTGAGACTGATGATGCCGATTGTCCGTCGCGCGCCAAAGACTGACCCGGGTTAAACCTAGGCCGGTCGCTGCATTGAGGAATGATGGAGAATCGTCATGAGCGTAAGCCAATGTTGCTGTTCAGTTGCGCTGCTATTGCTCGTTGGGATGTGGCTCACCACTCCCGCTGAAGCACCTTTGCCTCAGGCAGCGGAAGTTCACAAACTCGGCGCTACATTGCGTGGCAGTGATTGCTCAGCGGCGGGCATAGAGACCGGTGACCCTCGTCACGGCCCGTCAATCATTGTCGAAAAATTTACGCCCGGCTGCGCAATTCCTTGGCACTGGCACACGCCAAACGAGCACATAATGATGGTGAGCGGCGCATTCCACTTTGAAATTCGAGGGGAGAAACCTGTCGAAGTCAATGCCGGGGATTTTGTTTTGATCCCGTCTCATCATGTCAGCCAGACCACCTGTGTGGGACCAGACTCTTGTGTGGACTTTCTCTACACTGACGCGGCGGCGGACATGCATTTTGTCGATCACGGCGGTGCCGAGATTTCGTACGATCAGGCCCTAAAGGACTACGGCAAGACGCTCGTACAGAACGCGGTCCAAGTAATCGCAGAAATTCAGCGCGCAGACTATGCCGGCGACCGAGCGGCGCTGGTGCAGTTGCATGGTCAATTGCCGGCCTCGGCCAATGATCCAAAACTTGCCGCGCGCCTGGTCTACTGGCGTGGCTTCGCGCTGTGGCGTCGCGCCATTAACGGCTTCAACGATGGGACGGCAAGGCCGGAACTGCGTGCAGATCTGGAAAACGGATTGGCAGAGTTCAATGAGGCCGCGGATAAGGATCCGCAGTTTGCCGACGCGAAGGTCGGCGCGCTCGGATGCCTCAGCCTCATCGGTTACCTCCTGGTCGAAGATGGCGTGCAGATCCAGGACGCGCGGGTGCAGGACTTGTTCGGAAAGATGGGGAAGTTGCGTCAGCAGGCGGCGGCCCTTGATCCCGACAACCCGCGTCTGCTCTGGGTGCTCGGACCGAACGTATGGAAATCACCCCCCGAACGCGGCGGTGGCGAAGTCAATGCTCTGGCTATGTATGAGCGAGGATTAGCGACGGCGCGGCGCACCAACCGTCCAGCCGATCCGCTCGAACCAGCATGGGGCGAACCCGAGCTGCTGATGAGCCTGGCCTACACAAAGCTCAACGGCGCAAAGCCCGACCCGGTGGCCGCGAAGCAATACGCGGAAGCGGCCCTGAAGCTGGTGCCAAACTGGCACTACGTGCGCGACATTCTGCTTCCGCAAATCCGGCAAGCGACGACGAAGTCGAATTCAAGGGTAAACTGACACCATCGGGGTTGCCGGTCGCGTTTAAGTTTGCCCATTGCTGTTGGGCGCGGTGTAGTTCGAGATTCGAGGTGATGAAAAAGTGGAGGTGTGCGCGTGAGATCACGGGCAGAAAGGAATGGTTAACTATGGAGAATACGAAGAAGAGTGTACTCAGGTTCGCGGCGCTCGGAGGACTGGCTCTATTCGCCACAGTAGGCCAGCCACAGACTGACCCGAAGGCCGGTGGTCATTGGGAAGGGACAGTCCAAATGCCTAACCGACCGCTTAGCGTTGCGGTTGATCTGGAGAAAAATTCGAAGGGTGTTTGGATCGGCTCCATAAGCATCGTGGGATCTAGCGCAATCGATGTACCGCTCGATACGGTTACCGTTGCAGGCGCGGCGGTGCGATTCACCGCCAGCCTACCGGAACATGCTTCATTTGATGGCCAGCTAGCGGGAGATGGAGGTAGTTTGTCCGGGACGGCGTCAAATGCCGCCGGCGAAGCTCCGTATCACCTTACGCGAAAGGGCGATGCAAACGTAAAAGTGCCGCCACCGAGCAGTCCACTGTCGAAGGACTTTGTGGGCTCTTGGGAAGGCACACATGAAGATGACGGAATGGTTAGGCATGTTGGGCTGAAACTGCGAGCGGAAGCCGACGGCACTGCAGTCGCAACTCTAATTGCGGTTGACCATGGGAATCTGGAAATTCCTGTAACGAGCGTTGCGATAAATGGGAAAGAGCTTCGCTTGGAAGCGCGGGCAGTGTCAGGAACATATAGCGGAGTCCTTGGCGCAAGCGGAGAAATCATCGGACATTGGTCAGAAAGGCCCAATGACTTTCCATTGATCTTCCGGCGCGTGTCATCCGAGACGAAACCAAAGACCACGACTGCTCGGGAAGGTGTGACTCCCATGAAAGGACTCACAGAAGAGATCATAGCCATGGAGCGGTCCGCACTCGACCGTTGGATCACCGGGGATCCTGATGGCTATCTCAACCTTTATTCCTCTGAAATAACATATTTTGATCCGATGCGGGAGACGAGGATTGACGGGCTCAAAGCGATGACGGAGCTGCTGGAGCCGATAAAGAAGGCGAAGGTTCCGGTCAAGGAGCCTCGCTACGAAATGATTGGCCCCAAAGTTCAACGGCACGGCGATGTCGCGTTGTTGACCTTCAACCTCATCAATTATGGAAAAATGGGCGATCAGCCAGAAGCCGTGTTATCTCGATGGAATTCCACAGAAATCTACGCTCGCATTGACGGCACGTGGAAGATCATCCACAGCCATTGGTCGTTTACCAAACCAGAGTTCAAGCGGCCGGGTTCTTAGATTCGATTCCAGATGCCTGCGCACTGATTTTGGATGATCAGCCTAAGTTAGCAGACGAAGCGATCGCCGCATTTCTCCCGCACTAGACCCGGTACTCGATCTGCGAATGCTCAGGAGCACGGATTCACCGAAGTGGATGGGAAGTCGTCCGGGCCTTGACACTGGAGCAGGTTTAGCACGAAGCAAGGGGGCAAAAGTAATGGCCATGGCAAAGTCACAAAAGAATCCCGCAATCGTAAATCGCTCCGCACCCAGAGCCACAGTCGTGCCGGTGTTGGTCTACGAAGATGTGGGTAAGGCAATCGATTGGCTGTGTGGCGCGTTTGGGTTCGAGGAACGCTTACGTGCGGAAACGGCCTGAGGGCAGAGTCGTGCATGCGCAGCTTTCCATCGGCGATGGGGCTGTCATGATGGGTGCTGCAGGAGCCGAATTTCGGCCTCCCCGCCCTAATGAAGTCAATCAATATGTTCTCGTGCATGTTGAAGACGTCGAGCAGCACTTCGAGCACGCGAAGCGATTCGGATGTCGGATTGTGCACCCGCCCGCGGATATGCCTTTCGGCGAGAGGGTTTACAGTGCGGAAGATCTAGCTGGCTATCGCTGGGCGTTTTCCCAATCGATCGCCGACGTTGCACCGGAAGCTTGGGGCGCGCAGACAAGGGTTCCGGGAGGCTAAGCCAGGCCACACGGCCTACCTCATCTTCACGCCCTCAGAACTCCGTTTGGAGAGGTCTTGAAGATCGAGTCCCGCTCGAGTTGGAAGGCCTATGGCATATGTTTTTCAGAGACGCCACCTTCTTCGAATCCTAGCATTTGCTTTTGGGCCGATCACCATCATGAGCCGGCGGCCATGTCTGGATTGCCGCGCCGATTTGGCGAATCCGCGAATAGCCTTTCCTGCGCTGCGGGCAGGCCGATAAACATCGGCCCGCCGGAGGAACGGAAATGGAAAAAGTGACGGGGATTGGAGGGTTTTCTTCCGAGCTCACGATCCAACAGCGTTAGGGAGGTGGTACGAAAAAATTGTCACGACTGGGTTCGACGCTATGGTTTCGTCAGTCATCTTTGGGGGCAATGAGGGGCAATAAGAATTCCAATGCTTTCCTTTCAACGACTTAGAAGGCCGAGCTGCGCCGCAAAACTCCTTTGTTTCCAGTAAATTGGTGGATTCGAATCCCATCGGCTCCGCCATGATTTCGCGAACTCTTAAATGAGCTGGCAACAACCATGGAGGACCAACAGACTGCCGACGCTCCAGAAAGTCTGGGCACCTTGCCGAATAGTCGGCTATTCGTAGAATTGATTCTTGGGTGCAGCAGAGATGCTGCCTGAAGAGCGCAAAACCACCGAATACAACTACTTTTGGGGACATCCTGGGGGCAAGAAAAAGGTGTTTGGGGGCGGTCCCGAAGCTGTTAACTGACGCCAGAGAAACGAGTTATGAGATTCTCAGTCCTCTGTTAACAGCCGAATGCTTTGGCGAGATTTATTTCGTGAACTTACCTGACGGCGCTGTTCAACGGGTGTAGTGTCTGTCTGGCCCTCGCGGAAGGGAGTTGGTTTTGC
>Ga0126378_10001699_pt1 | contig 16260 bp, 7 predicted proteins | sample PanSoiMetPlot_23_FD_92587 | JGI IMG/M metagenome (GOLD analysis project Ga0126378, IMG submission 92587) | Tropical forest soil microbial communities from Panama - MetaG Plot_23 | ecosystem: Environmental > Terrestrial > Soil > Tropical forest > Bulk soil | place: Panama | collected 2016-02-17 | reverse complement strand
GGCTCAAGGACAGCTCCGGCGATTGGAGCAACACCGAGGCGGTGCTGAAGGCGTTCCACGAGGTCTTCGACGTGTTCGCGGGATCGGAGGCGTTCCTGCTCGCGAACATGCGGCATGGCGGCAAGGGCTGCATCAGCGCCACCGCGAACATCAATCCGGCGGCCATCCATGGTCTCTACGTCCATTGGCAAGACGGCGACGCTGACCAGCGCCAGGCCGCGCTCAACGACCTGCGTTTCGCCATGCAGAAATTCCCGATGATCCCCGCGCTCAAGCACACGGTCGCGCGGTTCGCCGGCGAGAGCGCCTGGAAGACAGTGCGTCCGCCCCTCGCGCCACTGACGCGCGAGCAAGGCGAGACGCTCGACGGCGAGCTCGACAAGCGCGGCTTCGCCATGCCGGGTTGGCCGCTTCGATAGGGGACGCGATCCGCACGGCCCGCGCAATGGGCACGATCCTGGTCACCGGAGCCGCAGGACAGATCGGGTCCGAGCTGATCCCCGCACTCCGCGAGAAACACGGCACGAGCCGGGTGATCGCGAGCGACATCCGGATGCCCGCCTCAATGAAGACCGACGGGCCTTTCGAGCACCTCGACGCTACCAAGCCGGACCAGGTGCAAGACGTCGTGCAACGGCATGGCGTGCGCACGATCTATCATCTCGCGGCTATGCTTTCCGCCGTCGCCGAGGATAAGCCGCAGGCCGCCTGGACCCTCAACATGAGCGGCCTCTACAACATCCTCGAGGTGGCTCGGCAGCAACGGTGCTCCGTGTTCTTTCCGAGCTCGATCGGCGCCTTCGGGCCGACCACGCCGCGCGATCGGACGCCGCAGGACACGGCGCAGCGGCCGACCACCATGTACGGCGTCACCAAGGTCTCGGGCGAGCTGCTCTGCGACTACTACGCGCACCGCTTCGGCGTCGATGTTCGCGGCGTGCGCTTCCCCGGACTGATCTCCTACGTGGCCCCGCCGGGCGGCGGTACCACCGACTACGCAGTCGAGATTTTCTACCAGGCGATCCGATACCGGCACTACACGTGCTTTCTCCGCGGCGATACCGCGCTTGACATGATGTACATGCCGGATGCGCTGCGCGCGATCCTCGAGGTGATGGGGGCCGATCCCGCACGCCTCATGCACCGGAATGCATTCAACCTCGGCGCCATCAATGTCACGCCGGAGACGCTCGCCGCGGAGATTCGCAAGCATATCCCCGAGTTCGTCATCGAGTACGAGGTGGATCCGATCCGCCAGGCGATCGCGGATTCCTGGCCGCGCTCCGTCGACGACAGCGCGGCCCGATCCGAATGGGGGTGGATGCCGGCCTATGACGCCGCCGCGATGACCAAGGACATGCTGGAGAAGCTCGGAACCAAGCTCAAACCAGCCCTCGCAAAGGGGTGATCCATGCCGCACGAACGGATCGAATCGGTGCTTCTTGGCGAGCTGAGACGGCTCGAGACCGAGGGACGGCGCAAGGGCAAGGAGACCGTGGTCACTCGCGTGATCCCGCCCAGCGGAACGCGCGGACCCCGGTTTTTGATCGAGGGAGAAGGCGACAAGCCGTTCCTCCGGATGAACTCGAACGGCTATCTGGGACTGTCGCTGCGCCCCGAGATCATCGCCGCGGAGCACGACGCGGTGCGTGCGTACGGCACCGGGCCCGGCGCGGTGCGCTTCATCAGCGGCACCTGGGGTCCCCACCTCGAGCTCGAGCGCGCGCTCGCGGCCTTCCATGGGCGGCCGGCCGCGATGCTCTTCAGCTCGGCCTACGCGACCGTAATGGGCGTGCTGCCGCCGCTGATCACGCCGGAGACCGCGGTCATCAGCGACGAGCTCAACCACAATTGCATCATCAACGCGATTCGGCTCGCGCGGCCGCGCGAGAGGTACGTCTATCGGCATCTGGACCTGGCGGAGCTGGAGGCGCGGCTTCGCGATGCCGCGGACACATGCAAGCGCGCGATCATCGTAACCGACGGCATCTTCAGCATGCGCGGCGACCATGCACCGCTCGCGGAGATCGACGCGATCGCCCGCAAGCACGACGCGGCGTTTCCGGAGAACGTCGTGCTGGTCGTGGACGACTCCCACGGCGTGGGCGCGTTCGGGGCGACCGGCCGCGGCACCGAGGAGCGCACGGGCGCCGCCGCCGACGTGCTGATCGCGACGCTCGGCAAGGCCTTCGGCGTGAACGGGGGTTACGTCGTCGCCAGCAACACCGCGATCGAGTTCTTGCGCGAGACGGCTCCGCTCTACATCTACTCCAACCCGATCTCGCCGGGTGAGGCCGCCGCGGCCATCAAGGCGGTGGCGCTCGTCGACAGTCCCCCGGGCCGGGACCTGCTCGCGCACCTGGGGAAGACCGCACGGCGGTTTCGCGACGGCCTAGTGCGCCTGCAGTTCGAGACCATCGCGGGCGACCATCCCATCGTCCCGCTGGTGCTCCGGGACACGCCGCGGACCACGGCGCTGGTGCGACACCTCCGCGAGCATGGCGTGCTCGCGACCGGCCTCACCTTCCCGGTCGTGCCGCGCGGATCGGAGGAGATCCGCTTCCAGATCTGCGCCGACCACACGGCAGTGGACATCGACGAGGCCCTCGAGGTCCTTGGTAAGTTCGGGCGGAGCGCCTAGCGGATCGGGGGATCGCGCGTGCGGGAGAAGGAGCTTCGTCTTGCCCTGATCTTCTTCGGCGGGGTGTCGCTTGCGGTCTATATGCACGGCATCAGCAAGGAGATCCTGAAGCTCATTCGGGCATCGAGCGCGCTGCATGCGATCGCCGACCGCTCGGTCCGCGCGAGGGCGTCGTTCTTCGACAGCGCCGACGCCAAGGATCCCGAGTACGACACCGAGCAGATCTATTTCGAGCTGCTGCGCGAGATCGGCCGCAAGATGGAGCTCCGCGTCGTCGTCGACATCATCGCGGGCGCATCGGCGGGCGGCATCAACGGCGCCATGCTGGCCCGGGCGCTCGCACACGACCTGCCGATGAGCGCCCTGCGCAACCTTTGGCTCGACAAGGCGGACGTGACCGAGCTGCTCGACCGCAAGGCACGCGCGCGGACCTGGAACAAGTGGTTCATGCCACCGGTCGTCTGGGTCCTTGGCCGGACCGGCCTCCTGGCCCCGATCACCGACCCGGAGGTGCGGCGCAAGCTCTCGCTCTTCGTCCGCTCACGCTGGTTCAAGCCGCCGCTCGACGGCCAGCGCATGAGCGAGCTGATGTACGACGCCATCACCGCGATGGGATCGCCGAGGCATCCGCGCGCGTCCTTGCTGCCCTCCGGCCACTATCTCGACCTCTTCGTCACGCTGACCGACTATTACGGCTATCAACAGCTCATCCAGATCCACGATCCCTCACTCATTCACGAGCGCGAGCACCGGCACATCCTGCATTTCACGTACCGCCGCTGGCCGAGCGGCGACGTCGAGAGCGATTTCGACTTGGAGAACGCCCCGGCTCTCGCCTTCGCGGCGCGCGCCACCTCGTCCTTTCCGGGCGCGTTTCCGGCGGCGCAGGTCACCGAGATCGACCGGCTGCTCGCCAAGCGCGGCATCACCTGGCAGCGGCGCGATGCGTTTCTGGTCGACAATTTCGCTCGCTACGTACGCGCCAATATCGATCCGGCCACGGCAGCATTCATCGATGGCAGCGTGCTCAACAACAAGCCATTCCTCGAGGCCATCCGTGCGATCCGGGGCCGCCCCGCCTATCGCCAGGTCGACCGGCGGCTCGTCTATATCGAGCCCGACCCGGTTCAACCGTCGGCGCCGGTGAGCCACACCCGCCCCGGCTTCTTCGCCATGCTGAAGGGAGCGCTCTCGGACATCCCGCGCAACGAGCCGATCGCGGACGAACTCAGCTGGGTCGCTGATTTGAACGATCGGGTGCGACGCCTCAAGGCGATCGTCGAGGCGGCGCGGCCGCAGATCACCGCGCTGGTCGCCGCGGTGGTCGACGTGCCGCCCGATCACCCCGTCAGCGTCGATCAGCTCCGGATCTGGCGCGAGCGCATGACCGTGCAGGCGGCCCGCGACGCCGGCTTCGCCTACGAGGGTTATGTGCGGCTCAAACTCGCGTCCGTGCGCGCCTTCATCAGCCATCTGATCGTGACCCTGCGAGGGGTTGCCGCGGTGTCGCCGCTCGGCCGCGCGGTCTCGGAGATCGTCGACGCCTGGTGCGTTCATACGGGTGCCACCTACGACCCGGCGAATCGCGAGGCATCGTCGGTAGAGGCGACGCACTCGCCTGCCGGGCTGCCGCGCTGGATCAAGCTCCTGCTCGCCTTCGACGCCGATTTTCGGAAGCGGCGTCTGCAATTTCTCATTCAGGGCCAGAATCGCCTCTATCAGGTGCTCGACGAGCGGGACGCCATTGGCCATGACCCCGCCGTCATCGATCGGCTCAAGCGTGACTTCTATCTTTGTCTGGAGGCGCTGCGCCGTCGCGAGTCGGCCGATTTCTTCAGCGCGTCGACCCGGAGCATGGCCGAGGCGCTGTTCCCGAGCGCGCCCACAGCGGCACAGGCGAAGCAGCTTGCGGACTATGCGCGGGCCTTCGCCGAGCGCAACGCCGCGGGACTAACGGCGCTGATCGACCGCCTTGCAGGCGAAATCGATCTCGATGCTGGCACCGAGGACATCGAGAGGCTGCTCTCGCGCATGGACCCCGCGCAGTGGCCGCCCGCCGCTCGGCGCGAGGTGCTGGTCAATTTCCTTGGCTTCGCCTTCTGGGACATCCTGACCTTCTCGGTGACGAACTGGCGCGACGTCGGCGAGTTCGACGAGGTGCGCATCGACCGGATCAGCCCGGCGGACGTCCGAACGCTGCGCGAGGTCGGTGCCGCCGGTGCCCTCAAAGGCACGGGGTTCGCGCACTTCGCCGCGTTCCTGTCCCGCGCCTACCGGGAAAACGACTACCTGCTGGGCCGCCTGCACGCGGTCGATCGGCTGATCGATATCGTCTGCGACGCCGCCGAGATCGAGCATCGCCCGGACTCGATCGACATCGCCGCGCTCAAGAGGCGCGCGTTCGGGGTGATCCTCGACGCTGAGGAGCGGAGCCTGCCGCACAGCCGCGAGCTCGTCGCGATGCTCCGCCGCTCCATTGCGGCCGCCCACTGAGTGCCAATATAGTTGGCCGCGACTGCGGCGAGCACCGCCCGATCAAAGATCCGGAAGATGACGAGCTCCCCCGAGTCCGCCTGTGCGATCGGCGTCGATCTGGGCGGGACCAAGATCGAGACGGCACTGGTCAACGCGAACGGCGACATCGCCGAAAAGCGGCGCACCCCGACGGAGGCGAAGCAGGGACCGGATCACGTCGTCGCGATCATCGCCTCGATGGTCAGAACCCACTATTTGCGGGATGCCCGCCACCCCGTCGGCACGATCGGCGTCGGCGTCGCCGGACAAGTCGACCCCGTGACCGGGGTGGTGCGCCGTGCTCCAAACCTCGACTGGCTGGACTTCCCGTTCCGCGAGCGGCTGGAGGCGGCGTTGGGGTTGCCGGTCGCCGTGCTCAACGACGTGCAGGCGATCGCCTACGGCGAATGCCGACGCGGCGTCGGGCAAGGAATCAAGGACCTGGTCTGCCTCTTCGCGGGCACCGGCGTCGGCGGCGGCGTGGTGATCGGCGGCGAGCTGGTGCGCGGCGTGAGCGGCAATGCCGGCGAGATCGGCCACATGACGATCGAGCAGGACGGGATTCCCTGCACCTGCGGCAATCGTGGTTGCCTCGAGACCTTCGTCGGGGGTTGGGCGATCGCACTTCGCGCGCAAAAGAGAGCGGCGGCGGAACCACACACCGCGCTGCTGAGACTCGCCGGTGGCAAAGCCGCCGGTATCACCGCCAAGCTGGTGGGTCAGGCGGCGGCGCAGGGCGACGCGCTCGCGCGCGCGCTCGTCGAGGAGACCGGCGCCGCGCTGGGCGTGGGCTTGGCGGCGATCGCCAATGCGCTCAATCCGGAGCTGCTCATTCTCGGCGGTGGCATCGTCGAGGGTTTGCCGGGCCTGGTCGAGATCGCGGAGCGCGAGCTCCGCCGACGTGCCCTGGCCGCCGCGCTGAAGCCCCTCCGGGTGGTGCGCTCGAAGCTCGGTGCCGATGCCGGCGTGATCGGCGCCGCCCTCTTCGCCCGCGAGACGCGCGGACGCAAGATCGCCGGGGTCGCGCCGTAGCGGACGCGCTATTTGCCGGCGCGAGTCCCGATCAGCACGGCCGCTGGCAGGATGGAGAACAGCTCTTTCACCGAGATAGCGCCTGAGACCGGACGCGTCTCGCGACCGGTGAGTACGTCAAAGACCTTCTCGCCGAGACGCGGCGGCAGAGGCAGCGACGTCTCCTCCCACGAATGCTGCGCCGCATCCCCGCTGGCGGACGGGACGAAAGGCGCAAGATGGCGTCCGACCGCCACTACGACGCAATCCTCAGCCGCCTGCCGCGCGAACGCGACGATCCGGTCGGCCATGGATCCCTTGGCGTTGAGCACCCGATAGTCACCGCCACCCAAAAGAGACCCGTGACCGCGCCGAAGCCGAAGCAATGACGTGAGGACATGCAGCTTGATGCGGCCATCCCGCCAATCGCGGGCCAACTCCGCGATTCTCTCCGCCTGCTGCGCTCCCGCCAGGGCACCAAGGCGGCTGAGCTCCGCCAGCAATCGTCGGTGGGCGTCGAAATCCGGCCTGCGTCGATTGTCCGGGTCGACTAAGTTGAGGTCCCAGAGCTCGGTGCCTTGGTAGACGTCGGGAACTCCCGGACAAGTCAGCTTGAGCGTGAGTTGGACGAGGCTGTTCAACATGCCGATGCGCGCGATCCGGCGCTGAAGCGGCAGGAAATCCGCGAGGAAGAGCTTACCGGATTCGGGGTCGAGCAGGCGCCCGACGAACTGCGCCAGGGCTTCCTCATATTCCCGGCGCGGGTTGGCCCAGGATGTCGCGAGCTTGGCCTCGCGCGCGGCTTTCACGACATAGGCTTGAATGCGCCCGGTGAACGACGCGAGCGCTCTTGGCTCGAAGGGCGGCTCGGCAAGCTCCAGGGGCCACGCGCCGACGAGGGTCTGGTAGAGCAGGTATTCGTCATTGCGGCTGGGCGCGCGCCGGTCGTCCAGTTCGACTTTCCACCGGCTGTTCAACGCGGCCCAGCGGCGGGCGCCGCGCTCCCATTCTCCGGGAATCTCCGATAGCACGTCGATTCGCGCCCGCGCGTCCTCCCCGCGCTTGGTGTCGTGGGTCGCCGTCGCCAGCATGGCAAGCGGCCAACGCCGTGCCCGCTCGCGATTTCTGTTGTGAAAGGCGGCGATCGAGAGGCCCGATTGGCGCGGATCGCCGCCCACCTCGTTGCACGAGATCAGCCGGTTGAACCGATAGAAGGCGGTGTCCTCCAGCCCCTTGGCCATGACCGGCGCGGTGTATTGCTGGAAGTGCATCGCGGCCCGAATCACTTCGGCGCGCCGATAGCCCTTAGGCTCGGGCCGGATCAGGTCCGTGGTCAGCACGGACGCGACGAAATCGAGCGCCTCGCGCCCGAGTCCGCGCCAGCGCTTGTGCGCCTGGCTCACCGCCCAGGTGATATCGCGCCGATCCTCCGCCGAGGCGCCCCGACGCGCCACGTAAGTGCGATAGACCGGAAAGCACGCGGCGATCTCGATCAAGGCCGCCCGGAGCGTCTCCAGTGTATAGTCCCGCGTCCGCCAATGGCGCTGCGCGATGCGATCGAACTCCCGCGCCAGGACGTTGAGCTGGCTCCCGAGCAGCGCGTGGATGGTGAGTCGCTTGCAGTCGTACACCGTCTCGTCGTAGTCGGCCTCCCGGCCGATGAAGCGCTCATAGGCGCGCGTGAGCGCCGGCGCACCACCCGGATGCAGCAACAGCGCGTTCACTTGATTGAGGAAGTCGTAGCCGGTCGTGCCCGCGGCCGCCCAGACCTCCCGCAAGGCCTCATGCGGCGCCAGGATCTTCTCGACCAGGAGATAGAGCGGCGTGGTATCCGGCACAGCGCCCGCAAGCTCCCGCAGTCGCGTCAGGTACTCACGCGGATGAAAGAGCCCATCCACGTGGTCGATCCGCAGCCCCTGCAGGTCGCCCTTGGCGATCAGCGATGCGACGAGGCGATGCACCGCCTCGAATACCTCGGCGCGCTCGACGCGAATCCCCGCGAGCTCGTTGATGTCGAAGAACCGCCGGTAGTTGATCTCGTCCGCCGCCACGTGCCAGAACGCCAGGCGATAGGCTTGGCGCTCGAGCAGACGGTGCAGCGCGAGGAAGGAGTCCGGGTCTCCCGGCTGACCATTAAGCGACGCAGCCGAGCGTGCGAGCGCGTCCGCCGCCTCCGGCGATGTCCGGGCGAGGCTTGCGAGATTCATCTTGAGGGCGCGCGACCGCTCGCGGTCCGCCCGGGTCCGCCGTCGTCCCACCGCCTCGAAAGCCTTGGCCAGGGCCGCGAGCGATCGCTGCCAGGGTCGGTCGGGCGCCTGGGGATCGGCGCCCGCGAGATCGAGTGCGGCGCGGATCAAGGGGCCATAGTGGGCGATCGCGATCGGGAAGCGATGATCGTGATACCAGACGCTGAAACTGCCGGTCTCGGCATCGAAGCGCAGCACAAGTTCGCCGGCCTCGAGCACTTTGCCGTAGTGGTCGCCGAGGAACGGCACCAGTACTTTCTGATTGAGCTGCGGCTTGAGCGGCGCCCAATCGATATCGAAATAGTCGGCATAGGGCGAGGCGCGGCCCCATTCGAGGACATCGAGCCACCACGCGTTATCCGCGCGGCCGATCGCCATGTGGTTCGGCACGAAATCGAGGATGAGCCCCATTGAGCGGCTTTCGAGGACCGCGCTCAAGTTGTCCAGGGACTGCTGGTCACCGATCTCGGGATTGATCAGATTATGGTCGACGATATCGTACCCATGCGTGGTGCCCGCCCGCGCCTTGAGCCAGGGCGAGCTGTAGAGATGCGTGATGCCGAGTGCGCTCAAATAGGGCAACAGGCCGGCGGCGTCATCGAAGGTGAAGTCGCGATCAAGTTGCATGCGATAGGTCGCGCCCGGCACGGCGGAGCGAACCCGGCCAGGCGCGCCCGGGTCGGGCCGCTCGTAGTCCAGGAGGCCGGCGTAGGATCTCGATCCGAACAGGCCCACGAGATCCAGCAGGCGGCGGTCCGCGAACAACTCCTCGATATCCACCGAGATCCGGCGTCGCCAATTGGGATGCTCGTCGACGGTTCCGGGCACGTTGGCCTGGCGCCGCTCGCCGAGCATGTCGTCGGGATTGACGATCAGCATTCGAGAGGGCGTCTGCGCAAGAAAGGCGTGCGCCGCGACGACTGGCGGCTCGGTCTCGGCTGCCTGGGCGCCGGGTACGCCGGCGCTCCGGAAGGCTGCCGTGAATGCCTCCCGCAGCCTTGGCCGTTCCGCCGTGTCGGCGACGCGCCGCTCCGGTGACGGCCAGAGACCGAGCGAATCCCGAAGCTCGATATCGGCACCGGACCAGAAAGCCGAGAGAGGCGGCAGATCGTGCGTACTGATCGCGACCGCGGCCTCCGCCGGATATTGCTCGGGCTTGCGGAGCGAGCCGTTCTGCTCGCGCTCGAAATAGAGCAGCCGGTACGACAGCACACCTGCTTCGAGCATCCGCTCGCGGAATCCTTCGGGAACCGTGCCGAGATCCTCGCCGATCACGATGCATCGGTTGCGCACGCTCTCGAGCGCGAGGATGCCCAGCAGGTCCTCGAAGGGATAGCCGACGTAGGTTCCATCGCGCGGACCCTTGCCCTCGGGAATCCAGAACAGCCGCGTCAACTCCATGACGTGATCGACCCTGAGCGCGCCGGCGTAGCGCATGTTGGCGCGCAACAGATCGATGAAGGGACGATAGGCGGCGGCGCGCAGGGCGATCGGATTCCAGGGCGGCAGTCCCCAATTCTGGCCGCGCAGGTTCCATGAGTCGGGCGGCGCACCCACGCTCATGCCCGCGCCGAACGCGCCGCGCGCTTCCCAAACCTCGGCGCCACCGCCATCGATCCCGACCGCGAGATCCTGATAGAGGCCGATGCCCATGTGCAGCGAGCGCGCCGTGGCGCGGACCCGATCGAGCTGCTGCTCCGCCAGCCACTGCAGATACTCGTGGAACTCGATGCGCTCGAGATTGGCGCTCTCGAAGGCGGCCAGCGCCTCCGGCGCGGCATCGCCATAACCCGCCGGCCACTGGCGCCAAGAATGAATATCCTTGGCAGCCATCTGTTCGGAAAGCACGGAGAACACCGCGAACCGCCGCAGCGCGGCACCACGGGCGTGCTGAAACGCGCGAAATGCCTGTACGCGCGCGTCGCCGGGCTCCGCGAGATGCCGGTCGCGGAAATAGCGATAGAGCGCCTCAAAGACCTGCGTCTTCGCCGCGGCGACCTCGGCGTAGCGCACCTGGTCGCCCGCCCGCAGCACTTCGAGGCGCTTCTGAAACTCTTCGCCTCCGACCCGGACCCGGGTCGCAGCGTCCGCCCGAAATTCCTCCACGGCTTCGACGTCGATGTAGAGCGGATTGTAGAAGAGCCGGCTGCTCGGCGAGTACGGGCTCACGTGGTCTGGATGTGCCGGAAACAGGGCGTGCAACGGATTGACGCCGACGAACGCACCGCCGAGCCGGGCCACGCCGCGGATCAATTGCCGAAGATCGGTGAAATCGCCGATGCCCCAGTTGCGCCGCGAGCGGATGCCGTAGAGCTGGACCGCCATGCCCCAGCAGCGGCCACCGCCTTCGAGAAAATCCGGGCGAAACGCACGCCGCGGCACCACGATGAGCGGCACCTCCTCGACGCGCGTGACCTGCGCGTCGGAAACCTCGAGCTCGAATCGGTGATAGCCGATCGGCAGTCGGCACGGTAGCTCGATCGTGCCTGACCCATCGCCGCCGATCTCTCCAGTCGAGACCGCGCCAGTCTCCTCGATCACGCGCCAATGCGCCGTCGCGGCAGTCGTTTGAAGACGCCACCGGCTCGCGATCCGGATCGGCGTTTCGTCCTCCCACGCCACGACAACCGGTGGCAGCAGCCGGTCCGCATCCCCCCGCTCGCGCCGCTCAAGCGACGCTTGCACCGCCGCGGCGTCCCCGGTGGGAAAGCCGAGCGCCCCCGCGATGGCGTCGAGCGTCGCGGGCTCGGGAACGCAGTGCCTTCCCTCGGCGTCCCAATAGGACGTCGCGATGCCGAGCTCTTGGGCGAGCCGCTCGAGGCCTCGCGCCTCGCTCACGTGGGATCGCTCGGAGACGCGAGCATCCAGATGATGCTCCAGGCCGGGAGCTGCTTGATGCTCGAACCGAGCGAGAGATCGGCGGGCTGCTTGGCGATCACACGCCCGACCGTGCGCCAATCCAGCCCGGTGATCCCGCGGTCGGACAGGTTGGCCACGACCGTGAGACGAGTGGCGTCGTCGAGCCACCACGCGACGCGCAGCGCGCGCTTTTCCGCAATCTCGTACTGCACCGCCTCGCCCGTGCAGACCCCGATCCGTGGTGCGATCTCGCGCCGCCGGATGGCGAGCAGCGACTTCACGCGCTCGATCCGGCCGGATGCCGCGTCACGATCCCTCTCGCGCCAGTCGAGCCGCGACGACTCGAATGTCGCACGCGCATTCGGATCGGGGACCCGCTCGCGCGACGCGACGTCGCTGAAGCCCGGATATTTCGCGAACTGGCGGCGGCGGCCATCGCGCACGGCCGCCGCGAGGTCGCCCTGGAAATCGCAGAAAAAGTAGAACGGCGTTCGAGCTCGCCACTCCTCGCCCATGAACATCAAGGGAATATGGGGCGACAGGAGCAGCAGCGCAGTGACGGCGTCCAGTGCCTCGCTCGAGACAAGCAACGCGAGCCGCTCGGCAAAGGGGCGATTGCCGACTTGATCGTGGTTCTGCAGGAAATCGACGAAGGCGACGGTCGGCAGATCCACGCACGGCTCGCCGCGCGGCCTCTCGTCGCGATATCGTGACCTCTCGCCCTGATAGGCGAAACCCTCGGCCAAGGCTCGCGCCAGTCGGCCGACGGGATCGTCGATATAGTCCCCGTAGTAGCCCTGGCTCTCGCCGGTCAGGGCGACATGCGTCGCATGGTGCATGTCGTCGTTCCACTGCGCGTCATAGCCGGAGTCTTGCGTGCGCCGACGCAAGCGGCGGCTCGCGTTGGCATCGTTCTCGAGCACAAGGTGCACATGGCGGGAGGGCTCGCAGAGCGCGCGCACTGTCGCGGTGAGTTCGGTCAGGAAATCGTACTCCCGGTCGTCGGCGATGGCGTGGACGGCGTCGAGCCGCAGCCCGTCGATCCGATACTCCTCGAGCCAGTAGAGCGCGTTGTGAATGAAGAAATCGCGCACGGTTCGGCTCTCGGGTCCGTCGAAGTTGATTGCGGCGCCCCAGGGCGTGTGGTGCCGCTCCGTGAAAAACTGGGGCGCATAAAGATGCAGGTAGTTCCCGCTGGGGCCGAAGTGATTGTAGACCACGTCGAGGAACACCATCAGGCCCCGCGCGTGAGCCTCGTCGATCAGTCGCTTGAGGTCGTCCGGCGAGCCGTAGGCGCGATGCGGCGCAAACAAGAGGACGCCGTCGTAGCCCCAGCCGCGCTCGCCCTCGAACGCGGCGATCGGCATGAGCTCGAGCGCGGTCACGCCGAGCGACGCCAGGTGGTCGAGCTTCCGGCGCGCGCCGTCGAAGTTGCACTCCGGCGTGAAACAGCCGGTGTGCGCTTCGTATAGCACCGCCTCCCGCCAGGGCCGTCCGCGCCACTCCGGCTGTTTCCACCGGTAGGCCTGCGGCGCCACCACCACGCTCGGCCCATGCACGCCGCGCGCCTGGGCGCGCGAGGCCGGATCCGGAACCGACATCCCGTCGGCGAGCTCATAGTGGTAGAGCGTGCCGGGCGCCACGTCGTCGGCCGTGTGCTCGAACCATCCGCCCGCGCGACGCTCCAGGGTGACGCGCGTTCCCGGCTCATCCAGCACGAGCCGCACGCGTTCTTGGGCGGGGGCCCAAAGCCGGAACCGCACGGCGCCGTCCGGAAGGACGGCTGCGCCAAACGGCATCTCGTGCGCGAAGCCGCTCATGGGGCTGTCTGAGAGCGCGACTCCAAGAAGATCAGCGCGACCACCGATCGTCCATCGACGATCCGACCTTGCCCGGGGAGCACGTCCGCCGGCCTGGAGCCCTCGACGGCCGCGGTATCGAGCAGGCCGCTCCACGCGCCATGCTTCGGTTGCGCCGGTATGACGAAGGTGATCGGGTCGGTCTGCGCGTTGAGGATCAGCAGGATGATCTCGCCGGCAACGGACAGGCCGGTGTCGGTCACCACCCCAGGGGCGTCGCTGTTGAGCATGAGGCCGATGACGCGCCGCTCGGGATCATGCCACTCATCCATCGTCATTTCGCGGCCGTCTGAGCCGAGCCAAGTGATGTCCTTGATGTCGTCCTTGCTCTTCAGCGCGTGCAGGAACGCGGGCCAGCGCAGGATCGCGTGCCGGCGCCGAAGCTCGAGGAGCTCCTGGACGAACGACAGGTCGTCGCGATCGGGATCGTCCACCGCCGTCCAGTCGAGCCAGCTGGTCGCATTGTCCTGACAATAGGCGTTGTTATTGCCGCCCTGGGTGCGGCCCAGCTCGTCGCCGGCCAGGAGCATCGGGGTGCCCTGCGAGAGGAGGAGCGTCGCGAGCAGATTGCGGCGCTGCCGTCGACGGACCGCCCGGATCGCGGAGTCTTCGGTCTCGCCTTCCACGCCGTAATTGGCGCCGTAGTTGGCATCGTGTCCGTCGTGGTTATCCTCCTTGTTGGCCTCGTTGTGCTTTTGCTCGTAGGAGACCAGATCGCGCAGCGTGAAGCCGTCATGGGCGGTGACGAAATTGATGCTGTCGTAGGGGCGCCGATGTTGCCGGTCGAACAGGTCCGCCGAGCCCGAGAGGCGCGCCGCCAGCTCCTGGAGGACGCCGGCATCGCCGCGCCAGAATCGGCGCACCGTGTCGCGATAGCGGTCGTTCCACTCCGCCCATCCCGCGCCGAAGCCGCCGAGCTGGTACCCGCCGGGCCCGACATCCCAGGGCTCCGCGATCAGCTTCACACGGCTCAGCACGGGATCCTGGCGCACCGCCGCCTGGAAGCTGCTGGCGGGATCGAAGCCGGTCGGCGTCCGCGCAAGCGTCGTCGCGAGATCGAACCGGAAGCCGTCGACGCGCATCACCTCGACCCAATAGCGCAGGCTGTCCATCACCATCTGGAGCACGCGCGGGTGCCTCAGGTTGAGGCTGTTGCCCGTGCCGGTATCGTCGATGCAGCGGCGGGGATTGTCCGGGAGCAGCCGGTAATAGGACGCGTTGTCGATGCCACGGAAGCACAGCGTGGGGCCGAGCTCGTTACCCTCGCCGGTATGGTTGTAGACCACGTCGAGGATGACCTCGATGCCGGCATCGTGGAGCCGCCGCACCAGGACCTGGAACTCCGAGATCGATCCGCTCGAGAGGTAGCGGGGTTGCGGCGCGAAGAAACCGATCGTGTTGTAGCCCCAGTAGTTCGTGAGGCCCAGCCCAGCCAACCGGCGATCATCGACGAAGGCCTGCACGGGCAGGAGCTCGACCGCCGTGATGCCGAGGGCGCGCAGGTAATCGACGATCTCCGGACTGCTCATCCCCGCGGCCGTGCCGCGCAGATGGCCTGGCACCACCGGGTGGGTCATCGTGAAACCGCGCAGATGCGTCTCATAGATCACGGTCTCTTCCCAGGCGCGGCGGGGATGGCGGTCGTCGCCCCAACTGAACTCGGTCTCGGCCACCCGGCACTTCGGCATGCCGCGGGCATTGTCGCGCCGGTCGAAAGAGAGATCGGCCCGCGGCGAGCCGAAGCGATAGCCGAGATGCGCGTCGCTCCATTTGATCGCGCCCTGCAGCGCGCGGGCGTAGGGATCGAGCACCAGCTTGTTCGCATTGAACCGGTGGCCGCGCTCGGGCTGGTAGGGCCCATGCACGCGATAGCCGTAGAGCAAGCCGGGGCGAGCGTCCGGCAGGTAGCCGTGCCAGACCTCGTCAGTGCATTCCGGCAGCGGGATGCGGGCGGTCTCCCGCATGCTGCTGCGGTCGAAGAGGCAGAGCTCCACTTTCTCCGCGTGCGCCGAGAACAGCGCGAAATTGACGCCGGCGCCGTCCCAGGTCGCGCCCAGCGGCGACGGGCGGCCGGGCCAGACCCGGCTGCGGCTCGCCGCTGCCGCCCGCACCGCCTCAGCCCGCCTCGGGCGCGAGCATGACCGTGCCCAGCGGCGGCAGCGTCAGATTCAATGAATAGGGTTTGCTGCCCCAGGCGACCCCGTCGGCCATGATCCCGCCGCCGTTTCCCGTATTGCTGCCGCCGTAAACCTCGGAGTCCGTGTTGAGCAGCTCCCGCCACCACCCCGTTGCCGGCACGCCGATGCGATAGCCGACCCGCGGCACCGGGGTGAAATTGCAAGCGACAAGGACCGGACGATCTCCCGGCCGGCCACGACGCAGAAAGGCGATCACGCTGTTGTCGGAATCGTTCACGACCAGCCACTCGAAACCCTCGGGCGCGCCATCGTGGACGTGGAGGGCCGGCCATTCGCGATAGAGTCGGTTGAGATCGCGGATCAGCATCTGGATGCCCTGGTGAGCGGGATCGCTCAGCAGATGCCAATCGAGGCTCTCATCGTGGTTCCACTCGCGCTCCTGGGCGAACTCGCCGCCCATGAAGAGCAGCTTCTTTCCGGGATGCCCGAACATGAACCCGTAGTAGGCGCGCAGATTGGCGAAGCGCTGCCACCGATCGCCGGGTATGCGGCCGATCAGCGAGCGTTTGCCGTGCACGACCTCGTCGTGGCTCAAGGGCAGGACAAAGTTCTCGTAAAACGCATAGAGCAACCCGAAGGTAAGGTCGTTGTGATGCCAGCGCCGATGGATGGGATCGAGGCTCATGTAGCGCAGCGTGTCGTTCATCCACCCCATGTTCCATTTGAATCCGAATCCGAGGCCGCCGAGATAGGTCGGACGCGACACTCCGGGCCACGCCGTCGATTCCTCGGCGACGGTGGCGATCCCCGGCTGCTCCCGATACGCGATCTCGTTCATGCGCTTGAGGAATGCGATCGCATCGAGGTTCTCATTGCCGCCATGAGCGTTCGGGATCCACTGGCCCGGCTCGCGGCTGTAATTCAGGTAAAGCATCGAGGCCACGGCGTCGACGCGCAACCCGTCGAGGTGGAAGCGCTCGAGCCAGAACAGC
>Ga0126378_10001695_pt1 | contig 16278 bp, 9 predicted proteins | sample PanSoiMetPlot_23_FD_92587 | JGI IMG/M metagenome (GOLD analysis project Ga0126378, IMG submission 92587) | Tropical forest soil microbial communities from Panama - MetaG Plot_23 | ecosystem: Environmental > Terrestrial > Soil > Tropical forest > Bulk soil | place: Panama | collected 2016-02-17 | reverse complement strand
TGGGTTGCGGAAATGTGGGACAGGTGACCCCTCCCAGGCTACGCCTGTCCCACTCAAGTAGCCGAAACTACGTGAAGGCAAAGGCCAACAAGTAATTCGTAAACCGCAGGTCGCTGGTTCGATCCCAGTCGCCGGCTCCATCGTCTGAATCTGAATGTAGTCCACGGTGGATCGAATCAGATTCCATTTGACGGCAAACCCACGCGACTTGCGGTGAAGGTGTTGAGAGAATTTTCTGTGAAAAAATTGAATTATCCGTTTCTTCTGTGATCCCAGCATTCTCTCGATACCACTTGCGATAATAAGTACAAAATATGCATGTATTTAATACGTACAGCCGGTAGGAGATAACATGCCAGCCCAAGAACATCACCGTTACACATCGAGCCCCTCTCAGACCGATCCCCCCGCTGCGTCCCTCTAATTCCGCTGAATCGTACGCCGTCTTTGCGGCCCGTTCGTCTAGAATGCGAGGGGGGCGGCGGACCTCTTTCCTCTCAGCGTGACACGGAGGCACCTCGTGCATAGTGTGCGACGAGTTTGGATCGCGGATCTCGCCAATCTAAAGAAGTCGGTTGCACCTTGTATCCACATATTACGATTGCAGCGATCGCGTATGACCATCTCACCGCCGCATCAGCCATATTCGATTCTATTAAAAATCTATAGCAAAATAATTTTCGGACAACAGCCGCGGCGGCAAAAAGGCATGATGAATGCAACAATTCTGGAATGATACGCAGTCCCACGCCATGCTAACAAAATCCTTCGGCATTGAATAACCATAACCGCAAGTACTACTTGCTAGACAAACCCCATGCCTTCATTAACCCTGACGGAACAAGACAATAATCGTTCACTCAAAATACAAGAGGGCGATCAAATCACTATTGTACTGGAGGAGTCACCGACCACGGGTTATCGTTGGGCCTTCGAACCGAGCGAACCGCGGATTCTCCTGCTTCAGCAGGACAAGTTTTCGCCGGGGGGTAGCGGCGTGGGCGGGGGTGGTAAACGAACGTTTAGTTTCATAGCGCAACCTGCAGGCGCCATAAGGCTTGAATTTAAACTCTGGCGCGACTGGGAAGGAGATAGCTCAATTCGTCGCCGGTTTACCGTGAGGAACGAGCGTGCGGCGTGGTCTTCTTCTCACTCTAGGAGGACCCGACGATGGCCTAACAACTGGGGGAAGGTCAAAAAGCCGCGGTGAAAGGGTGCGCATATGCCTAAATTGTTAGTACCTACCATTAGCGAGCGATTGGCTCAGACACTGTGCATCAACTATGTTTCTCGAATGAATACAATTCTGCTCATTCTTCCAATGATTGCAGTTCTAGCCGCTACCCCTTCACTCAGTTCCGCTTGGGGACCGGAAGGCCACGAAATCGTCGGCGTTGTGGCCCAGCACCATTTGCGCTCATCCCATGCCAAACAGAAAATTCTAGAGATTCTTGGTGATGAGACGTTGAAAGAAGCATCCACTTGGCCTGACGCGGTCAAGCACCGTCATAACCCAAGAAACCTTCCGGAAGCCCTCCGCGATGACCAAGACTCAATCGATTTTGTAATCGCTGCCGCGCCTGGCAAGCCAAATGCGGACAATGAGAGATGGCATTTTGCGAATCTGCCGCTTGGTGCTCCCGACTATCAAAGCGTGTTTTCATCCTATCCAGAGTTACCCTCTCCTGATAACCCATTCACCAGTCCGCGGGACATCGTCCACGTAATCAACGTCTGCATTCAACGTTTGCATGGCCATTCCGTTTCCGGATACGAACTGTCAGAGAAAAATGCCTTGCGGTTTCTGGTGCACCTTCTCGGCGATATCCATCAACCACTCCACATCGCCTCTGGCTACTTCGCGGCCTCCCCGGCCAGTCCATCTGATCTACTCATAGGTGATCCCAAGACTATCGCAGATGGCCACCTCAAAGGGGATCGCGGCGGTAATAGCCTCTTCTATCAGGAGCAACCAGCCGAAGAACTACATGCTCACTGGGACGGGGATCTCGTAAAATATGCGATCCGAACGGCCCCACACGGCGTTCGACATAATGTGGATGACTATGCCGCCTATCTTGCAACCTTAAAACCTGAGTCCGGGTGGAAGCCCACAGGTGATATTACGAAGTGGGCCGAACAAGTTGCCAACGAATCACTAGCGAATGCCAAGACCGCGTACGCCGCTGTTACACCCACTGACATAAAAGTTCATCACTACACAGTCTCGACCGGGCACGGGTCAACGCCAGTGGATGGGTATCCCATCCAGCTCACTACTCATTATGATGCTGACGATGCACCAATGGTGCAAATACAGCTCGCCAAAGCAGGCTATCGTTTGGCGAAAATCCTCGACGCCATCTGGCCATAAGCAGGGCTCCGAGCTCTGAGGGAGGTCTCCACGATGAAAATCTCGCTAGAAAAGAACCTTGCATTTGCTCGTCAGCCGAAGCCGATCCTCGCTAAAGACGTCGGCCGTTTTGTCAAAGCGAAGCCCGCCGGTAAGCGCCTCGAAGGCGCGCAGCTCGAGGTCTCGCGTCTTCTTCCCGCCAAAGGCGAACACAGTATCGAATCGGCGCTCGACTCGGCAAACAAAGCCACCCTTCGAATCACCAACTTCGACGTTGGCCGGCATGAGTTTCCGCCCAACATAGAGACCAAAGGGATCAAGACACTCGGGGCCAAATCTCGCAACTTTTCCAAACCGCTGGTGACTCAAGCTCACCGGCCCGATCACCTGGCGCTACAACCTGTCCCACGCGCGCTGCCGAGTAAGCTTCGGACGCCACCGTTTTTTCAGAGCTTCCGCAGCCCTGACGACGTGAAACTGGGAAACCAGGCGACAACCGTTTTCCCACCCGACAACCGGATGGTCTTCGCGGACACGAACTATCCCTGGTCAACGTGTGGCCGAGTCGATTCGCCACTCGGTCAAGGCAGCGGCGCCATGGTCGGTCCTCGGCACTTGCTCACGGTCAGCCACGTCATTCAGTGGAATAACGACGGCACGGCCGGTTGGGTGCGATTTCGACCAGCGTACTTTGCCCCGAGTGAACCATTCGGCGACGCGTGGGCCGTTCGTACCTACTTTAAGTATAAGGTCCAAGGTCCGACGGTCGATTGGATCGAAGGGATGTACGACTACGTCGTGTGCGTGATGGATCGGCGCATAGGCGACTGGACCGGTTGGTTGGGCGGCAAAGGCTACACCGACGCTTGGGACGGTGGCGCCTATTGGGCGCACGTCGGTTACCCCGGCGATCTCACCGGGGGGAACCGACCGACGTTCCAAGGCGGCATCTCATTGGACGGCGTGTGGTGGGAACCCGATGCCCACGAGGCCATGTCGCACATTGGTGACGTTTGGCCGGGGCAATCCGGTGGACCCTTCTTTGGATGGTGGAGTGGGTGGCCGTATGCCGTTGCGGTGCAAAGCTCACAGAACTCGAGCGAGAACAATGCCAGCGGAGGCCAAGACTTGGTCGATCTCATTCTACGCGCGAGAGCGGACTTTCCGTAGGGGCGATGGCATATTCGCAGAACCTACGGCGTGGCCGCCTTGATGATCGAGGGCCTGAGAGGGAGGCGACCCCAGTACCGGACGAAAATCACCGGGTCAGACTAAGTACGAAGCGATCGTCCTTGAGAGAGGTGTCACACACGATAAAGAATTCGAGATCTGGGCCAACAAGGTCTGGAAGTATGGCTCTGGGTCCGGCGCCGAAGCCTCTCTCAAGGATTTCAGAAAAGACATCATTATCGAAATGTACAACGAGGCGGGACAGTTGGTGATCGCCTATATTGTCTATCGGTGCTGGGTCTCCGAATTTCAAGCCCTGCCAGATCTCGATGCGAATGCCAATGCAATCGCAATCCAGAGTATCAAGCTGGAAAACGAAGGGTGGGAAAGAGATGACGCGGTCGTGGAACCGGCCGAACCGTCATTCGTCTAAGCGGCATAATGTGGAGCGGCCATGCGGGGATTGAGTGATAACGAGTTGCTAGGACTTTGGGAAGAAGGCCGAGCACTGCCGAACCAGCGTCGTGCGTTAGCCATGCTCATGGCCGGATGTCCAGAAGGTGCCTTGGAGGAGCTGGTGTTGTAGCCGGAAGCTCATGTATCTAATCCACGGCCCAGTGCGCTGGCGGAATACCTAAAGGAGCGAAACGAAGAACTCCAATGAGCAACTTTCTCGCGGCAGTAACGGTGACGGCGGCCCTACGGCGAACCTTGCAGAAGGCCCTCGATGATGCCGCGAAGATCCAGACCTATGTACTAAAACAAACAGCAATTAGTGAAAACAAATACCACTGAACCCGTGCACTCTTTACCTGAATCATTTTGAATTGTTCCTCTACCCCTTCTGATCCATGTCTGGGGATAATTCATGAAGTTTTTTACTTCCTACCTGTTTGAAGTCTTGGGTATTTCTATGGAGGAATGAGTCGGCATGACGCTTGCTCCAGCATCACATGAGACATGTGTGGTTACTCATGACCGTGCCGCCCCAGTGGTACTGGCATCGGCGGAGCCAGCGTGGGTTCTGCCGTCTTCGCTATCGGGTAAGGCAGCATGGCCCAGTCGAGGATTCGGGCTGGGCTCATGAACGAATACTACTGCGTCTTCATCCGTAGCGAGGACGCTTACAGCGTGGTCCGGTTTGGCGCTGATCAAACCGCAGTGAACAGGGGAAAAGGTCATGCAATCAGCGTTGAGCAGCCGCCGACCCAGACGCTGCAGCTTGACCGAGCCCGCATCATTCCTTTCTGGGATGCTAAAGTGGCTGGTACGCCCCGGCAGTTGAGCTTGCGTCCCTATGGGGCGACGGAAGCAAAACCTTTATGAGGGTATGCTTCCGGTAAGAAATAGTCCGCGAAAGTAACGCCGTTTACCGAAGGAGAGGATCATGGCAGGCACCTGGCAGCCACTTGCGCATCAACCGACTTTCAACGCGAGCACGATGCTGCTGCTCACCGATGGACGCGTCATGTGTCAGGATGCTGGCACAGCGAACTGGCACCTCCTCACCCCAGACGCCAAGGGTAACTACGTTAACGGCTCATGGTCGAACGCGGCCCCGATGCACCACACGCGGCTCTACTACGCTTCCGCCGTGCTGAAGGATGGGCGCGTCTTCGTCTCGGGCGGGGAATACAGCGATGGCTCGCAAAGCGAGACCACCACCGGTGAAACCTACGACCCGCGCAACGATACGTGGACCGAGATCACCGCGCCGGCCGGCTGGACCGAGGTCGGTGACGCCCCATGCACGGTTCTGCCAGACGGCCGGGTTCTGGTGGGGCAGATCAACGGCACCAAGACGGCGATCTACGACCCCGTCGCGAACAAGTGGACTGCCGCTGGCGCGAAGGGCGATGCCAGCTCCGAAGAAACGTGGGTACTCCTGGGCGACAACACCATCGTCACCGCCCAGTGCACCGCTCATCCGGGCGCGGAGAAATATCTTATCTCGGGCAACGAGTGGGTCAGCGCCGGCAGGCTTCCGGTGGATCTCGTCGAAGCGGCATCGATCGAAATCGGCGCGGGCGTGACCCTGCCCGATGGCCGTGCCTTCTTTGCCGGCGCAACACCGCACACGGCGATCTACACCCCGCCAGCTGACCCGGCGCAGCCTGGCTCATGGACCGCCGGCCCGAGCATCCCGAACGACAAGAACGGTAAGACTTGCGGCTCCAAGGACGCGCCCGGCTGCCTGCTGCCCAACGGCAACGTCCTCTTCGTCGTGGGCCCGGTCGACGGCGTCTCCGGCGACTACCTGACACCCACCTACTTCTATGAGTTCGATGGCACGAGCCTCATTCGCGTGCCCGATCCTCCTAACGCCGGCAACCAACCTTACACGGGGCGCATGATGTTGCTGCCGACGGGCCAGGTGCTCTTCGCCGCCGGGTCCCCGCAAGTTTACATCTACACGCCGTCGGGTTCACCGTCCAACGCTTGGCAGCCGACGATTACCAACGTAACGCCCACCCTGATCGCCGGAATGTCCCATACCCTGTTCGGAACACAGCTGACCGGATTGTCGCAGGCGTGCGGTTATGGCGACGACACCGGCTGCGCAACGAATTACCCACTGGTGCGTTTGCGTAATCCCGTTGACGGTTCCGTGTGCTATTGCCGTACGTTCGACCACAGCACAATGGCGATTGCCACCGGCAACACTGTCCAATCGACGTCGTTCGCCGTACCGACCAGCACGCCTGTCGGGCACTACGAGCTGGCTGTTGTCGCCAACGGGATCGGGTCGTCCAGTGTCCCGGTCTTTGTTTCAGTCCTCAAAATTCCGTTCGACTGGGAAGCAGTATGGCAGTGGCTCATTGGCAGCCTAGCCGACGGTCCGCTGTGGGCGATTGGGCCCAACGGACCAATCCCGGTCGATCCCATGGGGCCGGAAATCGTCAAGAGAGCGCGCGACGCGAGGCGCCAGATGCTGCAGGCAGTGCGCGCACTGCAGCACATCGGATCCCAGACCGTACGGCAACGGCTGAAGATTAGCCAGAAGATGCCGCGATCCTTCGATCTGGAAGCCGACGAGGGTCCCGGCAAGTCGAAAGCAGCGAAGACCGTCCGGCAAAAGAAGCGTCCACCCAAGACCGCGAAGGGCAAGAAAGCCAAATAGTGGTAGTGAAAAAGTAAAGTTATGAGCGTGGTACGTGTACGTGGCTCCTGCTTTCTGTCACTGCAGGGGAGGACCTGGCATTCATAACTCATGAATCTTCAGACTCGACGACTTCTCATCATTTCTCAATCTCGAGAGGCGTTGTGGAAAGCAATGCGTGAAAGCCGGAAAGAGTGGATTACACTATGCCGCGATTTACAAACCTTGAAAGAATGTCCTCAGATTCTAGCGCCTTCGTCCATATCGGCGACTATAAAAGTAAGGAATGTTCATGACGTTACGTCTGGGTAAAAACGCACGAGGACTACGGAGTACAGAACGAGTGACAGTGTGTTGATTCAATGTGTTGATCTTTTGGCAACTTTACCGCGATAACTCGAAAGGAGCATCCACCATGGCAACTGTTGTCCGCATACCGATCACTAACGTCTACGCCGATGGCGACTATACCGGCGTCATCCTGGTAGGGCATGCAAAGAAACCGATGAATGTTCTCCTCGACACCGGCAGCAGCGCGCTGGCGCTCGACGGAACGAAGTACACACCGGACTATGCCAACGGCGATCAGTCCTCCAATCTCGCGCAGACCGATTCCTACGGCGACGGCAGCAGTTGGACCGGCGCGGTCATCAATTCAACCCTTACTGTCGGCGCGGGCGCTGCGAGCGCCGCGCTGAATGGCGGGAACGTCGCGGTCGCCTATGAAGCATCTGCTGACATGTTCGGAAAGACCGACGGCATTCTCGGCCTAGCCTATGCACCGCTCGACGATGCGTTTCAGATGCCTCAGGATACGTCGAAACACCATTACACGTCCGGAGAGGTCCGCTCCGGCACGAAGCAGGACCTGGTTCCATACCTGACGCAGCTCGCCGACACCGGCGTCACTTCGGACAAGATTTCGTTCTATACGCGCCGCTCGTTTGTGCATGTAGGCGCAGGTAGCGCGAACGACCCGCTGAACAAGGGTTGGATGATCGTGGGCGGCGGCGAAGAGAGCACTGATCTTTATACGGGCGCGTTTCAGTCGGTGAAGGTGCTGTCCGACACGTGGTACTGCACGAACCTCAAAGCAGTGATCGTCGGCTCCGCGTCGCCGATTGCAGGCCGCATCCGGGGGCCGCAAGGCATGCCATCGAATTCGATTATCGACAGCGGGACAAACAGTCTGAATCTCAGTCCGCAGATGCTGACGGCGATTCTTTCGAAGTTTCCGGCCGCGCAGAAGACGCTGCTCTCGAATGCAATTCATCAAGGTCAGCTCGTGCCGCTGGCGGATCTGAAGCTTGAGACGTGGCCCACGATCTCGTTCGTGCTGCAGGGTGATGCAGGCGATGTGAAGCTCGACGTGCCTCCGTCCAATTACTGGCAGGTGAATACGCAGCAGGCCGGTAGAGCCGCAGCAGCGATTACGCTGGGGCAGCCGGGGCTAGTGATTTTGGGCCTGCCACTGATGAACGGTTATTTCACGATCTTCGACGGCGAGGCGGACGGCGGCAAGGGTGTGGTGAAGTTCGCGAAAGCTAAAGTTTAGCTGGCGCGCCGCACGGCGATCCATGACGTATATCATCGCCGAACCAACCCATGCAGTTGACCGGGGACAGTTGCGTTGAACGTGACGGGAGCAACTGTGTACGTCGGAGCTTTGGGAATGGTTCCCGAGGATGCGGTACACAGAGACCATATTCTTGCACCTGAAGTATTGGTAGAGGACTTTACGAGTGATCTTGCCCAGGACCGCCATGTGAAAAGTATGCTATCCCTTTATTGAGGAGTCGATGCTAGGTCAGCTGAAATTGGGATAAAAAAAGTTTCCATTTATTTTGTTACGACTTCTTTGGACAGGCGACTCCACGCCCGGAAAACTTTTCATTTTTTCCGTTTTTGTAGAAAATCGCTTCGTCTTGATATCAATTGGTTACGACCTTAAAAGTTTCCATAATTTTTGTCACGACACAGTGACCGCCGCCCCTCCCAAGGGCATCCATGAAACTTTAGTCCGAAAGGACTGTCATGGCAGCTTCCCAACTGAACATCACATCGAACACGCCGCTGGGCGCCACCCTAGTGCCGGGCGGAGCCACTTTCCGCACCTGGGCACCGACCGCGCTGGAGGTATACATCGCACTGGGACACCCGACCGGCACCGCGCCTGGTGCTTTTCCTAAAAATGCAGGCGACTTGCTCGTGAAAGACGCCAATGGCTATTGGGCTGGCTTTGTTCCCGGCATCCAGGACGGCGATCTCTACCGCTTCTACGTGGTCGGAACCGGGAGCGAGGGCTTCAAGCGCGATCCGTATGCGCGCGAGCTGGAGTTTAATGGATATCCCGACTGCAACTGCATTGTGCGCAACCCAGCCGACTACCCCTGGCACGACAGTGCGTTCCGTCCGCCGGCCTTCAACGATCTAATCATCTACCAATTTCATATCGGCGTGTTTTATGCGAAGGATGCCGCCGGCAACGACATCCGCCCCCATCGCGTCTGCAAGATGCTAGACGTAGTCGATCGGATCGAATATTTTGCAGACCTCGGCGTAAACGCGATCATGCCGCTGCCGTTTCAGGAATACCAAGGGGAAAACAGCCTTGGTTACAATGGCACCGATCTTTTTTCGCCCGAGATGGATTACTCCGTGCCGCCAGGGGAGCTCACACCCTATCTCGGACGCGTCAATCGCCTGCTGGCGGCAAAAGGATGTGCTAATCTAACCGCCCCTCAACTAACCGGTCAGATCAATCAGTTCAAAGTATTTATAGATCTCTGCCATCTCTATGGCATCGCGGTGATCGCGGACGTTGTCTATAACCATGCGGGAGGGGGGTTCGATGATCAAAGTATTAAGTTCTTCGACCGGCAGCCTTACACGACTGACAACAACAGTCTGTACTTCACCGACCAGGACCACGCCGGTGGACGTGTCTTCGCGTTCTGGAAACGGGAGGTGCGGCAATTCCTGATTGATAACGCCAAATTCCTGCTCGAGGAGTATCACGTGGATGGCCTGCGTTACGATCAGATTACGGTGATTGCAGAAAGTGGCGGCTGGTACTTTGCCCAGGACCTCACGAACACCCTGCGCTTCATGAAGCCGAGTGCCGTCCAGATCGCCGAATACTGGGGTGGAGAACGCTGGAAAGGTGTCGCCGTCCCGCCGTATGGGATGGGCTTTGACATCGGCTACAGCGACACGCTTCGCGACAGCCTGCGCGCTGCCATCGGCGAAAGCACAGGTGGCCGGGATGCCTACGTCAATCTCGATCCCTTGCGCGATGCCCTGTACTTCACGCACAAAGACCCAGGCCGTTGGACCGTGTTTCAATGCATCGAAAACCATGACTTGTTGTACTTTGATCACCAGGGCCGCGACCGTCAACCACGCATCGCGGCTCTCGCGGACCCGGCCGACGCGCGATCTTGGTATGCCCGTACTCGGAGCAAAGTCGCAACCGGTCTATTGCTAACCGCTCCAGGTGTGCCGATGCTCTTCATGGGTCAGGAATTTCTCGAGGACAAGTACTGGACGGACTGGCCCGGGAGGCCCGAGTTGTTGATCTGGTGGGCGGGTCTCGAAGGCCAAGACAAACACATGTCGGATCAACATCGCTTCACGCGCGACCTTATGTGGCTGCGGCGCAAGCATCCAGCGCTGCGCGGTGAGGGGATCAACGTGTTCCACGTGCACAATGAGAACCGCGTGATCGCGATGCACCGCTGGCTGCCCAGCATCGGGCGCGACGTGGTCATCGTCGCCAGCCTCAACGAGAACACGTTTTACAACTATAGTTATCACATCGGTTTTCCCGGCGGGGGGCACTGGAACGAAGTCTTCAACAGTGACATTTACGACCAGTGGTTCAACCCCAATGCACAAGGGAACCCCGGTGGCGTCAGCGCCAATGGGCCGGTGTGGGACGGAATGCCAACCTCGGCAGGCATCACGTTGCCCGCGAACAGCCTGCTGGTGTTCGCACGCGATTGGGGAGATTTCTGAAAGGGAAGCCTGTTGCACCTAAGACTTGATGCGATTCTTAATCAACGGTGACGCCATCATTGTTTGCTACCACGCTGCTACCAGGACAGGACAAACTGGCCCCATCTGGCGCGATGTCGCGGGCATCCTGCTTTGTGGTTTCTTGTGAGATTACGTTGTCTGAGGTTGGATTTCCTGAAACTCATAAACCGCAGGTCGCCGACATCCGTAACACGTACCACGCATGGCGCAACTTGGTATTTGTGCTTCGTGCTAGGTGGTGGGGCCCCACCGGTTTTTCTTTCCCATGTATATTTCAGCCGGTCAGTGCATATTCAGGGGAACCCCTTCCAAAATTTTCCAACCCCCACCGGGGGTCTATTGCAAGGCGGAACGGTGAATTGACCATATGACAATTCCGGAATCACAGCTTAAAGTTTGGTCAGGGCAAGGAGCGACAGCAGGCTCTCGGGAAACGTATGATTCGATTAAGCCTGCACTTAGCAGTTATTCGTTCCCGACTGCTCGGATTCTCCATGATCCTTGTATTCATAGGCGTCAGTGGGGCCGCGCTTCACAATTCTCTTCAACTGGGTGGAATTGCCCTTGCTCTTATTGGTTATATTGGGTGGCGAGCTTTTTCAAGGCGACCATGAATGCCACAAAAGATCGTGGATAAAATAACTAGAATGAGGATCCGCGGGGTGAGTCTGCGATCGACGCCACTACAGCCCGTCCGCATTCGGTGTCGGGAGCGGCAGCGCGTTGACACCGGCGGTCACGTCGTGGCAAGAAAGTGCGCGTTCACGCCACCGTTCGCTGAACAGCCTCAGGAAACTCGAGACTCTTGCCGGGAGGTTCCACTGACACCACAGCGTTTCCGCTCTGATCCATGGTGATTCTTTTCTCACGTCCGTCGAACGTCGGCGTAGGCTTCCGTCACCCGCATGAGGGACCATGACTATCAAGCTGCACTCTCAGGATTGGAACCAGCGGCGGACGGGGACGTCGCGCGGGCTGGGCGCTGCCGTGATTCCCGGCTTACCACCGGCATTCGTGCCGGAGGGTGCGGAAACCGAGGAGATCGTCGCCGAACCTCGGCCTGCTGTCCGTGGTGCCGGCTCCCGGCCGGGATCCCTCGACCTGACGTGCGACCTCAATCCGGGCGAGGCGGCCGTGCTCGCGGTTCGTCACCCGTCGGGCGCGCTCACGTTCCACGCCCCGCGTGAGTCGGTCAGTCGTAGGCGGAGCGGGCGGACGGAGGTCCGATTCATTGTCGTGGTCCCGAGCGCCACAGAGGGAGAGGCGCCGGCGAGCCGTGGCGTCGTCAGCAAGGCCGTGAAAGCTGTTGTGGTGAAGGTGGGCGGCAAGATCCTGGACGCAGCGGTCGGGCTGGTGTTGTCGACGCTTGCCGAGACATTCGAGTCAGCGGTGTGGAGGAAGAAAAGCCTCAAAGAAGGCTGGCTCCAGGTCACGAAAGAGAGTCTCGCGAGCGGCAAGCTCGAGAGGGGGAAGCCTTCTTCAACCGAGCGTTCGCTGCTGCTCATCCACGGCACTTTCTCGAACGCTGCTAACGCCTACCGGTCGCTTGCACAGTCGAGCTTCTTCGACGACGTCAAGCCGCTGTACGGCACACGCATCTTTGCGTTCGATCACTTCACGATCAGCAAGACGCCGGAACAGAACGTCCGGATGCTGCTCGAGGAGCTGCCGGACCAGAAATTCACGTTCGACGTGATTACCCACTCGCGGGGCGGATTGGTGCTCCGCAATTTGGTCGAGCGGTCGAGGGTCTTCGGACGACTCGCCGACCGCTTTACCCTTGGCCGCGCCATCCTCGTCGCCGCGCCCAACGAAGGGACGCCGCTCGCGACACCCTCGCGATGGGAGAACACCGTCGGGTGGGTGGCCAACCTGTTCGAGTTGTTTCCCGACAACCCGTTCACGACCGGCGCCGAGTTCGTGGCCAACGGGCTCGTCTGGATTGCCAAGCATGCGTCGGGTGATCTGCCGGGGATTCACTCCATGGACGGTGACGGCGATCTGATCCGCGAGCTGCAATCGCCGCCCGGTCCGCCGGCCGACCGCTATTCCGTGCTGGCCGCCAACTACAGCCCGAGCGGCAGCGTCCTCACGCGCCTGCTCGACATGGGCATCGATCAGTTCTTCAACACCGCCAACGATCTCGTCGTGCCGTCGGAAGGCGGCTGGCGCGTCGATCCGTCGGGCGGGTCGTTCGTGCCCGGCTCGCGGATCGGCTGCTTCGGGCCGGGGGGCAACATCGCGCGCAACGACGTGACGCACGTCAACTTCTTTGCGCAGCCAGAGACTGTGCAGTTTCTCGTCACGGCGCTCAGCGATCAGCCGCAGAAGCTTGAGCCCCTCGATCCCGCCGAGCGTCTCCCGGACCGCCGGCTGATACGCGCAGGCGGTCCGGGCGTGTCCGCGCCGGCGATTGCCGTAGCGGGGAGACCGGCCGCGGCCAAACGCGCGCGAATGAGGGGTCGCGACGTGCGTCCGAGCCCAGCAGAGGTCGAGGGGCAACTCGCCCTCACCGTCGTCAACGGCGACCTGACATTCGAGGAGGAGCCCCTGCTGGTCGGTCACTACCGCGCCACACGCCTCATGGGAACCGAAAGCATCATCGACAAGGTGCTCGGTCACGCGATGAGCGATTCGCTTGATCTCGGCGTGTATCCCGTGGAGCCGGGCACACACCGCATCTTCCCGAACCGGTCCGCCCCGCGCGAGCTGTCTTGGCAGACGCCGCGTCCCAGGGCAGTGATCGTCGCCGGGTTGGGACAGGAGGGGAAGCTTCGGTCAGCGGACCTCGTTCACACCGTGCGTCAGGCTGTGATCGCGTGGGTCGAGCGCGAAGTCGAACGCGGCGCACAGGAGGCCGCGTTGTCGCTCGCCGCAACCCTGCTCGGGAGCGGAGGCACCGGCGTCACACCCGGTCAGGCCGCACAGCTCGTCGCGCAGGGGGTGTATCAAGCCAACGAGCTGATACGGCGATCGTCGGATCGCCGGCGTTTGCCGGAAGTCCGCGAGCTCCGCTTAGTCGAGCTGTATTTGAACCGCGCGACTGAGGCCTGGGAGGCATTGAAGATGCTTGCTCACGCCTCGCCGACGCGGTACCGCGTGACCGAGCCCATTGTCGCGGGAGCCGGCTCACTGGAACGTCCGCTCGTGTCCGGCTATCGCGGCGCCGAGTACGACTACATCACCGCTGAAACCCGTCAGGACGTGAATGGAAATCCATTCATCTCGTACGCGCTCGACACGAAGCGGGCGCGAACCGAAGTGCGCGCACAAGCCACGCAGGCGCGACTCCTGCACGACCTCGTCGCGACGGCCTCGAGCGAGCTGAACACCGATCAACAGATCGGCCGGACCCTCTACAACCTGCTCGTGCCGCTCGAACTCGAGGCCTTCCTGGCGAGCTCAGGCGAGACGCAGATCGAGGTGGACAAGGGGACGGCTGGTATTCCGTGGGAGCTGCTCGATGACGCCTCGCCAACCCGGTCGCCGCAGGCCAAACCCTGGGCCATTCGATCGAAGCTCCTCCGCAAGTTCAGAACCGAGACATTCCGGACCCAGGTGACCGAGGCCGACACCGACGCGTCGATTCTCATCATCGGCGAGCCTGAATGTCCCCCGGACTACCCACCGCTTCCCGGCGCGCTCGAAGAGGCTCGGGAGGTCTACAAGCTCCTGACCTCGGCCTCGGAGCTCGCTCCCGAAAGCGTCAGACGCCTGTTTGCCGAAGACCAGATGCAGAGCGGCCCAGACGCCCGTCAAGTGGTCGATGCCTTGTTCGAACGGAGCTGGCGTGTGGTCCACGTCGCCGGCCACGGCGAGCCCGTGAGCCCGAAGGGCGATCGCGGAGGCGTGGTCCTGTCCAATGACACGTTCCTCGGAGCCAGCGAGATCAAGGCCATGCGCGTCGTGCCGGAGCTCGTGTTCGTCAACTGCTGTCATCTGGCGGCCGGGTCGCGGCGATCGCTGCTGCGCGAGCCGCAACGTGGCATATTCGACCGCGCCGCCTTTGCGTCGAGCCTTGCACAGGCCTTGATCGAAGTCGGCGTCCGCTGCGTGGTCGCCGCGGGTTGGGCCGTCGACGATTCGGCGGCGAGCGCCTTTGCCACGACATTCTACGAAGCCCTTCTGAGAGGGGAGCGTTTCATCGATGCTGTGGCCGTGGCGCGCGGCAAGGCGTTCGAGTTCGACGGCAACACTTGGGCGGCGTATCAGTGCTATGGCGATCCCGACTGGAGGTTTAAGTTTAAACGGAAGGGCGCCTGGCCCACGGCATCGTCACCGCCACGCGACGACGAGTTTGACGATGTGGGATCGGTACCCGCGTTGCGGCTGGCCCTCAATACGTTGATGGTGCAGTCGACGTTCCAGGGCTACGACGCCGCGTATCAGCTGAAACGGGTCCGGAATCTCGAAGAGCGCTGGGAGAAGATGGGCTGGGGCGCGTCAAGCGACCTCGCGGAGCTGTTCGCGCGCGCACATACCGCCGCGGGAAACCTGACCGACGCGATTCGTTGGTAAGAGAAGACCATCGCCACTGCCGAGGGGAATATCTCGTTCCGCACACTTGAGCAGGTCAGCAACCTGCGGATCCGCCGCGCTCTGGATGAGGCTCGCTCTGCTCAGGTCGAACGGGAACGGTTGGCTGCGGCCGCCGGCGGGCGAACCTCGGCACGCGAGCGTGCGAAGGCCAACACGCGTCTGCGTGCGGCGATCAGTACGGCGCGCGGGACGATCAAGGACGAAATGAAGCGCCTAGATCGATTGACGGAGCTTCAGGATACGGTGGAACGCGCGAGCATACGCGGATCGGCGATGAAGCGTCTCGCGACGCTCGAAACGGACGCGGGCCGCAGCGAGGCCGCGCGGCGCGCAATCGGCGAGATGGCGAGATACTACAAGCGCGGCGTCGAGATCGCGCGCGAGCGGAAGGCAGACAACCTGTTCTATCCGGCCCTCAACCTAATCGTCGCCGAGGTCGCCCAACATGCCGGAACAGCGACATGGAAAGGACTGCCGAAGACGCTCTTCGACGAAGCGCGGGCCAGTGTCGGTGCCAAGAACAAGTCGAGCCCGGACTTCTGGAGCCTGGTGGCTGTGCCGGAATTGCAGTTGTACGAGGCGGTGGCGCGCGGCAATCTGAACGGGAAAGCGGCGGCGGAGATCATCCGGTCATTCAAGGACGTTTTTCAACGCTCGAGGGGTAGGAGCGACATCGCCTCCGTCGCCGACACGATGCACTTCGCGCTCGATCCTTATGTCGCGAGGCCGGCGGCCACGGCAAAGACGGCCGCTCGTAAGGTTCTCACAAAAGTCGATGAGCTCATCAAACCACTCAATACGGCCAGCTCATGATGACGTGCAATCCTTGGCACACAAGACCATCTTCTCTCGGCCATAAGAGATTAGCGGGGCAGAAAAGAAGTAGATCAGGTGCACCGTGCTGACTTGCATTTCTGCTATTATGTCGTTGATCACATAGTTGCCTGACTCCGCGATCACATAACGATCACGGCGGCCGTCGTCGCTGATCTTCACAACCCCACCAGCGAGTGACAATGGGCTTCACGCGGATCCATCTTCATATTTTGGATCGATTGTATCTTTGGATTGGCCGGTT
>Ga0126378_10001694_pt1 | contig 16295 bp, 19 predicted proteins | sample PanSoiMetPlot_23_FD_92587 | JGI IMG/M metagenome (GOLD analysis project Ga0126378, IMG submission 92587) | Tropical forest soil microbial communities from Panama - MetaG Plot_23 | ecosystem: Environmental > Terrestrial > Soil > Tropical forest > Bulk soil | place: Panama | collected 2016-02-17 | reverse complement strand
CGGGTATCCGCCTCCGGGCTAACTGCCAGGTTCAGCGGATCAGCCGTACGGATGACGACAACGCAAGCACGAAACTGCGAGGGTGTGATCGTGACCGACGATCGCGTGATCGCGACAACCGCTCTGACGAAGCGGTTCGGCGCGGCGGTGACCGCGCTGGACCAGCTCACCGTGGCCGTCGAGCCCGGGATCACCGGGCTCGTCGGGGCTAACGGGGCGGGCAAGTCGACCCTGATCAAGATCCTTCTCGGCTTGCTGCCTCCGACCAGCGGCAAGGCGATCGTCCTCGGGTGCGACACCGCGACGCAGCCGGAGCAGATTCGCTCGCTGACCGGCTACATGCCCGAACACGACTGCCTGCCGCCGGACGTGACGGCCACCGAGTTCGTTACCCACATGGGCCGGATGGCCGGAGTGCCGCCCACCGCGGCCAAGGAGCGAGCAGCCGAGTCGCTGCGGCACGTCGGGCTGTACGAGGAGCGGTACCGGCAGATCGGCACCTACTCCACCGGGATGAAGCAGCGGGTCAAGCTCGCTCAGGCGCTGGTCGGCGACCCGCGGTTGCTGCTGCTCGACGAGCCGACCAACGGGCTCGACCCGGCAGGCCGCACCGCCATGCTGGAGCTGATCGCCCGGATCGGCCAGATCGGCGGCGACTTCGATATCTCCGTCGTCGTCGCCTCGCACCTGCTCGGCGAGGTCGAGCAGATCTGCGATCACCTCATCGCCATCGACGGCGGCAGGCTGCTCCGGGCCGCATCGATCACCTCGTTCACGTCCGCGAGCCAGGTGCTCGCGATCGAGGTGGATGAGGGAACCGAGGCGCTGGCGGCCGAGCTCGCCAGGCGCGGGATCGACCCGCTGCGCGCCGAGCGCGAGCTGCTGGTGCCGATCGCCTCGGCCGCCACGTTCGACGCGGTGCGTGACGCCGTGGCCGACCTGGGCCTGCCGCTGAACCGGATGGAGCAGCGGCGGCACCGGGTAGAGGAGCTGTTCAGGGATCCAGCGGAGGCAGCGGACATCGGCGCGGCCATGGCCACCGACGGGAGGGCACGATGAGCGCCGGCGCTGCGACGGGCGGGGGTTCGGCGGCGGCCGGGGTCATCCACGACATCGGCTACCAGCGATACGAGGGCCCGCGACTGGGCCGCTTCCAGATCGCAGCCGCCCTGTGCTGGCACAGCCTGAGGTCCGCGTTCGGCATCAGGCGCGGCGCCAAGGCCAAGATCGTGCCAGTGCTGACCTTCGTGATCATGTGCGCGCCCGCCGTGATTAACGCGGTGGCGATGGCACTGAGCTCGTCGCACGCCCGGATCGTCGACTACGACACCTACACGCCGACGCTGCGCGTGATCATCATGCTGGTCTTCATTGCGGCCCAGGCACCCGAGCTCGTGGCTCGGGACCTGCGCAGCAAGGTGCTGCCGTTGTACTTCGCCAGGCCGATGCGCCGCTGGGACTACCCGGCAGCCAAGTACGCGGCATTCACCCTCGCCTGCCTGGCGATGCTCGACATTCCGGTGCTGCTGCTCTACCTGGGCACGGTCTTCCAGGTGCACGGCCTGAGCGCGGTGCTGGCCCAGACCCGGGCCCTGATCCCCGGGCTCCTGGTCGGGCTGATGTGGGCGGTGCTGCTCGCCGCGATCGGGCTGGCCCTGGCCAGCGTGAGCGGTCGGCGGGCGTTCTCGACCGGCGCAGTGGCCATCTTCTTGTTCATGACCTGGATCCTGGCCCACGTGCTCACGACGATCGCATCGCAGCAAAGCCGGGTAGGACCAGGCGGTCCGGCGGGGCCGCCCCGGGGCGCCTTCTGCGCCGCGGACTTTCAGACCGGCACCTCGGCGGCGGCGCACCTGCTCGGCATCATCAGCCCGTTCAATGTGCTCGATGGGGTGCGCCAGTGGCTCGGCGGCACCAATTGCGGCATCGTCGCGAAGCCCGGTCAGTACGGCGCGGTTTACGGGATTGCGCTGCTTGCCTTCCTCGGCGCGAGCCTGGCGGGCCTGTTCTTCCGCTACGCACGGGCGGATGTGGCATGAACGGCACGGGCTTGATCGAGCTGCGCAATGTGTCCCGCTGGTACGGCAACGTGGTCGCGGTCAACGACATCTCGATGTCGCTGGGCGCGGGGATCACCGGGCTGCTCGGGCCGAACGGCGCCGGCAAGACCACGCTGCTGAACATGATGGCCGGGTTCCTGCCGCCATCTCGCGGCGAGCTGACCGTCGACGGGCGCCCGAGCTGGCGCAACCCGGAGGTGTTCAGCACGCTGGGCCTGGTGCCCGAGCGCGATTCGGTGTACGGGTTCCTTTCCGGCTTTGATTTCGTGCGGTCGACCGCGCGGCTGCACCGGCTGGCCGATCCTGATGCGGCCGCCCACCGCGCGATTGCGATCGTGGACATGGCCGACGCGCAGGATCGCAGGATCGCGACCTACTCCAAGGGCATGAAGCAGAGGATCAAGGTCGCCGCGGCGCTCGTGCACGATCCGGCGATCCTGCTGCTCGACGAGCCGTTCAACGGGATGGACCCGCGGCAGCGGCTGCACATGATGGACCTGCTCGAGCAGATGGCCGCGCAGGGGCGGACCATCCTGTTCAGCTCGCACATTCTGGAGGAGGTCGAGCGGATCTCAGGGACCATCCAGGTGATTGTCGGCGGACGGCTGGCCGCCTCCGGTGACTTCCGCGCCATCCGCAGGCTGATGACGAGCAGGCCGCACGTGTTCCTGGTTCGGTCCTCGGCCGACCGGGAGCTAGGGGCCGCGCTGCTCGGCCGCCCCGCGGTGACGGGCGTGGAGATCACCCCGCGCGGGCTGCAGGTGCGAGCCGCCGACTTCGGCACGTTCACCCGGGAGCTGGCCGGGTTGTGCCGGGAGGGCGACATCAGCCTGCGCGAGGTGCTGCCGTCTGACGAGTCGCTCGAGAGCGTCTTCGCCTATCTGGTGGCGTCATGACGGCTCGGACTGTGACGCAGAAGAGGACGGTGAGCCCGGTGCCCGGCATGCTCAACCCGGTCGTGTTCCGCATCACCCTGCGTGCCACGCTGGGCCGCAAGCGCGCCTTCGTCTTCATCCTCATCCCGGTCCTGCTGCTGGCGATCACGGTGTTGCTGCGGCTGGTCGCCAAGAGCCCGTCGTGGCCGGCCGAGTTCCTCGGTGTCTTCGGGTTGTCGGTCGTGCTCCCGCTGACCGCGCTGATCATCGGCACGAGCGCGCTCGGCGCCGAGATCGACGACGGCACCGTCATCCACCTGCTCGCCACGCCGGTCAGCCGGCTGTCGGTGGTGACCAGCAAGTTCGCGGCGGCCGTGGTGCTGACGCTCGCTTTCGGAGCGCTGCCCGAGTTTCTCGCCGGCGCCATCGCCAAGGGCTTCGCGGACCGGCTGACGATCGGCCTGCTGGTCGGCGCGGTCCTGGCGAGCGTGGCCTACAACGCGGTCTTCGTGATGCTGTCGGTGCTGACGACCAGGGCAATCGCCGTGGGCCTGCTGTACTTGCTGGTCTGGGAGGGACTGCTAGGCAACTTCGTCGGCGGCGTCCGGGTGCTGTCGGTCGGCCAGTACTCGGTGAGCGTCGCCAACGCGATCGCCCGGAACTCGGCGCTCAACGCGCACCTGACCACGGGCACGGCAACGGTGATGGCGGTGCTTGTCACCGTTGCCGCGCTGGCCGTGGCCGGCCGGCGACTGTCGTCGTTCGCGCTCAAGGGCGACGCCGTCTGACGCATCGGCTACCCAACCGCCGGGTCCCTGAACGTCGTGCTACCCCATCGACGGTCCGTTGACGGGATTAGCGCGCCATCAGCGGTCCGTTGATGGTGTCGGATGGCAGCATCAACGGGCCCGTCAGCGCGGCGTGTCCGGCCCGGGCCGGAAGCTCGGCCCGTGACCGGGAATGATCACGGAAGCGATCTCGAGGATCCGGGCGCGGCTGCGGGAGAGCGCAGCCGGGTCTGGGCTGAACGGGTCGTCCGCCGGGCCGGCCGCGGCCCACCACGCGTGGGTGCAGACGTAGGCCCCATCGGCGGTGGCGGCCACGGTGCTGATGTCCTGCTCGGTGTGGCCCGGCGTGGCGATCAGCCGGATCGATGGGCTCAGCTCGGCGCCCTCGGCTTCGCGGTCGATCCACAGGTCCCCGTCGTAAGTCGCCCAGTGGTCGTGCACGCGGGCATTGGGGAACAGCGCGGCGTTGACCGTGTGATCGGGATGATGGTGGCTGAATACGACGTCGGTGACCTCGCCGGGCGCCACGCCATGCGCGGCTAGCGCGGCAAGCAGGTCACTGCGAGAGGACACCAGGCCCGGATCGACTACAACGATCACATCGCCGTCGATGAGCAGTGTCACGGAGCTGCCGACGCGATCCCCGTCGTCGTCTTCCCGGACGTAGCCCTCGCACAGCACGTGGACCGTCGCGGTACCGGTCACCGGAATCTCGGTGCGTCTCCACTCGGTGTCGGGCATGAGCCGATGCCTAGCTCGCGGCCGCGCGAGCGGCCTTCATCTGCTTCTTGTACGACCGGACCTCGACCAGCGACTCCTCGTCGGTGATGTCGGCGACCGAATAGCGCGAGTCCTCCTTGCCGAAGTGGCCGGCGGCTTCGCGCCAGCCTGTCGGGCGCACCCCCAGCTGCTTGCCGATCAGCGCGATCGTGATTTGCGCTTTGTAATCCCCGAAGCCAGGCAGCTCAGCGAGCCTGGCCTTGAGGTCCGCGCCGTCGGCTGCGCCCTTCCAGATGGCGCTCGCGTCGCCGTCATAGCTGTCGGTGATGGTCCGGGCGAGTTCCTGCGCCCTGGCGGCCATCGCACGAGGGAATCTGTGCAGTGCCGGCCGCTCGGCGAACAGCCCGGCCAGCGCGTCGGGATCGTAGTCGGCGAGCTCCCGAGCCGTCGGCTCGTGACCGAGCCTGAGCGAGAGCTGATATGGCGAGCCGAATGCCTTCTCGAACGGAACCTGCTGGTCCAGCATCATGGCGAGCAGCAGCGCGAACGGGTCACGGGACAACAGCTCGTTGGCTTCGGGCTCGATCGGCAGTGACAGCGCCATCGCTTCCTCCGTCGTTGGCTTGGGCGGTCCGCGCGGGCTGCCCGCGCCTGGCCGTTGCGCTCATCATCTCGCACCCGACCGAGGACCGCAGGCGGGGAGCTAGTGTGGACCTGACACAGGCGGCCCGGCCCCGCCATCAGGTCAGCAACTTGAACAACTAGGCGAACCAGGGTCGTAGGGAAGCAGAGGAGTCCGGTCATGTCGAGCAAATGGCGGTGGGCAGTCGCCGGATTCGCGGTCGCCATCATCTTGTGGATCGTCGGCATCCCATGGTGGGCGCCGGTCCTGGTCATACTCGCCGCGTTGGCCATCCCCGTGGCGGGCTGGATGATGCTGTCCTCCGATCAGCGCAAGCGGATCAGGCGCATGCGCGATCGAGGACAGCTCGGCAGCGGCCGCTGAACCATGATCACGGACCTTGTTCAGCGGTATCTACTGAGGATGGTCCGTGATCATGAAGCAGGCCACCTGAGGCGGCCGTCGGGGCGGGTCGGCTGCCACCGCGGCCTGACGCGGCGCGCCAGGCCCGCCAGTCGGCTCAGCTAAGCAGGCCGGGGTACAAGAGCGCGAGCTCACGCGGATAGAGCGCGATCAGCCGGAGCTCGTCGTCGGCCAGCGGCTTGCCGGTCGCCGATCCGCAGAGCTGGACGAGCCTGAACACCAGCTCCTCGTCCCCGCTGGCGTCGATCCCGAGCGAATCCATGACGTGGCGGAACCCGGCCATCCCGCCGTACTCCCCGGTGAGCACCACTCGTCCTCGCGTGGCGTGCCAGTCCTGCGGGAATGGCCCGAGGGTCGCATCGTCGTAGAGCTCGTAATTGTGCCGGTCCTTCAGAGCGCCGTCGGCATGGATTCCCGACTCGTGCGCGAAGGCGTTCAAGCCGGCTCCTGGCTGGTTCTGCGGCAACGGCTGCCCGAACGCGTAGCTAGCCCACAACGCGAACCTGCGCGCCCAGGTCAGGTCTATCGGGTCGGCCACCTCGGCCCGCACTCCGAAGGCATGCTGGAAGGCCAGAACGCAGGAGAGCAGGTCGGCATTGCCCGAGCGCTCGCCGATGCCGTTCACGCACGTGTTGACCCATGCGTCCTGCCCGGAGTCGAGGTCACCGAGCGCGCCGGACACCGAGTTCGCCACGGCCATGCCCAAGTCGTTGTGGCAGTGCGTCTCGACCGGCATCTCCGTGGCCGCGGCCAATGTCGCGAACCGCTCCCTGATCCGGCCGGGCGAATCGCCGCCGATCGTGTCGCAGTAGCGGATACGGTCGGCGCCCGCCTCCTTGGCGGCAAGCGCGAACTCGATCAGGAAGCCCTGGTCGGTGCGCGAGCCGTCCTCGGCGTTCACCCCGATCGTGTCGGCGTCGGCGTCCCGGGCGGTCGTCACGGCGGCCGCCATTTCCTTGATGATCGTCGTGCGGTCCAGCTTGCCGCGGAACTTGTGGGCGATCATCTGGTCGGAGGTGGAGATCGACAGGTTGTAGTGGCGCAGGCCGAGCGGCAGCGCCGACTCGACATCGGCCGTGATGGCACGGCACCAGCCGGACAGGCGCAACTGGCCGAACGCGCCCGCCTGGGCGAGCGCGACGTTGGCCCTGACGTAGGGCACCTCGTGGAACAGGTACGGGAAGCCGATCTCGGATTGCGCCACGCCGAGCCGGGCCAGGTAGAAGTTGACCATCGTCTTGCCGAACTTGGACATGCCGGTGCGCGCGGTCTGCACCCCGTCGCGGTTGGTGACGTCAAGGAAATGAACCACCGGCATGGCACGCCTCCGTCGGCTAGCGCACGGCATTGATCTACGTTGATAGTGTACTAGAGCGTCAATGTTGATAATAATCAACTATGCTGTCGCGGAGGCGGGAAAGTCGCTGAGGCGGGAGAAGGTGACGGAGGTGACCGAGTGGATCGGGGCAGCAGAGGCGGCGCGCAGGCTGGGCGTCAAGCAGGCCAGCTTGTACTCCTATGTCAGCCGCGGCGTGCTCACCAGGCGCAAGTCCGCAACCGGCCGCACCAGCCTGTTCAGCGCGGCCGAGGTGGACGCGCTGGCGCGGCGGGGCAAGCCGCGCCGGGCCAGCGGGACTCCCGAGCTCGTGATCGAGACCGCCCTGACCGAGATCGCCGATGACCGGCTGCGTTACCGCGGGGCCGACGCGACCGGGCTGGCCGCCACGAGGAGCCTGGAGGAGGTGGCAGGCCTGCTGTGGACGGGAGCCCTTGGCGACGTCGGCTCGCCTTGGCGGGCCACCGCGGAGGCGGTCGCCGCAGGCTCGGCCGCCCAGTCCGCCCTGCCGCCGGGCACGCTGCCGCTGGAGCGGCTTCAGGTGATCGTTCCGGCCCTGGCGGCGGCGGATCCGCTGCGGCTGCACCTCGACCCGCCCGCCGTGATCGCGGCGGGCAAGGCCGTGATCGGGGGCATGGTGGACTGCCTGCCCGCTGTCGGTGACCCGGTGGGCGGCGACATCGTGCCGGAGGCGCGCGAGGCTGGCACAGTCGCCGAGCGACTGGCGGCGCGGCTGTGCGATCGAGCGCCCAGTCCCGCGATGGCCGGCGCGCTGCGCGCGGCGCTCGTGCTGCTTGCCGACCACGAGCTCGCGGCGTCGACGCTCGCCGCGCGGGTCGCCGCGTCGGTACGGGCCGACCCCTACGCGGTCGTGGCTACCGGACTCGGTGCGGTCGGCGGATCACTGCACGGCGGCGCGAGTTTGGGCGCCGAGGTCATGCTGAGAGCGGCGGCCGCGTCGACCGACGCCGCGAAGGTGGTAGGCGACCTGCTGCGGCGGGGCGAGCGGGTGCCCGGCTTCGGGCACTTCGTGTACCAGGGCAGCGACCCGAGGTGCGTTCTGCTCCTGGATCTGGTCCGCGGGGCGGCGCCGAGATCGCGGCGGCTGGCCGTGGCCGATGCTGTCGCGGCAGAGGCCGCCAGGCGGGCGCTGCCGGCACCGAACATCGACTTCGCGCTCGCCGCGCTGACCACGACCGCGGACATGATCCCCGGAGCCAGCGAGGCCGTGTTCGCCGTCGCCAGGTCCGTCGGCTGGATCGCCCACGCGATCGAGGAGTACAACCGTGACGTGCCGATTCGGCCGCGCGGCGTGTACACAGGCCCTGCGGCACAGGCACAGGCAGGTGCACAGGCAGAGGCTCAGGTCACGGAATAAGTCCACGCAGGGTATGCCGCGCCTGCCGATCGCGGTGATCGCACCGCCCTGCGCGCCGGTGCTCGGGATGACCGTTGGCGAGGGGCTGGCGCTGGAGGACGGCTGGACGGTCGGCACTGTCGCGCCAGCTCCGAGCAGGATCCGCACGTGGCTGGCGGGGACGGATGCGCTCGGCGTCGCCGTCGCGCCGAACAGCCTGGCGATCCTCCTGGCGCTTGGCGCGGCGCCGGTTCCGTACTGGATGGCGGTCGTAGACCTGGTCGCGGTGTTTCCGGTCTTGCCCGCCACGTATCCGCCGCGGACGAGCGCCGCGCGCACGCGCGCGGCGAGGTGATAGGTGCCCGTGCCGTTGTAGACGTCGACGGTTGCGGGCGGGCCGGCGGGAGCACCGCCGTGGTGGTGCTGGGACCCGGCCCGCGCCCCTGGCGGCGGATAGAACGCGGAGTGCACGATCGCCTGGATCTGGGGCACGTCGACGAGGTTGACGTCCTGCGGGGGGTTGCCCCACGTTGAGTAGCCCTGGATCGGCAGCGTGCGGAACACGATGTGGCCGCTGGTCAGGTACCGCATCTGGGTGGCGAAGTCCAGCAGGTTCCAGCCCGAGTCGGTGATGACGTACCGCCTGGCGACACCGAGCAACCCCTGCATCTTGGACAGGTCGGTCAGGATTCCCTGGCGACGAAGCTTGAAGATCACGCCATCGATGAAGGCCTGCTGTCTGTGGGTGCGGTCCAAGTCACCGTTGAGCAGGCCGTGGCGCTGCCTGACGAAGGCGAGCGCCTGCTGGGCGTCGAGGTGCTGGTACCCGGCATGGAAATTCGCACCCGAGTACGAGTCATGGACAGCGTGCTTGAGGCAGACCTCGACGCCGCCGAGCACCCTGGCGAGCTCCCAGAAGCCGGCGAGGTTGACCTCGGCGAAATGGTCGATGTGAACCCCGGTGAGCTTCTCCACGGTCAGCACCGCTGCCCTCCGCCCGGCCTCATTGCCGAGGAAGGCCAGCCGGTTCTGGCTCATCTTGGCGTACTTCTGGCGGAGCTGGCCCTCCTCGTAGTACATGCTGATGCCGTAAGCGTCGTCGATCTTGCCCTGCTGCTGCGGGCCGACGGTGCCCGCGTAGTTGACCAGGTCGTCGCGGGGAATGGAGAAGCCGACTGCCCGATGGCCGCCGGCTGGTATGTGGATCAGGATCAGCGTGTTCGTGGCATTGCCGCCGACACCCTGATACAGGACGCCGCGCCTGGTGCCCGCGTGCAGGTGCCGCAGGATCGTCCAGGGCAGCACGTTCCCGTTCCAGTCGGTGCGGCTCTCCAGGCCCATCAGCAGGATGTTCTGCGGGCCGATCGACGGGCCGCTGGCGATCGCGTGCGAGCTGCCGATGCTGCCCACGGCCTGCACCACGTAGTAGGAGAAGCCGCTGACCACCAAGGTGGCCGCCGCCGCGATGCAGGTCAGCGTGTATCCTGCGGTCCGGGCCAGGCCGCGCCGTCTCAACTGCACCCTCCTCCGCATCGCATCGTGCCCACAGCTTGGTCAAGGCTACCGTTTGTCCAGGCCCGCCCGGCGGAACGGCTAGCCTGGGGACGATTGCGGCGGAACGACGAGCCTGCGGAGCTTGAGGCGCCATGCCAGATGAGTGGGGGTACCGGGGGCGAGGGTACCCGGACAGCGCGGAGCGCGACGATGCACGGTACCGCGCTCAGCCCGACGATGCCCGCTACCGCACCCAGCGTGACGGTCCCCGGTACCGCGCGGACCGTGACGACTCCCGGTACCGCGCCACTAGTGCCGGGAGCGACGAACGCGGCGATCCCTTCTCCGGCTATTTCCGCGGCGAGGGACCGCACCGCGGCGGGCTTCGGCCCCAATCTGACGCTCGCCACCGCGCCCGGCCCGCCGAGGCGTACGGCGACCGCCCGGATGCCTGGCCGCGACAGCCGCCGCCCGGCGCGCGGCAGCGGGCGCCTGCCAGGAGGTCCGGCCGGTGGGGCTCGATGCCGTTCCGGGACAGCGTCACGATCATGATCGCCAGTGCCCTGCTAGGCATCATCGCCACGATGGTGGCAGGCGGTGGACCCGGCATGCTGCTCGGCATGATCGTGATCGCCGGCACGGTCGCGGCAGGCACGGCGGTGCTACCGCGCGCCAGCCACCTGATCATCCCGCTGCCCGCGCTGACCTTGCTGGTCTCGGTCATGCTGGCCGGGGTCCTGGGCGGGGCAAGCGCGGGCACCTCGCGCCTAGATCTGGGGCTCGCCGCGCTGCAATGGCTCGCTCACGAGTTCAGGTCGATGGTCGCCGCGACCTTCGTGGCTGCCATCATCGCCGGGATCCGCTGGTGGCACGAACTGCGAGGCGGTCCCTAGCGGGGGCGAACGGGAATGCCGGACGGCTGCAGGGCATTTCCCCTGACGTAACGTCGATGCGAGGGATCTGACATGCCAGTGCGCCGCCTGAACCACGCAGTCCTCTATGTTCGCGACGTGGCCGAGTCCGTCGGCTTCTACCGGGACGTGCTCGGCTTCGAGGTGCGCACCGAGATTCCCGGCCGGGCCGCCTTCCTGCGCGCGCACGGCTCGGCCAACGATCACGATCTCGGCTTGTTCGCGATGCCAGGTGGCACCGCCCCGGCCGAACCCTACCTGGGCCTGTATCACCTGGCGTGGGAGGTGGGCACGCTCGGCGAGCTAGCCGAGGCCCGGGCCAGGCTTGCGGCGCGGGGGGCCCTGGTGGGAGCCAGCGACCACCGGGTGTCCAAGTCCCTCTATGCCAAGGATCCGAGCGGCATCGAGTTCGAGGTCATGTGGCGGGTGCCCGCAGACCATTGGGAGGCAGAGGCGGCGGGCGGCCCGATGATCGGCCCGCTCGATCTTGACGCCGAGATCGCCCGGTGGGGCAGCGGCCAGGAGACTGGCGCCGCGGCCGGCTCCATTACCTAACGCCAATTCATAACGGGCCGCTCGGCGCCGGTGCCGCACCACCGCCCACCAGCTCGCGGTACAGCGCCGCGGTCTGCGCGGCGATCGCGCCCCAGCTGAACTCCGCGGCGACCAGGGCCCGGCCGCGCTGGCCCATCAGCCGGGCCCGCGCCGGGTCAGCGATCAGGGACCCGATCGCATCGGCGAGCGCGGCCGGGTCGCCGGGCGGCACGAGCAGTCCGGTCTGGCCGTCGTCGACGACCTCGGGGATGCCGCCCACGCGGGAGGCCACGACGGCCGCGCCGCACGCCATCGCCTCCAGGTTGACGATGCCAAGCGGCTCGTACAGCGACGGGCAGGCGAACACGGTGGCGTGGCTCAGTATCTGGATGACATCGGCCCTGGGCAGCATCCGGGAGATCCAGGTGACCCCCGTTCGCGTCGCGCGCAAGTGCTCGACCAGGCCGGTCACCTCAGCCTGGAGCTCCGGGGTGTCGGCCTGGCCGGCGCAGAGCACGAGCTGCACCGCCGGGTCGAGTCGCTCCGCTGCGTGCAGCAGTACGGGCAGGCCCTTCTGCCTGGTGATCCGGCCGACGAACACCACGCAGGGCCGGTCCGCGGCGATGCCGTACGATTCGAGCGCCGTGGTCCCGTCATCGGGCGCGTACTCGCCGGTGTCGATGCCGTTCCTGATCACGTGCACTCGGTCGGCGCGGACGGCGGGGTAGGTCGCCAGCACGTCGGCGCGCATCCCGGCGGAGACCGCGACGATCGCGGCAGCTGACTCCGCGGCGACGCGTTCGCACCAGCACGACAGCGCGTAACCACCGCCGAGCTGCTCGGCCTTCCACGGCCGCAGTGGCTCGAGCGAGTGCACGGTCATGACGTGCGGGATCCCGTGCAGTAGCGCGGTCAGGTGGCCGGCCAGGTTGGCGTACCACGTGTGCGAGTGCACGACGTCAGCGGGGCCGACCGCGGCCGCCACCGACAGGTCAGTGGACAGCACGCCGAGCGCGCTGTTCGCGCCCTCGAGCAGATTCCAGGGCCGGTGCGCGATGGCGTCGGGCCGGTCCGCCCCCTGGCAGTGCACGGTGAGGTCGACCAGGCGGCGCAGCTCGCGGGCCAGGTACTCGACATGAACCCCCGCCCCGCCATACACCTCGGGCGGATACTCCCTGGTCAGCAGGGCGACGCGGACCATGTCATCGGCGACCGTGCTTTCCATGCGCGACTCCGTCACGACGCGGTCACCTGCTGGCCCTTGCCCACCACGGTCACGCCGCCGGGCGATACCACGAAGCCGCGCGCCCTGTCGTGCTCCTTGTCGACGCCGACCTCGGCGCCGTCTGGCACCACGATGTTCTTGTCCAGGATCGCGTCCTTCACAACGGCATGGCGGCCGATCTTGGTGTTGTGCATGACCACCGCCCGCTCCACGCGCGACCAGCTGTTGATCCGCACCCCTGGCGACAGCACGGAATCGAGGACGAGGCCCCCGGAGACGATCACGCCGTTGCTGACCACACTGTTGATCGCGCGCCCCACGCGGTCGCCGCTGTCGTGCACGAACTTGGCCGGAGGCTGGGACGGGACGTAGGTGAGTATCGGCCACTTGTCGTTGTAGAGGTTGAAGATGGGATGCACGGCGCACAGGTCCAGGTGTGCCTCGAAGTAGGAGTCGAGCGTCCCGACGTCCCGCCAGTAGCCTGCGTCGCGCGGGTCGGCGCCCGGCACCTCGTTGTCGAGGAAGTTGTAGGCCTGCGCCTGGCCCGCCTTCACCAGCGAGGGCACTATGTCGCCACCCATGTCGTGGGCGCTGGCGTCCTCGACGGCGTCCGCACGCAGGGCCTCCACCAGCACGTCGGTGGTGAACACGTAGTTGCCCATGGACGCGTAGGCCAGGTCAGGGTTGCCGGGCAGGGCGGGCGGGTCGGCGGGCTTCTCGAGGAACGCCTCCATGCTCCGGCCGTCGGGCCCGGTCTTGATCACCCCGAAGCCGCTCGCCTCCTCCCGCGGCACCGGGATAGCCGCGACGGTGACGCCAACGCCTGCCTCCCGGTGCTGGTCGACCATCCGCATCATGTCCATCCGGTACACGTGGTCCGCGCCGAAGACCGCCACGAAATCGGGGTCGTCGTCGTAGATCAGGTTCAGCGACTGGTAGATCGCGTCGGCCGAGCCCGTGTACCAGTGCGGGCCGAGCCGTTGCTGTGCGGGGACCGGCGTGACGTAGTTGCCGAGCAGGCTGGATAGCCGCCAGGTGGTGGTGATGTGCCGGTCCAGGCTGTGGCTCTTGTACTGGGTCAGCACGCAGATGCGGCGGCAGCCGGCGTTGACCAGGTTCGACAACGCGAAGTCGATCAGTCGGTACAGGCCGCCGAACGGCACGGCTGGCTTGGCGCGGTCGGCGGTCAGGGGAGCCAGGCGCTTGCCTGCTCCTCCGGCGAGCACGATCGCCAGGACCCGAGGCTCGGCCATCTTGTCCTCCCTGCGCTGCTGTCAGGAGCCCACGACTGACAGTCTGATCCGCCGGCGGCGAAGGTAACCAGCCAATGACGGGGTGATCATGGCACCGGTTGCCCGCCGGGGAAGAACCCGCGCGCGATGTCGATGATCTCGTCCAGCGGCGGCCACCAGGGACCGTGCCGCAGCTGGCCGAGCGCCCGCCGGATCCCGGTCGCCTGCTCGCCTTCGTCGTCGGCGGCCACGACCTCGACCCGGTGCGGCCTGGTCGCGCGGAGCGGGCCCAAGTAGAGGTCGGGCTCCGTGGCCCCGCTCAGCAGCGGCGCGAGCACCAGGTAGTAGTCGGGAAGCTCGAATCGTTTTGCGTGCCAGGCAGTGAGCAGGTCCGCGGCGCGCGCCTCGAACCCGGTGGCTGCTGTCGGCGACAGGTTCCACATCGCCTGCCACTGGGCCGCTAGCGCCGCGAGCGGGTCGGCCGCGACCAGGACGTACCTGGTCGGCTTGCGCGCCGCCGCAGCGAGTGCCGCGGCTGCGGAGTCGAGGTCCGGCGGCTGCGTTCTGGCCTCTTCTGCTTGTGCCTGCGGCTCAGGGTCCAGCCGCTCGGGCGGGGCGGGCTGGATAACGGCCACGTTCGCGGAGCGGCTGAGTTCGGCGAGCACCGGGCGCCGCAGCTCGCCGACGACCGCTACCACGGTCGATGAGTCTCGCCGCATCGCGGGCCTCGCCACCTCGGCTGGGCTACGCGGCTGCTGGCACGGTTACCCGCATCTTCGACTGCGGGTGCCCGGTTGCCTCCCAGTCCGCCATGTAGGTGGCCTGGAGTCCGTGCTTGGCCGCGAGCGCGATGAGGGTCTCGGTCCTGAAGTAGAAGTCCTCGTGCAGCACGTGGTGCTCGGTGCCTTGGGTCCGGTCGAAGGTGAAGTCGAAGTACCCGCCCGGCGCCATGACCCGGCCCACGTGGGCCAGGCATTCGTCGATGACCTCGAGCGGAGAGTGCGAGAACACGCTGTGGGCGTGGACGAAGTCGAACACCTGGTCCGGCAGGAAGGTCAGCTTCAGGTCCTTGACGAGGGTCAGATGCGGCAGCTTGGCGCGCAGGTCGCAGGCCGCGAGGGTGTCCTGCGCGGCGATCAAGATGTCCGGCGAGATGTCGACCCCGTAGTAGTTTCCGGGATCGAGGTAGTCGATGAAGAGCCTGCCCGCCCGCAGGTTGCCGCAGCCTATCTCGAGCATCCGCATGTCGGGCTTGAGCCCGTGGCTCGTCGCGTAGTCGAACTGGAGTTGCCCGACCTGCAGCCAGGACTCGTGCGAGTGGCTGCCGACGGCGCCCTCGCGGCTGCGGGCGGCGTCGGAGCGCATCACCGCGCGGTAGTAACTGACATGGTCTGGCGAGCGCATCCGCAGCCACGCATCGCGCGAGCGCCGCTTGAGGTAGCCGGCGATCCGGCCCGGATGCGTGACCGCATAGCGGACCTTGAAGGTGAGCTTCGATCTGTCCTCCGCGTGCACGCGATCAGCCTAGGGCCTGCCGCGTGCCGGTCACTGGCTGGCCTGGTTCCGCCGCGCCTGGCTGGCCACCAGCCTGGTGGCGAGCACGCGGGCGGCGGCGACAGCCGATGCGGCCACGACCGCCCAGATCATCGCCTCGCCGAGGGAGACCTCGGTGTCCTCGGGCTTGTCGGGTGGCTTGCGCCCGGTGACCTTGGTCCAGGCGAAGCCGATCACCTTGCGGGCGAGGAACGATCCGCCCGCGCCCGCAAGCGCGGTGACGGCACGCCCGCCGTATCCGCTGCCATTACGTGACATGTGACTCCTTTTGCGCGTTGGGCGGTCCATCGGCGAGAGCCGACTTGGCCCGCGCGATCGACGCGGCCAGATCGGCCGGCCGCCGGCTTGCGATCAGCCAGTACGGCTGGTTCACGGGCCGTCCGGTGACCTCGACATAAACCGATTCTGGCAGGTACGGCCTGCTGAGCAGGAAGGCAGCCGGGTCGGCGCGCGGACCGCGCAACGCCGTGGTCTGCTCGCGGGTCAGGGCGGTGACCTCGCCTGTGCGCGCGAGCGGCAGGCGAGCCGATCCGGCCCGCAGCTCGGTGGGGCTCACCTCGATCGTGACCGCACCCCAGGCCAGCAGCGCCGCTGCGCAGGCGGCACCCATGATGAGGTAGACCGTGATGGCGAGGGTTAGGCTCAGGCCTGCCAGCAGCATCGTGCTGAGGAGCATGCTGCCGAGCAGCGCCGCGCCAGCCATGATGGCCAGCCACCAGGTGGCCGGCACGCCTAGTCGTTCACGGTAGACGCGCACGGGTCCACCGTAGTTGGTTACATGGAGGGATGAGCACGGACGGTGGGTCGGAACGGCGTGGGGGCCGCGTCTCCCGCGGCCTGGCCACCAGGCTCCGCGCCGCGGCGGCGAATGGCCGCTGGCGGGGCGAGCCCGCCGACGGCGTTCGGCACGAAGAAGGCGCGGGGGATCCGCCGCCCAGGCTGGGGCGGCTGTCCGAGCCAGCCGCCCTCGGTCTGCCACGCCCGCTGCTGCGGGCCGCGGCCTGGTCTGCCTGCCTGCTGCTCGTTGCCGCCGTCGCTTACCTGGCATTTCATGTCGCACAGGCGCTGCGGCTGCTCGTCCTGCCGCTGATCGGCGCGCTGCTGCTGACTGCGCTGCTGCAGCCGCTGACCGCGCGGTTGCGCCGTGCCGGGCTGCCCGCCCTG